>Ga0208971_1000226_pt1 | contig 42749 bp, 36 predicted proteins | sample AOAMet1_18_M0_10_2_FD_188229 | JGI IMG/M metagenome (GOLD analysis project Ga0208971, IMG submission 188229) | Ammonia-oxidizing marine microbial communities from Monterey Bay, California, USA - CAN11_18_M0_10 (SPAdes) | ecosystem: Environmental > Aquatic > Marine > Intertidal zone | place...
TTCTAAACCATTGCTGCGGACTCAAAACGCGTGGCGCGCTGGAACCCAGGTCGCGCCTTTAGGCGCTCGTAATAGGCTATGGTATTAGGCTTAAAGCCCTCGCCCAGCCTCAGGGTCTCGGCCAGATAGAGAGCATAGCCCACAGCGATATCGGCAATGGTAAAGCGGCCAGCACAGAGGAACTCCCGGTCTGCTGTCGCCTCTTCTACGGACCGCAGGCGGGCGTGAAACCATTTGGCGTAATCTGCTGCCACGCTGGGCAGGCGCTTCTCTTCGGGCTCGAGAATGGTATATCTCAGCACCAGAGTCTGGGGAAATGTGAGGGTAGCATCACTGCGGTGCAGCCAGTTTAGGTAGAGGCCATAGTCGGGCTCATCAACACCTAGGGCAAGATCTGTGGGGCCATACTTATCCACCAAATACTGGCTGATTCCCGCTGATTCCGTCATCTCTACATCGCCATCAGTAAAAAATGGCACAGTGCCAATAGGGTTAATATCTGTGTAGCCAGGGTGGACAAAACGCGGCGGGAACTTCATCACCTCGATATCATAATCAATCCCCATTTCCTCTAATGTCCACAGGGGGCGAATCGATCTTGAACCGGCGCAGTGCCAAAGCTTTAGTGCCATTAGTTGGCCTCTTGTTGTTGGTTTATTTCAATTAATACGTCATCGGCCGCCACTTGGTTGCCTGCCACCGCAGTAACCTCTTCCACGGTACCGTCCACTTCGGCAATAATTTCATAGTGCATTTTCATTGCTTCGAGCACTGCCAAGACCTGCCCCCTGACCACTTTATCTCCCGGGGCAACCAAAACATCTAATAGCAAGCCGTGCATTGGCGCGATCACGCGACCACCGCCCACGGCCTCATCCACTAGCCCATCGAGGATAATCTGATCCTTGTAAAAGGCGCTGCGTCCTTCAATGGAACAATACAACTGGCCCTTCTTGGGCGACATATAGGTAGCCCTTAGGCCCCTGCCGTCCACCAGCAAATCGGCGCTAGTATCTTTCATGTCTGCCAAAGTCACCACAAGCGTCCGCGACTCGCCAGTATCCATACCAGTGACTGCATAGCTGCCATTGCCCTGGGGACTAACCGAAAAATCATGCACCAGATCGTCAAACTGATACTGTTTGCGCGACACCAGTGGACTGGCACTGGCCCAGTCTTTAAGGTTTTCGCTGACACCTAGAGCGCGCTGAAAGAGGCGGTTATGTTCCAGTCGCAACTCCAGTACCGCCGCCACTGCAGCATCGGCAAAGCGCGGCAAGGGGTTGTCTAGATCCGTCTCTGAGAATTCTTCAGCAATAAAAGCGGTAGTAGAAAATCCATCAATAAATTGTTGTTTTTCAAGGCATTGAATGAGAAACCTCATGTTATTTGGAGTACCAAATAACACTGTTTCTCGCAGCGCGGCAATTAACCGCAGCCGCGCCACTTCTCGGGTTGGGCCATAGCCAATCACCTTCGCCACCATCGGATCATAAAAAGGCGAGATATCCTGACCGCTACAGATACCGCTATCGATTCGCACACCTACCCCAGTGGCCGGCTGCCACAGTTCCACTGGACCAGAAGCGGGTAAAAAGTCATGGCTGGGGTCTTCGGTATAGAGGCGCACTTCAATGGCGTGCCCCTCAAATTGAATATCAGCCTGTTCTAATCCCAGAGGCTCCCCTTGAGCCACCGCAATTTGCAGGGCCACAAGGTCGAGGCCGGTAATCAGCTCGGTCACCGGATGCTCGACCTGAAGGCGGGTATTCATCTCCAGAAAGTAAAACTCGCCGCGGCTATCGAGCAAAAACTCCACCGTGCCGGCACCGCGGTAATTCACGGATTTGGCGGCATTAATTGCCGACTGACCCATCTGCTCACGCAACTCTGGGGTCATAATAGGGCATGGCGCTTCCTCAATAACCTTCTGATGGCGGCGCTGCACCGAGCAATCCCGCTCACCCAGATGCACCGTATTGCCAAAGCTATCAGCAAACACCTGTATCTCAACATGGCGAGGCTGAATAATCGCCTGCTCAAGAATCAGCTCGCCGGAGCCAAAGGCACTCTCGGCCTCAGCTCGAGCAAGTTTGATTCCATTGCTCAGGTCGCCCTGCTCATTGATCAGGCGCATCCCGCGGCCACCACCGCCGGCAGCGGCTTTGACCATTAATGGCAAGGGGATCTTGGCTCCCTCCAGTAATAGGCTCTCATCGGATTGGTCACGACCTTCATAGCCGGGCACGCAGGGCACACCAGCGGCGATCATGCGGCGTTTAGACTCAGCCTTATTGCCCATCACCTCAATGGCTTCAGCACTGGGGCCAATAAATACCAGCCCGGCCCCCTCAACCGCCTTAGCAAAGGCGGCATTTTCACTGAGAAAACCATAACCGGGATGAATCGCCTGGGCGCCACTCTGGGCCGCCGCCTCGAGAATACGCTCCGGCAACAGATAGGATTCTGCCACTGGCCCCGGGCCTATATGCAGCGCCTCGTCAGCCAACTGTACATGGGGGGCGCCACTGTCCGCAGCGGAGTAAACCGCAATGGTGCGATAACCCAGCTGCTTGGCAGTGCGAATAATCCGACAGGCAATCTCGCCGCGATTGGCAATTAAAATACTGTTAAAGCGCTTCATAGAGCTATTTCCCGCTGATTATTCGTGAGTTTGACCGGCTGCCCATAGGGGCTTGCGCTTTTCCACAAAGGCGGCGATGCCCTCTAGCCCCTCAATGCTGAGCATGCACTGGGCAAAGCCCTTAGAGGCGAAGTCCAGAGCTTCAGCGCGAGGTTGGCGCAGGGTTTCAAAGAGAATACTTTTGGTCACCGCATTGGCCCCTGGGGCACAGGCATTGATATGCCCTAGAATCACCTGACACTGAGCCTCCAGATCCTCGGTATCTGTGGCCACTGCATGGGCAATGCCCAGCCGCACCGCCTCTTCACCCTGAAAGCGAGCGCCGGTGAGCATTAAGCGGCGCGCCTGAGTCAGGCCCACGCGCTCGGTGACAAAGGGCGCTATCTGCGCCGGTGGAATACCGAGACTGGTTTCACTGAGGCGAAAACGCGCATCCGCGGTGACCAGAGTGACATCCGCAACACAGGCAAGCCCGAGACCGCCGCCAATCGCCGCTCCCTCAACCAACATAATCACCACCTGGGGCTGTTCATTTATCTTGATCATCAGATCGCCAAAACTGCGGTTGCTCTTGGCCACCTGCTCGGCACTAACCGCCTGCATATCCGACTTAAAGCCTTTGATATCGCCACCGGCACAGAACACCCCACCCTTGCCCTGAAGCACAACGGTGCGGATCGAGCGGTCATCGCGAATAGCGTCGAACACCGCATTGAGCTCATCAGTCATTTCCTCTGATAGAGCATTTTTCGCCATCGGCCGATTAAGCCAAATTTTTAATACCGACCCCTGATGCTCAAGCAGCAGGAATTGGGTCTCGGGTAGTTCGAGTTTTGAAAGATCAGACATAATTTTTTCACTCTATTATTGATGCTTAATCGCAGTCGTGGACCTAGCTTTGAGCTAGAGGCGCGCGACACCAAAACTATTTGGCCGCACTGTTCGATTGCGACCCTCAAAAACCGTTTCCAGCAGCATGCCAAGGGTACTGCGCATATTGCGCGGATCGATCATGCCGTCATCCATCATATGACCAGAGGTATAGAAAGCATCGGACTGGGAATCGAAGATATGCGCCATCATTTGCTCCTGTTGCGCCAACTGCTCTTCATCTGGCTCGACCCCCATCGCCGCAGCCTTGCCCCGCGCCACAATGGACATGGTTTTCGCCGCCTGCTCGCCACCCATAACACCCATTCGGGCGTTGGGCAGGGTGTAGAGGAAATCCGGATCATAGCCGCGGCCACACATGCCGTAGTTGCCGGCACCAAAGCTGGCTCCGGTCATAAAGGTAATGCGCGGCACATCGATATTGCGCACCGCCTGAATCATTTTGGAGCCGTGTTTAATCATGCCAGCCTGCTCAGACTGGGTGCCGACTATATAGCCGGTGGTATTTTGGAAAAACAGCGCCGGGATATTGGCCTGATCCAGCAGCTGCAAAAACTGCGTGACCTTATTGGCTCCCTGTGGATCGATGGGGCCGTTATTGCCAATAATACCCACCGCCTGACCATAGATATGCGCCTGAACACAGACTGTGGAGACACCAAAGCGCGGCTTAAAATCAAGGAAATCGGAGCCGTCGACTACCCGAGCAACCACCTCGCGCATATCGTAGGGCGTGCGATAATCCGTGGGGATCACGCCAGCCAACTCATCGGGGTCGTAGAGCGGTTCAGTAAAGCTGCGCTTAGGCGGCAGCTTACAGCCGTTATTCCACTGCAAGCGATCGATTAACTCACGGCAAATTTGAATGCCCTGGCCATCATTCTCAGCCAAATACTCCGCCAGACCGGAAATGCTGGCATGCATTTCAGCGCCGCCTAACTGTTCTTCACTGGCGATCTCTCCAGTGGCGGCTTTTAGCAGCGGCGGCCCAGCCAAAAAGGCCCGCCCCCTGCCTTTGATGGCAATCACATAGTCACTGAGACCCGGCATATAGGCGCCGCCAGCGGTAGAGGAACCGTGGAGAATAGAGATCACCGGAATACCCGCTTTGCTAAGTTGCGCAAGGGCCCCAAACAGCGCGCCGCCGGCGCTAAAGCCCTCTACGGTGTAATTCATTAGATCGCCACCGGCACTCTCAACCAGATGCACAAAGGGCAGCTTTTGCTCTAGGGAAATCTGCTCTGCACGGCGCACACGATAGCCACCGGCAGTAGTCAGAGATCCGGCCAGAATGCCACTGTCATCCACTACCACCATGCAGCGCACGCCTGATATAAAGCCTATTCCAGCAATCACTGTAGAGCCGGGAATCGACTTGTCGGGGTTTTTTGTGTCCACCAGATAGCCCGCCAGATTGCCAATCTCAAGAAATGGCATGCCCGGATCCAAGAGTCGCGCCAGACGCTCTCGAGGAGTCAGCTGACCACGTTTATCGAAGCGCGGCTTGCGCTGCTCTGAGGTAGCCCGACCGCGGCCATTGAGCATATTGAGCTTGTCCACCAACTCGAGCATCTCGGCACGCTGGCGCAAAAAGGTCTCGGAACTGGTATTTATTTTTGAGGCAAATACTGCCATTGGGGGAGTCTCCCTATTATTATTTTTAGAGCTTTTAATCAGTCAATTGAGCGGCGATCTCGGCACTCACAGGAATTGGCGCATTCAACAGCAACTGGCCATAGCCTTTCCCCTGAGAGTCATTGCGCAGACTGGCCATACCGCCGCCACCGAGCACATCGTGAATCAAGAAGTTAATCCCCTGACAGCCGGGCATTAGGTAACGCTCCACCGCTGTGTCCGCTGAGCCCTGAATAAAGTGACCAAAGCGCTGGGCCACGGCCTGCTCTGTGAGAGCGGCGTAAATAAACGGCAGGTACTCTGGCTGGCGGGCAATAATGCCGATATTGGCTTTATCGCCCTTATCACCGCTGCGCCCATAGGCCAGTGATATCAGCGGGACATCCACTAGCTCTTGAGCCTCTGGCGTCTGGGGTGCAGGAGGACGGGCAATGGCGCTTAAATCCAATACCCTGCCCCGAGCATCCGGGCAATCGATCAGTTGGCCATTGATTTCTACCTGAGGCGTTAGCTGGCCTTTTGGCAGCTGAAAGGAAAATAGCCTGACTATAGGGGACGGTTTTGGCCGGCCACCGGCAAAGCCACATAGCCCCGGCGGTGTCGCCAAACCGAGACCGGTCATCTCTTTTAACAGAATGCCAATTCCCGCCGCATCCGAGTGCTTGGCTGCGACCTTCAAGGCCACTTCGCGATAGCTGCCAGACTTTCCAGCAGCACCGTACTGGGATTCCGCACCAATCACCTCGACACTGGTTTCACTAAAATCCGCCAGTCCGTATTGTTTGAGGCTGCGCCGCGAGGCAGCAAAAATTGCCGCCGCCAGTTTCTCGGCTTTTTTATTCGCATCGATCCCGTAGAGGCTCAGCAGATGACCGCCCCGCCATTGATCCCCATAGGTGCTGCAGACCTTATAGCTATCCGGTGCCGGCAAACCGGTTGCCCCGGTTACTGCAACCAGATCATCGCCGACCTGGTCGAGTTTTACCTGGGAAAAGTCACAGACCACATCGGGCAAGATATAAGCTTGAGGATCACCAATTTCATAGACCATCTGTTCCGCGACCGTGGCCACTGAGACCAGTCCGCCAGTGCCTGGGGGCTTCGAGCAGAGGAAGCTGCCATCGGCACTGATTTCAGCGATGGGGTAGCCAATCGTCTCGAGGCTCTCAACCAGCTCCCAATCGGTAAAGTTGCCACCGGTTGCCTGGGGTCCACATTCAAGAATATGGCCGGCCAGAGAGCCCATTGCCAGCTGATCGAGATCATCGCGACCCCAACCGAAATGATTGATACAGGCACCCAGAGTCACCGCACTGTCAACACAGCGCCCGGTGATCACAATATCCGCCCCCTGCTGCAGCGCCAGCGCCACGGGAAAGGCACCCAAGTAAGCATTGATACTGGCAATCTTATGCACAGGCGGGAAGGCCTCAGCATTAAACATTTCACGGTGTTGCTGGGCAGACAGCTGCTCAGCTTGATCGATGAGGTCATCGCCAACAATGCAGGCTACCTGCAAATCCAGACCCTGTTCGGCAATTATCTCGCGCAGAGCTGTGGCACAGGCTTGAGGATTAACGCCGCCGGCATTGGAGACAATCTTAATGCCCTGTCGGGCGATCTCTTTAAGATTAGGTTTCATTGCCGCGCTAACAAAATCCAAGGCATAGCCTGTTTCAGGCTTTTTAGCCCGGGCTCGGGCCATAATCGACATGGTAATTTCGGCAAGATAGTCGTAGACAATAAAGTCCAGCTCTGCCTGTTCGGATCCGTCTTGAGGGCCATCTTTAGACCCTTGTTTGAGTAACTGTGCAGTGGAGCGCGTAGCATCGCCCCAAAAGCCACTGGCGCCGGCTATTCGTAGTGTTCTCTTCGACATCTAACAACTCCCTGAGCGACTTGTGCGCAGTGCTATTGAGTCAAAATAGTACTATCGCAGGGACGCTTTCTCTTTGGATAAGACGCCATCTATAGGACAGCCGATGACAATTCTTTAATGCTGGCTATTGAGCACCAAGTGCATCCGCGGTGACTGCCGCAGCAGCCCGCCGATTTCGCTCCAGATAGATCGAAGCAATAATAAAGCTCGGTGCAGCAAAGAAGCCAAAACTGTCCCCCACTAACAGCGCTTTGGTGAGCGGCTCGAACACCTGAGCAGCGGTCAGTAGATCACTGATCAAGCCAGTCATCAGAGCACCCAGCCCCATGCCCACAAGGTTACAGGCAACCAATAACAGAGCCGTCATTAACCCCCGCAAGCGCACTGGAGTGAGATCCTGCACCGTGGAAAAAGCCGGGCCATAGAAAGAACTAACGCTAAACAATGCAAAGGCCAGAGCGATAAAAAACATCGGCGAATCCGGCGAAGCAAAGCGAAACGCCACCGTTAAGGGTGCAATCGTCAGCATCAGAATCGCCAGAAAACGAATCCGCCCGCCCTTCCAGCGCGCCTGATACCAATCACTGAGAATACCCCCGGAGAAAGTCCCCGCTGTACCGCAAATAATATAGATAAGCCCATACAGAGATTGAATTTCTGCCAGTTCGAAACCGCGCTCGCGCTCCATCCACACCATCACAAAATTACCGGCACCCAGAGGGATATGTAAAAAGATCGCCCCGAGCATCGTCCAGGCCAGCGCCGGATTGGTTTTAATCACCGCAATAATTTCGGGCAGGGTTTTCCGCCAGCTACTGGCTTCTTTTACTTGAGGCGGGCTAACAGCCGCAGCGGATTCCACAGCAGGCTCCATAGCCCCGCGCAGGGGATCTTTCACCCGATAAAGCACAAAAGCTAAGACAATGCCGATGCCCCCGAGCAAAAAGAAACAGTTGCGCCAGCCGATCATCGGCCCGAGCACACCGGCCACCAGAAAGGCACCACCGGCCCCAAGGGGAACACCTAAATAATAAAGCCCCGCCGCCGTACCGCGCTGGCGCTGGGGAAATAGATCAGAAATCATCGACATGGATGAGGGCGTCATGGTGGACTCGCCAACGCCGATAAACAATCGCGCCAGACCAATCTGCACAAATGTTTTGGTCGCCCCAGAGACAGCGGTGAGAACACTCCACAGCAACAGACCTGCGGCGATCAATCGAGGCCGATGCATGCGATCAGCCAATGCCCCCATAAACAGGCCCATAATGGCGTAGAAGAAAACAAAGATAAAACCGGTCAGTGCACCGAACTGGGAATCAGTCAAATTCAGGTCGGCAATAATTTGCGGCCCAAAGCTGGCGATCAGCGTGCGATCAATCATATTGAGAATATTTAACAGCGTGAGAAACAGTAGAATACCCATTGCTCGCGGTGATGCTTTTACCTGATCCATAGTCGCTCTTTTTATTATTTTTAGTATCGGCGTTGCTGGAGTCTAATGTATTAACAGGGCTAATGTCATTACCAATGTTGGCGAATCAGACCTTTGTCATAAGCTCTGTTGTAGCTGCACATTAATTATCCATTTATTGCCTATTTGTTCCGTATTAGCTGCCTATTAATCCCAGACAGCCGGGCATTAATATCCTTTTTTGCGCCGCTTATATCTTGATTTATCCGTCAGACATTTCTACAGTACAGGCTCAAATAAGCAACATGAGCTGACATATCAGCTTCTTTATAATTCTAATAGCGGGGAGAAACATATGTCTTTGGATGCAGTAACAGCAGGCTTAAAAGAAAAAATTGGTGAAGATTGTGGTTTAGGCGCGACCCTTAAATTTGATTTCGGTGATGATGGTCATATCGTTCTAGATGCTACACAGGTTCCCAACGTTATCAGCAGCGATGACATTGACGCCCAGTGCACCATGTCCCTGAGTTTAGAAAACTTTATGCTAATGGCCGAAGGCAAGCTCGATGGCACTATGGCATTTATGTCTGGCAAGCTAAAGATTCAAGGTGATATGGGCATTGCCATGAAGCTTGGACCACTGCTCGCATAATCACTCCGCAATACATGTTCTGTGATTATAAAAATACCTCGTTCACTCTGTGATCCGGGGTATTTTTTTGTCTGTTTTAGAGACCATACTGACGGGCCGCCAGATCCCGCATAATTTCTTCAGAGCCACCGCCGATGGCATTGACCCGCACCTCGCGATAAATACGCTCAACCCGACTGCCACGCATATAGCCAATACCACCGAGAATTTGCATCGCCTCCCGGGCGCAGAACTCCATCGTCTGGCTCGACTGCACTTTTAGCAGAGCAATATCACCTGCATGTTCGCGACCGGCCTCCACCTCCGCACAGATCTGATTGAGGTAGCACTGAGTGCTATTAATACGCTGTTTCATCTCAGCGATTTTATGGCGAATCACCTGATGATCCGCCAAGCGCTGACCAAAGGTTTTACGCTCCCTCGCCCAGTTCACCGCGTCCTCCAAACAGACCCGAGAAAAAGCCTCCATCGCCGCAGACATAGCCAAACGTTCAGAATTGAAGTTAGTCATAATCACACTAAAACCCCGATTCTCCTGGCCGACCAAATTAGCCACCGGCACGCGAACATTATCAAAATAAATCGTCGCCGTATCCGAACACCACCAGCCCTGTTTTTTATCCAATGGCGTTCGCGACACGCCCGGCAAATCTGCCGGAACCAGCAGAGCCGAAACGCCCCCTGCCCCTTCGCCGCCGGTACGCACAGCGGTGGTAAACCAATTGGCATTCATGCCGCCGGTAATATATGTTTTCGAACCATTGACCACATAGTGATCACCATCGAGCCTTGCAGTGGTGGTTAAATGGGCCACATCAGAACCTGCCCCAGGTTCAGTAATCGCTAGAGAAATACGCTTGGTGCCGGCCAGAACCGGCGGCGCGACCTCTCGCTTAATCGCCTCACTGGCAAAGTTAATCAGCGGTGGCAAACCGATGCCGTGGACCATAAGAGTTGCACTCAGACCACCCACAGCAATCCGCGCCATCTCCTCATTGAGGATATTTTTATGCCAGATATCAATACCATCAGAGACACCGCCAAACTCTTCAGGATAGCCAAGACCGAGAATTCCCACCGCTGAAGCCTTGGGCCAGAGTTCACCGGGAAGCGCACCATCCTCATCCCATTGATCGGCAAAGGGAATCACCTCGCGGTCAAAAAAGCGCCGCAGCTGAGCCCGCCATTCCTCGTGCTCCGGGGTTAGATGACTGTTATGTAAATGCGCGCTATCGAAATCGAGTGACATTGAATTTTCTCGCTGGTCAAAGATTGTTGTTTTAGACTTTGATACTAGGCAGGCGAATGGGTGCCAGCTTGGGAATAAGCGCCATTTTTTCGGGAATCAATGCCATATACTGACAGCATTAATGGCGGTGGCCGACCGGCTGAGACCCCTAATCCTAGAGGTCAATGGAATGATGTAAACAAGCGAGGATTTAAACTAAAGCGGATAAAACAAGGGGCAGGCTAATGCCCACCCCTTAATAACTAAATTATTGCAGATTAAGCTGGCCAGTAAAAATCAATTGCGAAAAGCAGCATAGGCAAATCCATATTGATTATTAGCATAGCCAAAAACGAGAGCATCATTGACCGCATCATCATCTAGCAACACGCCAAGACCACTGTAATTCCCGTTAACAGTACAAAAATTACCAGAGATTGTGATATCTGCAGCAATCATATTACGTCCAGAATTTGGAATATTCAAAGCGCCAGAGACATTGCAACCGTCAGAACCAATCGCGGTGAGGTTACCTGAATTATCTATTGAAATATTGAAACTCAAGCCCGGAACACTGCCGACCCAAGACCCACTTAAATCCGCGAGAGAGATGGTTCGCTCCGAGAATTGAGTCTCGTAGACTAAATCTAAATCTGCTGTAGTACCTAAAGACGAATTGGTTGTAGCCTTCAAGGTTCCCTCGGAGCTAATCACGCCACTTAAAGTACCGGTTCCCCCGAAAGGTCCACCCAACGAATACCCATTTGCCGATGCTGTAATATCGGTTCCATCAATGCTGTAGGTGCCTTTATAGAACTCATCAAAATCAAAGTTAATTGCAACAAAGTCTCCGTCATTGAATAAACCCAATGTTTCGGAGACCAAGCCATTAACGCTGCTAGTACCGGACCAGATGCCATTAGCATTTTCATCCGGGGCTGGGGTACCGTTGCTACCGTTGCTACCGCCACCGCCACCGCCGCTTCCACCGCCACAGGCTGCTAGTAAAGAGCAGACGAGTAAAATGGATAGCGCTTTAAGAATGTTTTTCATCCTACAGATTCCTTTAAGGTTAAATATCAGATAGTTCAATTGAAGTTTGGATCAGCACAGCTACCCAGATAGCTGTCAGCATGGTGAGAGTCTATTCATTAATGAATATATCATCTTCTCATTCTAATATAAATAAATATTTAGTGTCGGGAAAAGCGGCGATTCGAATAGCCCGCTGTTATCTCGAATAGCGCCCTGTTATCTCAGATAGCCCCACTGTCATCTCGAATAGTCCATTGTCATCTCGAATAGTCCATTGTCATCTCGAACGAATGTGAGAGATCTCAAAACCGGCAGAGAGATCCCTCGCCCTCCGCTCTGTCGGGATGACACTTAAGACAGAGCAGATTGTCAGATTACAATAGATAGAAATGAATGCACCACGATAGTCCAGATAGACTCTGGACATACTCTTGGGATCAATCAGGGCCCGTTTATGAGTGCCATTATTTTCAGAAAAAAAGAGCACTTGTCTGAGCGTAAGCGAGTTGTGCGAACGCTGAAAATGATGGTACTCATGGGACCGATCCCAAGGGTATGTTCAGGGTCTATGGGCAGCCAACCTGTCGGCAAAAACAAGCAAGAGATCCCTCGTCGCTGCGCTCTGTCGGGATGACATAGAGAGTTGTTCTGTCGAGATGAGATTTAAGAGAGAGCGGATTTTCAGATTACAATAGATAGAAATGAATGCACCACGATAGTCCAGATAGACTCTGGACATACCCTTGGGATCAATCAGGGCCCGTTTATGAGTGCCATTATTTTCAGAAAAAGAGAGCACTTGTCTGAGCGTCAGCGAGTTGTGCGAACGCTGAAAATGATGGTACTCATGGGACCGATCCCAAGGGTATGTTCAGGGTCTATGGGCAGCCAACCTGTCGGCAAAACAAGCAAGAGATCCCTCGTCGCTGCGCTCTGTCGGGATGACATAGAGAGTTGTTCTGTCGGGATGACATAGAGCGTTGCTCTGTCGGGATGACAAGCCCTGCTGTTAAACTGAGGTCCCTCGTCGCTACGCTCTGTCGGGATGACAAGCCCTGCTGTTAAAATGAGATCCCTCATCGCTACGCTCTGTCGGGATGACAAGCCCTGCTGTTAAAATGAGATCCCTCATCGCTACGCTCTGTCGGGATGACAAGCCCTGCGGGCTTGTCACTTGCGGCGGTGATCTCTTGGGGACATGCCATGCCAACTTTTAAAGGCGCTAGAGAATGAACCCTGATCAGCATAACCCAGTAGAAAAGCAATTTCGGTAATGCCCAAACGATCATCCGAGAGGTAGCGCAGCGCCATGCGCGAGCGCACCTCTTGAAGCACCTGTAAAAAGTTGGTGCCTCGATCCGAGAGACGACGCTGTAATGTACGCCGGGAGATATTCATCAAACTGGCCAGCTTATCGATGCTCACTTCACCCTCAGGCAAACGACGCATCATAAAAGACTTGAGATTGGCTAAAAATTCATCAATCACTTGATCATTTTCAAACAGTTCGCTAAACGGCTTACTCAAGTTCGGCCCCTGCTGATAATCCTGTTTAAGCAGCTGAAAATCCAACGCAGCGCTCTCAAAAAACAAACTGCTATAAGGCTGGTTATAAGCGATAGATCGACCAAAAACAGCCTCTAACTGAGTGGTATCCTGGGGCTGAGCATAGGTAAAATTAGCTTTTACCACCGGCACCGGACGAGCGCACAATGAATTGATAATAGCCGCAGATGCCGAGAGTACCTCATCACTGCAGTAGCGCTTTAGCCCACTACTTTTTAACAGCGGTTCCCAGCGCAATTCCACTAGATTACCCTCACGATGGGCGGTGGTCTCACCTATATCACCGCGCATTTTTAAGGTGCTGGGAATTAAATTGAGATAATCGCGAAAGGATTTACACAGCGAACAGGTATAGAGCTGCAGATTGAGCCCTTTCAGATAGATAATCCGCCCCACGGAGAGACCAATATCTGGGTTTGCCGAGGCATCGGCAGCTAGCTGGTAGAGTTTGTAATAGCTGGCTACTGGAAAACGCCGCTCAGGTATTGTCAGCTGATCCTGCTGTAAACCGGAGTCACGCAGTAAATGCTGTTGATTAGCCCCATCTTTTTCAGCAGCTTGCAAAATAGTCACTAGAGCCGGAGCAAAAACGCTCCAGTTCGGATTTATCTGCTGTTCAGCTGCTCTGTTTGAGGCCATAGCCTTTTTCTCAACGCGGTAAAACGACCGTTACTTTAACACTTTAGAAGATTTGGGTTCAATATCACTGGGGTAAAGCCCTCCCCTCAAAAGCCTCTTTAACCAACCTCTTAAAAAGCCTCTTTAAACCACAGCTTGAAATGAAATTCGCCAGTGACATTTGGCAGAATACTGTATATATTAACAGCATATCGAGAGCAACCATCTATGCCCAAGACTGAAATAATAACAAAACTCCTCGCGCGCCATGATACCTGGCGCGGACAGAGCCAGAAACCTAACCAGCGCAACGTCTCCAGCGGCAATGATCAAATTGATCTGCTATTAAAGGGTGGTTGGCCTGCGTCTGCACTGACTGAATTACTGGTTCAGCGTCCAGGGATTGGCGAACTTTCGCTGCTGCTGCCAACAATTAAAAACTACTGCCAAAACAATCATCTCAGCGTCTGGCTCGACCCCCCCTATCAACCCTATGCCCCGGCATTGGCCGCCGCCGGCATTGCCTTGCAAAAGGTGCTTATAGTGCAGAGCAAAAATCCTCGAGAGTGGCTCTGGGTGGCGGAACAATGTATTCGCAACAATGCACTGTTACTGGCCTGGAGCGATAACAAAATGCCCAGCTATAGTGATCTTCGCAAGCTGCAACTGGCCGCTGCGGACAGTGGTCATGCGGCCTTTTTATTCTCGACTAATAAAGAGACATCGAATAAAAGCATATCCGACAACCAGCTGTGCGCGTCATCACCTGCCACGCTGCGTCTAGACATAGACTCTGTGGGTGAGAAAAATCTCCGTCTCTCTGTGCGTAAACTGCGTGGTGTAGCGCCTGGAGAACAACTATTGATTGCTCGCGGTAAAGATCTTAGTTCCCAGACTTCTCTGACCAAACTACCAGTCAACAGCATCCATCCCGCCATTCCAATCTCAACGGATATTCCCCCCCCTAAAAGCCGCGAACAGAGACTCAACGCCTGAAACCTTCGCCCTATAGCGAACAGGGAAATAGACCAAAAGGATTTTCAACAGCACCCTCAGCAACGCGGGTAATCGGCGCTTACCCAGAAAAAATCTGGCTCTACCTGCACTTTCCCCTGCTGCCACTGGATGCCCTTCTCGAGAGACAAGACGATAATTTAAAGGCTCAGAAACAGGGGCAGGAACAGAGGCAAAAACCCCTTGCGGTTGTCCGCCAAGAAAGTAATGCAATGCGTATTATGTGCTGCAATAACAGTGCCAAACAGTCCGGTATAGAAACGCACCTTTCCCTCTCCACTGCTCTAGCTCTGTGCCCTGACCTACTGACATTAAAACAGCAGCCGGAGCGTGAAAAAACCACTCTGCAACAGCTAGCATTAATCGCCTACAGCTTTAGTCCAGCGGTAATTATTGCCGAACAGGGTTTGTGGCTCGAGTTAAGTGGCTGTGAAAAGCTGTTCCATAGCTACAGTCAACTGCTACAACAATTACAGAATAATCTTTCCCTTTGTTGCTCCAATATTGATATGGGTGTTGCAGGCAGTGCCGATGCCGCGCGTCTGTTATGTCAGCCGGGCTTCCGCTGCAAGCTTCCTGAGAGTAGCGAACTAGAGCGGCAGATTCGCTCAACATCTCTGAGTCTGCTCAGAGTTCAACGGCGCCAGCAACAAAGTTTTAATCAGCTTGGATTAAACAGTCTCGAGGATCTGTTAGCACTGCCCCGCGCTGAGCTGGCGAGTCGCTTTGGTGCTGGAATAATCGATCAGCTGCAATTACTCCTTGGGGAAAAGCCTTGCCAACTAACGCGCTTTAAACCGCCGGTGATATTTCATGATTTGCTGCAGAGTCCCCAGGGTATTTTTAGTAAACAGGGTTTGCTGTTTCCCATGAAAACGCTGCTCCAGCGGCTAAGCATTTATCTGCAAGCTCGGCAGTGTTACTGCCGCAAAATTGAATGGCGCTTTGAACCCTTAATCGGTGAACCCAGTTCTATGTCGGTCACCCTTTCCGGTAGTCAAAGTAACTGGTCGACTTTGCTCGATCTGAGCCGCCTGCAATTGGAGCGCATAGGCTTGCCCGCCAGTATCGAAACGATTATTTTATCCAGCCATGACTTTGTTGATGGTCTGCCTGAGGGGTTGGATTTATTGGGCGATAGCGCTTCTTTTGATAGAGCACTAGATGGAGAACAGAGTCTAGAGAGCAGCCGGCTGATTGATAGTCTCAGGGCAAGGCTGGGACCGGAGGCTCTTCAGCAACCGGCACTGGGGAGTAATTATCTGCCGGAGAAAGCTGGGAAAGTTGTTGCCCCCGGGGAGCATCAGCAGCTAGCTGTCGAGCACAGTGGTCTACAACCTCTTTGGTTATTGCCCAAACCTATTGCCATTCGGCGGCATAATCAGCAGTTGTTTTGGCGTCAGCCGCTGTATATTTTAAGCGGCCCACAGAGGCTTAGTGACAACTGGTGGCAGAGCGATCAGCAGCGTGATTATTATTTGGCCTGTGATGCTGAGGGAGCCCGTTATTGGCTATTTAAACAGGCTGGGACGGATCGCTGGTTTGTACAGGGGCTTTTTTCGTAAAAGTTGAGAACTTTTACTTTGTGCTCAGGGCTGTTTTCGTAAAAGTGGGTTTTTTACTTCGCGTTAAAGGCTGTTATCTCGACCCTAAGTGAGATATCTCAGAAACCCAGAAGGAGACCCCTTATCGCTATGCCAAGTCGGGTTCACAAAACCCTAGTCCTCATCCAAGCATAATGGCCAGGATGTAAACCAATTCTCTCCAAGGCCAACCACCCTAGCCCGCAAACTGTTCCTTAATCTTAAATTTCTGCACCTTACCCGCGGGATTACGTGGCAACTCATCGAGAAAATAAAGTCTGCTTGGCAATTTGTACTTGGCTAAACTCTGGCTGGCAAACTCCCGAAGTTCTTCAAGCTCTAGAGTGACATTATCTTTTAACACTGCCACAGCGGTAACCGCTTCACCCCACTTCTCATCAGGCAGTCCAATTACAGCCACTTCAATCACCGCGCTGTGACCATAGAGAATGCTTTCTACCTCAGCGGGATAGACATTTTCGCCTCCGGATATGACCATATCTTTGACCCGATCACAGAGAAATAGATAACCCTGGCTATCGAAATACCCTATATCACCACTGTGAAACCATCCCTGACCATCAATGGCATCCGCTGTGGCTTCCGGGCGATTCCAATAGCCTTTAAGCACATTGGGACCGCGCACACAGACTTCACCGTGCTCTCCAGCGGGGAGCGGATTATTATCCCCATCAACGATACGCACATCGGTAAACATCGGTGGCCGACCTGCTGAACCTACTTTTTCCAGCGCCATACTGGTCTCAAGCATAGTCGCAAAAGGCGATGTTTCGGTGAGTCCATAGCCCTGACAGAAACGCACACCGCGCTCACTATAGAGATTAATCAGTGGTACCGGCACTGGTGCACCGCCAACTACAAAGGCGCCGATTTGACTCAGATCGGTGGTGGCAAACGTCTCGTGCTGACTCATCATCAAGAACATGGTCGGAGCGCCAAACATGGTCGATACAGAATATTTTTCCAGCGCCGCTAATACTTCGGCGGCATCAAAAGAACGAACCAAGACCACTTCAATTCCCCGAGCCAGGGAGGGCAAGGTGGTGACATTGAGCCCACCAATATGGAACAGAGGCGCACAGGTCAATGTAGTGGTACCCATAAAATCTTCGCCATAAGCTGAGTTGGCACTGTTCCAAAATAGATTGCCGTGGGTCAACATGGCGCCTTTCGGCAGACCTGTGGTGCCCGAGGTGTACATAATAAATGCCACTTCATCCGCATCCACCTGTTCAATTAACTGCAGTGGCTGGCTATCCGTCATCAAGTCTTCCAGAGACTCCCAGTTAGCCGCGTCATCCTCAATACTGATATAACGCTGACAGACTAGATTATCCCGCTCTTGATCCACTAGCGAGATCAGGCTGTTGTCGGCGAGCATGCTATGAATACCGGCATCGTTGGCGATATAGCGCATCTCGGGTCCGGTGAGGCGAAAGTTAAGTGGGACAAAAATCGCTCCCAGACAACTGCAGGCGTAGAGTGCTTCTAAAAATACCGGATGATTGAGGCCGATATAACCTACCCGGTCACCTCGGCAGACGCCGCCGGCACGGAGCAGAGAGGCAAGTTTGCGAATGCGTTGACCAAATTCTTCAAAGGTCGAGGTCTTACCCTCGAAGGTTAAAGCTTTGCGCTCCGGTGAGAGATCCGCGCGGCGCAATATGGTGTAGCCCAGTCCAATTTCCGGTGTGTTCGACATACTCAAGCCCCTAATTTTTGTTTTTTTAACTGCTTCTAATTTTTTACTGTTTTACTGTTTTACTGTTTTTACATGAGAGGACTTGCTCCTTTTGAACACGCCTCCCTGAAGCTTAATTGCCGCCACTTTTATAATCTCTTTGTACCTCTAATGGGCGTACATGTAAATACGAGCCGTCCACATTCAACAGCAAAAAACCACCTCGCCGTTTGGCACGAATTCTGCAACAGCCTAATTCAGCAGACCACGGCTCTCCGGCAACAGAGAGTCCTGCCATCACTAAACTGCCCCGCTTTCAATATAGGTGCCTAGTGACAGTGCCTAATAGGAGTGCCTAATAACAGTGCAAACAGGGTAAATACACTGATGACAGCAAGCCCAGATTGGCGCATAGCATTATCCGAACGCACCAAAACAGTGCTTTCAAACAATGGATCAGCAACTTTAACGCAACTAACAGGCGGCCAGCAGACATCACTATGCGATTAATTTTCACTGATTTGGACGGTAGTCTTCTCGACCACCACAGCTATAGTTTTGCTGCAGCTGTGCCACTGCTCGCCAAACTCGATGCACTGGCGGTACCGGTAATTCCCATCACCAGCAAAACCTTTGCCGAAGTCACCGCCCTGCGTGACCAACTCAACAACCGTCACCCTTTTATTGTTGAGAATGGTGCCGCTATTTATATTCCCAGCCGCTATTTTAAAACCCAACCGGAACATGCCATTTTAGAAAATGGTTTTTGGGTGCTGCGCAATGTGCCGCGACGGGCTAAGTGGCAACAACTTCTGGCGGAGCGAGCGGCGGACTTTGGGGATGAATTTAAAACCTTTGACTCCCTCTACAAAGACTCTGGCGCAGCCGGCGTTGCTGCCGTGACTGGCCTCAGTCTTAAGGCATCCGAACTGGCCAACCAGCGCGAGCACAGCGAACCGGTGCACTGGCTTGGCAGCCAGTCGCGCAAATCAACTTTTGTCTATCGCTTGATCGAAGCTGGCGCCACCGTCCTTCAGGGGGGCCGATTTTTAAATATTGGCGGCGATGTGGATAAGGGCCGAGCCATGCTCCAGTTGCGTGATCTCTATCAGCGCGAGACCAACAGCAAAGACTGTGAAACATTGGCCATCGGCGACAGCCATAACGATATCGCAATGCTTGAAGCGGCCTCATCGGCACTGGTGATTAGGGCTGACAAGCGTTCGCCACCTACCTTAAAGCGCAGTGAAAATTGTTATACCAGCCAGCTGATCGGTCCCGAGGGCTGGGTTGAGGGCGTGAGTCTGTGGCTGGAAAAAAGCCTCTGACCACAAGCGCTAACAGCAATTACTGATAAAAATCACTAAAACCAAACAGCAATAACCAACAATATAAGAGAATTAATCATGGGCGACTTCCATCAAAACGGCGTGATCACCACTTTGCACAATCTATCCAAACGATCGGTTGAGACTATGGAGACTGAGCTGCTGGGCTTTTCTAAAAGCCGGCCTATGGGACTGATACTGCCGTCACTCTATTCTGAGCTTCAGGGGGATGCTCTAAAGGGTATTGTCGAAGAGTTAAAGCAGGTGCCCTATCTCAGCGAGATTGTTATTGGCCTCGACCGGGCAACCGAACAGGAGTATCGCCAGGCTCTAGAATTCTTCTCGGTATTACCCCAGCATCACCGGGTGCTATGGAATGATGGCCCACGATTAAAAGCATTGGATGCCAAGCTACAGAAGCTCGATCTGGCGCCCAAGGAACTGGGCAAAGGGCGCAATGTTTGGTACTGCATGGGTTACACACTGGCCTCAAACAAGACCGAGTCAGTGGCACTGCATGACTGTGATATCACCACCTATGATCGCGAGCTGCTGGCTAGGCTGATCTACCCAGTTGCCAATCCGCGTTTTAGCTATGAGTTTTGTAAAGGCTATTACGCCCGGGTCGCCAATGGCAAAATCAATGGCCGAGTTTCACGTCTCTTAGTCTCACCCCTGCTGAGCGCCCTGAAAAAAACAGTGGGCCACACCGACTACCTCAATTATATGGGCAGCTTTCGATATCCCCTGGCCGGGGAGTTTTCCTTTCGCCGCGATGTGCTCAACGATATTCGAATTCCCAGCGACTGGGGTCTGGAGATTGGTGTGCTCTCAGAGATGCACCGCAACTATGCCAGCAACCGCCTCTGTCAGGTGGATATTGCGGACAACTACGATCACAAACATCAAAACCTCTCTCTGGATAATGACCGCGATGGCCTGTCCAAAATGTCCATCGATATTGCTAAGGCGCTGTTTCGCAAACTGGCCACTCAGGGTGTGGTCTTTAGCCACGAGGCCTTTAGATCACTAAAAGCAACTTACTATCGCATGGCGCTGGATATAGTTGAGACCTGTCATAACGACGCCATTATGAACGGCTTAACATTGGATATTCATGAAGAAGAGAAAGCCGTAGAGATGTTTGCCGAAAATATTATTAAAGCTGGGGAAGTGTTTTTCACCAGTCCTATGGAAAAGCCCTTTATTCCCAGTTGGAACCGAGTTATCAGCGCAGTGCCGGATATCTTTGAGCAATTGGTGGACGCAGTCGAGGCGGATACCGAAGAATTTAGTCAGCGCTGAGGGGCAGTCTATGAATCCAGAGCAATTGGCCAATAGCATTGGGCGCCATCTCGAGACCATTTATCAGTCAGTGGAAGGCGTGGCGAGAGAAAACCACGAACAGCTGTGCAATGAGTTAATCGAGCTTATGGGGCTGCAGCAGGCGACCACTGAGCCAACCCGCTATAGCAATCACTGGGACGAGCAGGACTGTATTCTCATAAGTTACGGCGACAGTGTATTGCAGCCGGATGAAATGCCTCTGCAAAGTCTAAAGCGATTTCTCGATCGCTATGTGGAGGGCTGTATCAATGGGGTTCATATTCTGCCCTTTTATCCCTATACCTCGGATGATGGTTTTTCCGTGCTCGACTATTCCAGTGTCAATCAGTCCCTTGGTGACTGGGAGGATATTCAGGCAATCGCCGCAGACTATTCGCTGATGTCAGATCTGGTGATCAATCACTGTTCGGCACGCAGCCCCTGGTTCGAAAACTTTCTCAATGATCGCGACCCCGGGCGCAATTTCTTTGCCACGGCCTCACCAGAGGATGATCTTAGCGCCGTGGTGCGCCCTCGCACTAACCCCCTGCTCAAGGAAGTCGAGACCGTCAGGGGCAGCCAGTTTGTCTGGTGTACCTTTAGCCACGATCAGGTGGATCTGAACTTCAAAAACCCAGAGGTACTAAAGCATTTTGTCAGTATTATTCGTCAATATCTGGATAGCGGCGTACGTATTTTTCGCCTCGATGCGGTGGCCTTTCTGTGGAAGCAAGTGGGCACTAGCTGCATCAATCTAGAGCAGACTCACGAGGTGGTTAGGCTGCTGCGCACATTGATTGAACATGCCCAGCCAGATGCCATTATTGTCACCGAGACCAATATTCCCAACCGCGAAAATCTAGCCTATTTCGGCAATGCCAACGAGGCCCACTGGGTGTATAACTTTTCACTGCCGCCGCTATTGGTCAACAGTCTGATCACTGGCGATTGCAGCTATCTCAAGCAGTGGATGATGAGCATGCCACCGGCACGCAATGGCACCGCCTACTTTAACTTTATCGCCTCTCACGACGGCATTGGGCTAAGACCCGCCGAGGGTCTGCTCAGGGAAACTGAAATCAACACCCTGGTAGACACTATGGAATCCTTTGGTGGGCGTATTTCCTGGCGCACCGGCGATCAGGGAAAGCGCAAACCCTATGAGATCAACATCTCCCTATTTGATGCCCTGCAAGGCACCACTGAAGGTCCTGATCAGTGGGGACTGCAGCGCTTTCTCTGCGCTCACGCCATTATGTTTGCCCTCGAGGGGATTCCCGGTATTTATATCCATAGCCTAGTGGGTACGCGGAATGATTATCAGCGGGTCGAAAATGCCGGTCACAACCGGGCAATCAATCGTCATCAGTGGCACTACAGCGATCTGCAAGATCGCCTAGCGGACGCCAATAGTCTAGAGCATCAGGTATTTAGTGGCATCAGCGAACTATTGAAAATTCGCCGTCAACAGTCTGCCTTTCACCCCAACGCCACTCAGTTCACGCTGCATCTGGGCGCGGGTCTATTTGGTTTCTGGCGACAGAGTATCGACCGCCAGCAGAGTATTTTTTGTGTCAGTAATATCACTGCTCAGGAGCAGTTATTAAATCTCTCTGATATCAATTTAATCGACAATGAAAACTGGGTTGATCTGATCAGTCAACTGCCCTGCGATGGCCTGATGCAGTCAGTAACTATGCAGCCCTATCAAACATTGTGGATTACCAATCAGGTCAACGGCTAGCTTGTTATATGCCCCGGCATAGGTGAGAATATTGGCCACCTACATTGATCTGAGGGCATTCATTGCCATCAGAAAAAAACTATTAAACCTACGCATAAAGCAGGGGCAGAAACGCAATGAAACTTGAGACACAGGCCATTCACGCCGGATTTAATGATGACCCAACCACGCGCGCAGTAGCGGTTCCCATTTACCAAACTACCTCTTATAGCTTTCGCGATACTGAGCACGGTGCCAACCTGTTTAATCTTGCCGAACCGGGCAATATTTACTCCCGCATTATGAACCCTACCAACGATGTGCTGGAACAGCGTATCGCGGCAATGGAAGGTGGCGTCGCAGCACTCTGCATGGCATCGGGCATGGCCGCTATCACCGCCTCAATCCAAACACTGTGCCGCAGCGGTGACAATATGGTCAGTGTCAGCCAGCTCTATGGCGGCTCCTACAACCTCTTTGCCCACACATTGCCACAGCAGGGAATCGAGGTGCGCATGGCCTCCGGTGATGATATTGCCGCCCTAGAAGCGCTAATCGATGAGAACACCAGAGCAATATTCTGCGAGTCGATTGGCAACCCAGCCGGCAATGTGGTGGATATCGCCGCGCTCTCGGAAATGGCCCACCGTCACGGTGTTCCAGTGATTGTCGACAACACTGTTGCCACGCCCTACTTCTGTCGCCCATTCGAACATGGTGCCGATATCGTGGTGCACTCACTGACTAAATATATCAGCGGCCACGGCACCACCATCGGCGGCATTATTGTCGATAGCGGTACCTTTGCCTATAAAGACAACCCACGCTTTGCCCAGTTTAATACCCCAGACCCCTCCTACCACGGCGTCACCTATGCGGATGACTTTGATGCGCCGTTTATTGGCCGCGCCCGAGTGGTGCCCCTGCGCAGCATGGGCGGTGCTCTGTCACCCTTCAATGGTTTTTTGATTTTGCAGGGATTGGAGACACTGGCTCTGCGTATGGACCGTCATGTGGAGAATGCCCTCACGGTGGCCAGCTATCTGCAAAACCACGATGCCGTTTCCTGGGTCAACTACGCCGGTCTCGAGGATGATAAATATTACGATCTGGCCAAGCGTATGTGCTCTGGCAAGCCCTCATCAATTGTCAGCTTTGGTATCAAAGGTGGCGAAATTGCTGGTGCCAAATTTATCGATGCCCTGGGCATGATCAAGCGTCTAGTAAATATTGGCGATGCCAAATCTCTGGCCTGTCATCCCGCCAGCACCACTCACCGTCAGCTCAATGAAGAAGAACTGGCTGACGCTGGCGTGAGTTCCGATCTGGTGCGTCTGTCCGTGGGTATTGAGCATATTGATGATATTTTGGCGGACATTGAGCAAGCTATAAAGGCTGCTGGCTAGGTTCCTGTCATCTGCGTATATTGAGACGTAGCCCCCCAATAGGCTATTGCCAGTACAAAAAAAACCACCGTGAATCATAACTGTTCGCGGTGGTTTTTTTGTTTTAACAGTGCCTCCAATCAGAGGCATCTTTTTACCCTTAACGACTACCTTTTACCCTTAGCTACTACCTTCCATAAGCAAAGGCATCAGCGGCATATGCTGCTCAGGCCCCATAGCACTGTAGCCACCGTCCACCGGCACCTCAGCTCCGGTTATATAAGAGGCATCCTCCGAGGCAACGAAGGCGGCCAGTTTGGCCACTTCTTCACCATTGGCAACCCTGCCGAGCAAATTAAAGCTCGCTGAAACCTTATCCGCATGGGCCCTATTATCACCGGTTAGCCCCTCAAATGGATCGGACCAGATATGCCCAAGCACCAACAGATTGACGCGAATTTTATCTTGCGCATACTCTACCGCCTGACTTTTTGACAGGTGTCTTAGGGTGGCTTTTGCAACCGGGTAAGCCCAGCGTCCTATATGCGGGAATGCGCCGGAGACCGAACCAATATTGACAATATTGCCTTGGCTTTTAGCCAAATGAGGTCGTGCCATCTGTCCAAGAATCGCCGCCGAAATGGCGCTGACATTAATTGTAGAGAGCCAGGTTTCGCGAGTGGTTTGCGCACCCTCATCATCGTATGCACAGGCATTGTTGACCAGAATATCGAGCCTGCCAAATTCACTTATGGTGCGTTCGATTAGACGCTCTAATTGACTGTCATCGGTAATATCGGTCTGCACGTACACTGCGCGCTCGCCCAGCTCTTTGACGAGAGCCTCGCCCTTCTCAGCGGTTCTGGCAGCAATCACCACACTGGCTCCGTGACGATGCAGTTCACGACTGATATCTCGACCAATCGAGGCCGCTCCGCCAGTGATAATAGCGACTTTGTTGGTTAAATTTGGCATAGCTAATCCTCATTTTATTATTGGTGCTTTCTAAGATGTATTTTACGGTTTCGTCACAGTGTCCCCAGACTGCTTCAAGCGGCTTATGGAATTACAGTTTTTAGCCCAGATGTTTGGCAACCATATAACCGGAATTACCCCCTAAACCGGGACCTGGATGTGTGGAGGCTCCAATATGGTAGAGATCCTTAACCGTTGTATCGTGATTTTTAATCGACTTGAGCGGTCGCCAAGCAAAGAACTGCTGCATACCGCAGTGGCCGGAATAAGGGTCACCACCGACCAGGTTAATATTCAGTTTTTCAAGATCGGCCGGTGACCATACCGATCTCGATAGGATGCTCGATTTTAGGTTTGGGATATACTCGCAGAGGCGTTCAATTATCCGATCCGCATACTGCTCGCGCACAGACTCTGTCCATTCACCGCTCGGCGGCACATCGATTGTACCCCCAGCATCACCTTTGATATGGCTGGGCAACTCCTGCAACTGAAGCCATAAAATCCCCTTGCCCTGAGGTGCACGGCTTGGGTCTAAAGCAGTGGGCTGACCCACTACTACAGTACAGTCATCTGGCAGCATGCCACGCTCAGACTGATTAATGGCTTTCGACACAGAGTCGGCACCATCGGATAGATGGATCATGGCAACCGAATCCAGCTGGGGATCGATCCACTTGGGCATTTGGTCGAGGGCCAGATGGATCTGCATACCAGCGCGACCATAGCGATATTCTCGAACCTCTTTTGCAATCTGCTGAGGAACAAATTCGGGACTCAGCAAATCGCCATAGAGCTGCTCTGGAGTGACATTGCAAATCACCCCTTTGCGCGCCATAAACGGGGTTGAGGCTACGCCATTATCATTGGCCTTAACCTGCACACCTGTGGCTCTGCCGTTCTCTACAATTATTCCAGACACATGGCTATTGGTATGGAGCTGGCTCCCATTCTCTGAGATCAAAGCGACAAATGCAGAGACCAAATTGCTGCTGCCACCTTTGACCACCGGCATACCTGCAACTTCTAAACTAAAGGCAATCACCCGGTTCATGGCACCTGAAAAGTTAGCATCTGGACCCAGCCCTGTATGCAGAATCCAGGGTGCAAATAAACTGTGAATAGACTCCGATTGAAAGTGCTGTGTCAACCAATCACGACTCGATGACATGGCGTAACCGAAGAATCGCAGTAGCCCCTGCAACCCTCTCTGGCGCAGTTGTCGCCAGAGTAAACCTAGGGTTTTAAAGCGCACTAATTCGTTGCTGAGGAGGGCAAAGGTGAATTCAGCATCCCGCTCCATCTCTTCCATAGTTTGCTTATAGCGATCACCATCGCCCTGAGAGAGCAGATTAAACTGAGCGATATTGTCAGCTCTAGAGGTGCTCATTACGCAACTCTGCTTAGCCCGATTAATCGATGCAGTGGGTGTATCGGTATTCAGATAGACCAGACCCTGGCGTGCCAAGTCATCCGCTAATTCAGCATAGCTTGGGGAGGTCACAAACAGAGGATGCCAGGCGGATAGCACATCATGCTTAAAGCCGGGTTCAGTGAGTTCGGCGGTTTTGATACAGCCACCGAGATAATCATTGCGTTCGAGAACACAGACAAGGTGCCCCTGTTTCGCCAGCAACGCCGCACAGGTAAGCGAATTGATACCGCTACCGACGATAATGTAGTCATAGACTGCCGCCATTATTGACCTCGATCTGCGCGGCCATATTTCTTTTGCAGCGCCGGCAAGATATGACCGTAGACCCTGGGGTGCAAGGCTCCGAGCCACTGTTTTAACTGGGTAAAACGGCCGACATTCATCTGCATATCCTCGAGTAACTCATCGATATGGTGGATCGAAAAGGGAATAATATTGGTGCCCTTGGAGTGCTTGCCCTGAGTCCGCTCTTGCATCCAAGCTAAGCGTTCATCGATATCGCGATTCTGCTCACCTGACGAGGGCAGCTGAAAACCTTGATTAAGATAATCCGCCAACCACAGGGCGCCAACCTCGCAGTTCAGTTGGCTAAAAAATGACGAGTTATAGCCGTTAAATGCCAGCCGCGGTACATCCACCGGAATCATTGAGCGAAACAGACGAAAGTTGCCCACTTCGTCGGTGACTTTGTCCATGATGTCCTGCTCTAAAAAGGGACAGACCTGCTGCCAACCAGTGCCGCAGATAATAATATCAACAGGGACTGTCTCACCATTGGATAACAGCGCCTGCTTGCCGTTTAGCTGAGTAATAACAGCTTTCTTTTGGATGCCGATCTTGCCGGCCTCAATATTCTGATAAAAGTCATCACTAACAAGGCTCACGGTGCTGCGGGCGATACTTTCTAAGGGCATGTTCGGGTGCAGACCAAGGCGCTTTAAGCCGAGCTGCCGCTCAACAACAAACTCAACGCTGTTGAGCATTGCCTTTCGAATCGGATTGCCGAGAGTATGGAAAAATTTATCCGCTCCGCGCAGATGAATATAGCGGAACAATGCCTCACTCATACGCGAGAGAAAAAGGTGTTTATAGTTGAGTTTATTGGCGATCATTTTGGGAATTTTCCAAATCAGGCTGCGCGCCACCACGTTGGTACTGGCGGCAATATCCTGTATCGCATTGGCTACGTCACAGGACGATTTGCCATACCCTATCACCAACACATTCTGGTCTCGCGCATCCTCGCGCTGAGTAAATTCACTGGTGTGGCAGATGCGCCCGCCCGCCTCTACAAAGCTTTCGACGCCTTTGTAAGTCGGTATCGATGGCAGCGAGAAAATTCCATTGCCAACAATCAGGTAGTCAAACTCTTTAGTCTTCACCTCAGAGGTCAGTCCTCGAGTGGTCACAGACCAGATATTGCGATCAGCATCAAAAGAGGTCGCCAACACTGTGCTGTTGAGGTGAACCTGGTCGTTGAAACCATAGTGATCAACATAGGACTGCATATACCGCTGAACCTGTTCTCCCGAGGGCCACTCTGGATAGCTCGATGGCATGGGAAAGTCCGATAGCTCATAGGTAGTGCGGGTATTCTGAGTGGTTAATCCAGGATAGCGTCTTGAAGCAGACCAGACGCCTCCGACATCGGCTTCCTTTTCGTAGAGCGTAACCTCGTAACCTAGCGCTTTAAATACCCTCGCCGAGGTTAGACCGGCAAAGCCTGCACCGACAATACATATGCTTCTAATCATTATTTATTTACACACTTATCAATAGGCAAAATGGCATCTACTCAGCTACCTTTTACCTTTGGTTTAATATCAATAGAAAAAAGAAGAAGGCGAAGCCCCAACAGGTGAAACACCGCGGTTCAACTGTTGCTGGAGAGAGGCTTTCAAGCTTCGCCCCCGTCTAAACCTCTATTGCACTAATTACTGCAACACTATTCTTAGCTCACCGAAGACCAGAGGTAGCCATCACCTCTGGTCTATTGCTGGCGAATTAAAACTCATAGGCATAGGTTGCGTACCATTCACGCTGTCGGGCATATAAGCCCTCAAATGATTGGAAGGCGTCCCCTGCAACTCCTGAGACAAGATATTCTTCATCGGTAAGGTTGGTCACTCCGAAGGTGAGCCTTAGCTTCTCGTTTGACGACAGCCAAGCAATACTCCCGTTCACCGTTGAGTAGCCATCCTGAGCAATCATTGCTGTATTAAAGGTGTCATTGAAGGTCTCGGAGCGATAGGACCAATCTAGGCGCGGCAATAGAACAGCGCCGCCCTCTAGAATGAATTCTTTCGACACCGATGCGCTGGCAGTCCACTCTGGTACACGTTCAAAAGCATTGTCGGCAGAGAACAGCGTGTCTGAATCCACCTGATCATACTCGGCGTCGATATACCCTAGACCGGCACTGACAAACCAGCCACCACCAGGTATATATTGAGTCTCAATTTCAAAGCCAGACAGCGATGCTTGACCCGCGTTTTTAGTGACTGGCGCGACACCCTCAAAAACCTGAACCTGTAGGTCTTTATAGTCAGTGCTAAAAATAGCGCCATTGACGACCAAACGATTGTCATCACTAGCAAACTTAAAGCCGAGTTCAGTTACGGTGACAAACTCTGGGTCAAAGGTGGGTATCAGATCCACATCCGGCGTGCCCGCGGGGGCGGTAAAACCGGCCACAATTGGCGGGAAAACCCTCTGAGTAAAGCCCCCTGACTTAAAGCCCTTTGAATAAGTTGCATAGGCCAGCATATTGTCATTGATCTGATAGGCTAAATTGACGAATGGTGAGGTTTCTTTAATTTCAATAGTCTTTTCAACGAAAGGTAAGACTCTCTCGCCTGCCTGTAAAAATGGCACATCAAAGCTGGGATCACCGCTGCCTGCGAAGGGGTTGTTGAAAATAATTTGATCCGGCGTAAAGGACTTATCTTCCTTGGTATAACGAAGACCCAGAGTGGCGCTGAACTTGTCGCTGACATCGTAAGTACCCTGAGCGTAGACAGCAGTGGCCTCATTTTTAAATGACCCGCCACTTCGGAAACTCGAAATAGAAAAATCTAACAGGTTAGCGTTGAAGCCATCTTCATCAAAATAATAGGCTCCTAAAATCCAATTAAGTCGATCACTTGAACCTAGCAGTTGTAATTCCTGAGTAAACTGTTCCTGTTCAAACTCATCGAAAAATTGTGAAACAACCACTGGCGAATGGTCACCGTCCCGAGCAAAGGTACTGTCTAGGTCGCGTATTGCGGTAATACTTTTGAGGGTCAGACTGTCTGAGATATCCCAGGTCAGATTGACATTAGCACTCAACAGATCACTTTTTGAGAATGCCGGGGCAGTGCCGGAGTTACTGTCTGGACCGTTGACATAGCGATCATCATAACAACCGGCAACCGCTAGGTTGGTTTCTTGACCGGGAAATGCACAGGGCGCCGCTGGCCCGCCGGCAGCAAGATTGGCCATTATATTGGCGATAGTTGCCACTGGCGGTGTTCCCTGTGGCGGCGGACCCGGATTAAATATTGCACCGGGATGGTTGATTCCCAGCAGAGTCAATGCGGGGCCATTCTCTCGATCACGGCTAAACCCTATAGCGGCTTCAAGTGACAGTGATTCACTAACATCCCAACTCAATGCGCCGCGGGCGGTCAGGGTGTCGTCATCGCCTAGGTCAATACCGTCATCACGAGTGACATAGCCATCCCGATTAAAACTGGCGATACTTAAACTGGTCCTCACCTTGTCACTCAGTGGCATATCAATTCTGGCTTTTATATCTGCTCGACTATCATCGCCTGCAGTGATGGATATATTACCGCCAAATTCTTCAGCCGGTTTGCGGGTGGTTAAGCTGATTGCGCCACCAATAGTATTGCGACCAAAAAGGGTTCCCTGAGGACCACGTAAAACTTCCACCCGTTCAACATCGACTAAATCTAAAATAGCGCCAACCGACCTTGCGATGTAAACCCCATCGACATAAATACCCACACCAGGCTCTGTGGTGGGCAAAAATTCTTTTTGGCCAACGCCGCGCAGATAGACAGACGCAGCATTACTAGACCCACCAAAGCTGGGGTTATTTTGAAACGTTAGGTTAGGCGTAAACTCGGCGATTTGGCTAATGTTGGTGACACCGCGATACTCAAGCGCCTCACCAGTAAAAGCTGAAATCGATATCGGCGCGTCTTGCAAACTCTCTTCACGTTTACGCGCCGTGACTACAACCTCTTCCAGAAGGCGATCTAAACCTCGGCTTTGATTGTCTTGTGCAATTGATACTGTACTGACGGAAGTCAGTGCTAATAGCACCGCCGCAGGAATTGTTTTTAACGTATAACCCCTCATAGCCCACCCCTCGTTATTATTAGAATAATTAGGTGGTAAATGTAGCCGAGGTTTAATTTTTTCGGTATGCAGTTACTGCGTCACATATACGCTTCCTGCACATATTGATTGCAGCAGACTAAATTAGTCAATATACTCATTTTAAGCTTAAAATATATTGAGCATTATTATGCATGTAGCGATAAAAGAAGCACCTAAATCACTAATACAAAATAAGCATGAGTTATTTAGATCCACAGACCTAGATGAAACTCGCTCATTGGTTGGAGATGTCTACTGCGACCATAAATTGCAAATTTCTAGTGGCGCGTTGGATGCCTTTCATTACCACATTCCCTTTGATGGTATCAGTTTCAACTACATGGGCTACGGCGCAGAATGTATTATTGAGCCGGGCTGTCTGGGTGATTTTTATCTGCTTCAACTGCCTTTAAAGGGTACTGCTACTATATTTGCGGATGGTCGCGAGTTTCAGTCACACCCAGGCAAAGCCAGCATTCTAAATCCAAACTCTTACACCAAAATGCGCTGGTCCGGAGGTTGCGAGCAACTACTAGTTCAAATAGAAAAACGTAAAGTTAATAGTAGTCTTGCGGGCTACGTGGGTAGAAAATTTTGTGAAGAAGTTTCGTTTAATCCTAATATTAGCGAAAACGATGAGAAGCAATCGGCTTGGTGGCGGCATGTGGTTTCGTTTATCCGCGAGTACAATCAGGCCAATAGTTTTTATCAAACCCAATGCGTATTAAATAATGAACTCGACACCATCGTTAAAAATTTACTCTTCACACTAGATCACAATCATAGTGAAACTCTGGTCACTACTGACAGAGCGGTGCTGCCAAAGCATGTCCATCAAGCCACTGAGCATATACGTGAACATTTTAGTGAGAACCTAAGCATTCATGACTTAGTCAAACTAACCGGCGTCAGTGAGCGCTGCTTATTTGAGGGGTTTAAGCAAAATTTAACCGTAACCCCAATGCAGTTTTTGATGCAGACCCGTCTCAAAAATGTTCGCGGCGAGCTACTAAAAAACTCCTTTGACGACTTTGGAAATATTACTCAGGTTGCGCTAGATAATGGCTTTACACAGCTGGGTCGTTTTTCGTCTTACTATAAAGATATGTTCGGTGAGCTGCCTTCTCAAACCGTCAAGGGCCGAAAGAACTGCCCTGACGCTTAACCTCGAGAACAGTTTTTAAAAACCAACAATTTAAAGTCGGTTTACATCTGTTTGGCGATAAAAATCTCTCCAAATAAACCAGAAAATTCGACTCTTTAGAGTTTCTACTCTTGCCATAGTGCCTGCGTTACTGTTGCCAAATATATCTATCTGACTAATCACTTGGCCACTGTCATTATAAAAGGCAACCAGAGAATCATGCTGCGCTGCGTAATACAATATTACGTCCCGTTCGCCAATTACGATATTTAACAGACCACCCTGTTCTGAGACAAAATCTTTGGTATAGGCGACATAATCATTGCCGACATTTATGCCATAGACCATCTGCTTGATGGGCAGGCGGTCATCGAACTCATGAATGGTTGGAAATGCCGGCTGATCAGACTGCCACTGCAGGGTTTTTACTGCCATCAGCATCATGCCATCGCGAACCACCGTATCGAACAACCGGACCAGAGCATTATCACTCTGCTGTTCGATATTGTTGATAAACACCTGACCATCGGGATAGAGCTGCTTAAAGGCACCAAATGGCATTCTCAGGGTTGGCCACTCAGTCATGCGTGTGCCCTGCTCGCCATCCCTCTCCGCGGCACCCCAGAACTGCTGTATTGGCTCACCGCTATTCATGTCCCACATCACCAGATTGTTACGCAACTGCGTCATCACCTTCAACTCAAGTGGTTCACCTTTCAGCTCTGGGGTATAGGCTATCCCCATATTAGTCAGCCCACAGTAGGTCATTACCACCGGCTTGCCGCCAATCTCGCCGCCATCAACAATATGAGGCTGCAGGAGATAATAATCCGCGTAAGCACGGGCGCCGTCATCGCTTTCGAGCACTAACATTTCGATTTCATCAACCGAATCAAACTCCGGTTTTTCATATGCTGCGTGTTTCATCTGCTGAAGGAATTTGGGCGCCTCTTCAACAGATACAAACAGGGCTTGGCCATCAAACTGCTGAGGTCGAAACATCAAGAGCGTGTTTAGCATTCCTGAATACCCGTTAAACAGGCAGATGAAGACTAAACCGATCACCAGACCTCGAGGCATAATATGGCGATTTTTAAACCAGATCAGCACACTGCCAAACAGGGCAAGCAATGTTAAAACTGTTATCAACCAGCGGTTGTACCAAATAAACATGGTGAACTCGCGGCTCGATTGAACCAGCCATTGGCTGATATCAGCAAGATCTTTGAACAGGAAAAATCCGCCGACTTGGGCCGCAATCATTAGCAGCCAGAAAGACAGTTTGGTGATTTTTAATGCTGATAGAGCCATGGGATTGCCTTCGCTTTTTACTCAGGAGACCTTGATTCTCACTGAGATAGTGTCAGTTGGATGTTTTTCCCGGTAGTTTAAGGAGTAATGATATTAGCAAGTATGCATTTACCGCACTCACTATTCAGTTACTGCGGCTTAATTTCTCAGCGTTAAGAAATCAGCGTTTTACAGTGATTGGGGAGCTTTGTAGGAGCTTATGGAAGCTAGAGATTAGGTCTCACTAGAAAAAAATAAATACATCCCTATTTTATTAGAGACCGTTAAAGGTAAGGCTAATCTGAAATACAACATCAGGTGCTGTATCCACCACGATATCTTCGCTAACCGATATATCCAACACCCAGTCATCGTCTAAACCCAGAGCAGCACCCAGTACCAGCTGTGCTGAGTTATCCCCGAGCTCCGTTAAGGCACTGTTGTAGAAGGCACTATGAAAATCAATCTGCGCCTTAAAACTAACCCTTTGATTAAAACGCCAAGCAATGGTTGAAGAACCATAGGCCACCCAGTCCTCTCGAGTAGCATTTAACAACTCTCCACTACTCATCCACAGCGCTCCAAAACTGGCGTGCAGGTTAATATTATACTTTTCAGATAGCCCCTGATCGCTAACATTGACCCCCAAAAACACATCGGTTGATCCAGATCCCAGCAGTGAATCAGCATCCCCTGTGGGTAATTTAAGGCCTCCGCGCAGGGCCCATTGTCGGGTCGCAGCATTTGATAGCTGATAGGCCAGACTCATACTGATATCACCAATGCCATCAGTGGATTTCTGCAGATCGGTCAAGCCTGTGCCATTGTCGATATAGCTAAATTGCAATTGGTTCTTGGGTACATAGGACCGAATACCATCGGGTAAGTTAAAAAACTGATGCCAATGGTCAATAAATGTATCGAGTCTACCGCTCTCATGGCTTAGATAGGGTATATCAAAACCCAGCTCAAGATTATTTCCCAGACCCTGGCGCCAGTGTAAATTCAATCTATGTGTTTCCCCATCGAGAACAATGGATTCATTGGCACTACTGCTAATTGTGGAATGATTTGCAGCGTCGAGTTGCACCCGCAACTGGGATGTTTTTGGGATCAGCAGCTGAGCACTCTGAGCCGCTGGCAAGCCATAGGCTTGTACAAAAGGACTGCGGTTAGCACTGGCATAGGGCTGGTTCAACTGGCTGGCTATAGCATCCCCGCCAAATATCAAAAACCAAATCACAACCCAGCTTGGTGTCAGTCTTATGGCTCTGTATACCCTATTCTGCACGCGTAATATCCCCATCAACTTACCACTTAGTCATCATTGCAATTAATGGTGGCTGCGCTTCTCCAGAACGATGCAGATCCCTGCGTAGAATTATCTCAAGATTTTTAAACACCGCATCACTTAGTGAGGCTTTATTCATAATCGTTCTCTATTATATTTTCCACCGGAGGCTTTTTAGCAACTGTGCCCGAGGCCGGCAATATAGTCCTTGCGGAGTATATCAAAATAATCTTTAGCGGCATTTCAATTATCTAAGCATCGATTTAAAGCGCAGTAACAAGGACCTGCTGCGGACCACATAAGACTCCTCACCGCCGCTCGGCATGGCAAGGCAGACAACCCATGAATAATAATGCCCTTAAATTCCGGGGCTACATCGGGGTTTTGGAATGCACCGCCTTCCTCAATACGCTCCTTACCCCATAGAGCGCAAGCTCGCCAATATGCAGCGCTATTTTTTGGATGGTGACAGATCAAAAAAGGTTCGCCAAAGGGGCCGAGACCGGTGTGCCAATCAATGACCGCAACTTTCTTGACGGTGCTAACGTAGGTTTCAATGATATTGCGTAGATTGGTCATAGACCACTCTGCCTCTGTTCCTCCAAACATAAGGCCGTCGGGCTGCTGGTATTGCCCTTGAACAATTGACGCAAGGCCCGCAACTTTGCCGTGCTGTTGTTCATAGGCTGCAAGTTTTTCACCGATAGTGGCGCAATCTCCCTCGGTCATTTTCTCGGTTAATAATATCGGGTGCTGCGCCATATAGTGAGCGTTGTCAGGATGGTCTTGGTGATCAAAAAAATTGCGATTGAGATCAACATTATTCTCATTAGTGCGGCTGTTGCGGGCCCAACCATAGGGATTGTTGGCGTGAACAAATAAAACTGCTGTATCCTTTGGTAAGTGCTGATACTGCTTCTCCAGTATCCATTGAATCATTGTTGCCGACCCAGATGCTGCCTCCAAACCATGAGTGCCACAGATTGCCATACAAAGGTGGGTTGCGCTATCTGGGCCAAACCATGCCACATCACAGCTCAAGGGTTTTTCCTCAGTTGTAAGCCCATGGGGATTGACACGCGAATCTACCCTAACTCCCGCGTTATCACATGCCTCAAGAAATTTTCTGCGGCCTTCATCATAGCTTTCTGCAAAACAATCTCGCAATAAGCGATAGTTTAAAATCATCTGTTAGTCCTTTAACGTGGAAATTGGCAGTAGGTTGAATTTTTCAAGCAAGCCTTGATTAGCTCACGGGCTACGATTAACTATAGGTGGGATTCACATATTTTCAACCGAAGGCTTAAGAAGAGCTTCTAACGCTATCAAGTAATCGGCGCCGAGCCCGGGGACGGTCAATTGCTCAGCCAGACCGGTTATTATTTATATGCTAAAATAATTTACCGCCTACCATTAAGACTGCACTTTTTTATTAAGACATATCCGGCAATTAATATACCGCTATGGGATAGCACTGATTATTAGGGTAGTTGGGTTTTTGTGTCGCTAGAAAGCGGGTAGAGTAATCATGTTTGATTAGGTAAAAATCAACGAAAAGGATTGTGAGTCTCTAGCAATAGATATGGTGTGACGCAGGTGGTGTGAGGCAAAAAATTGGCTATCGTCTCAACAGCATGTGAGAGGTGTCTTGGATGACCTGGTCAACTTGAGAATTGGCGTCATACTTAGTTTCGACGGCAGGGTTTCCCTAACAAACTGTGGTTTGCCATGACTCCTTATGGGGCTACGTCGTTCTGGTCGCCGTTTAAATTCCGCCGCAGGCATAATTTTTATGTGGTAGTTTTTATACAGTTCTTATACACCCAGAAAAAGGGCAAACAATGAATAGCGTAACTAGTTGTTTTGAAAGGGAGAATTTGGTCGGGACGGCAGGATTTAATTATTAACAAACTAAAGTTTGTTAATAACCCCCTTGGGGCTGCGTCGCTGCGCGCCTCGTTCAAATTCCGCCGTAGGCGTAATTTGTGAACCTGGGCGCTATAACCCTCAGATCAGCCGTTCCGGCGGTTAAATAAAAAAGGCCATCTACTTTGTAGATGGCCTTTTTTATTTAATTGGTCGGGACGGCATGGCCTGAACTAACACTATAAACTACTGATATATATGTATTTAATTATTTATACTGCGAAATGTACCGTAAAATATACCGCAATAAAATTTTGTACTACTCAGCTGCTCGACGCTTAAATTTCCTAAAAAACCCCGTAAAATCATCCAATTCTCAGATACGCCGACCCCACCCCGGGGGTACCCCCACTTTTTCAACTGGGACTCCTAATACACATATGTATTACTAATACACACAAACAAAGAATTGATAAAATGATTTCCTAAAAGGAATTACAACATGGAATTAGGTCATCGTCACCACAGAAATCAATCTAAAAGATACAACGATCAGAGATGAAAAGTACGCTCATACAAATCATTCTTATATAGCAGTTTAATTCCCATCACTTACGCCCCAATCATAGCGCATCGATAAAATGCTATTAATCAATAGATCGAGGGAGATCTCTTCCCACTCCGGCATAATCTCCTCAAGCGTCTGCAGTGCTGACATATAACCGCCGCTATCACCTCCAGTATGGAATTGAAGAATATCTACATCCGCACAATAAGCTGCAATTATTTGCAGTAAAGGCATAAGTTCACGATTTCCGCCATAGGCGCCACAGCCCCAATAGCCAGTATGTATAGACACTTTCGCATCCTTCTTGACACGCCGACTGAGATTCACTGCCGCTGAAAAACCAGTTATCGCTGACGCAAAAATGAATATTATTTGTTCGCGAGTATATAGGCCAAAATCTGGCGGGGGCGACTCCATAGCAATGATATTTGACTTGGTTGGAGGATCAAGCACCGTAGTAGCCCGCTTTATAGCCTCCTCGGAGGCACCTTGAAACTCACTTCCGTATAAACCATATGGACGTCCTGCAGCGGCATCCCTATCCGTTGCCACTTTACATCGGCGTTCTACACCAGTAACGAGTATTGGAGTAGCCTGACCATTTTGAACTGTAGTCCGATCAATCTCTAAATCTAGAAGCGCTTCACGAAGACATCCAAGAACGGGGTGTTCGGCAACTTGAACTTCATCCTGGGCAAATAATGGGCCGCCATAAAAACCAAATACGTCTTCATGGGCAAAATTCAAATGCCATTCAATACAATCTGCTGTTGAGCTTGGGTATGAGAAGTATTCGTTTTGAGAAATTAATTCAATATCTGTTTTATTCACATATTTAGGCAAGTCGACCTGCCCCCAGCGACTGTAACCAATACTAGGAGACTCAGCATGGTGCTTACTTAGCCCGAGCTTAAATACAACAAATTTGTTCCTATCGGTTATTACCGGAGGATGCTCGGCAACTAACTGATTAGCATCAAACTGATGGGTTGATAAAAGTTTGGAATTATCCATGTGTTACCCTTGAAATCGAACTATTCATACCACCATACCCAATAAAGCAAAATTAAATCAAATCCACATACACTCAAATCCATCACGAAAATAAAATATTGACAATACCAAATAAAACTATGCATTAATAAAAAGGCAACTCAAATCGACCCAATACAAAGGAGACCCTATGTGGTTCGAACGTCTTGATAAAAAACAGTTCACGCTCCATTCGATTCAAGAAGCTAGGTTAAATACAGCGTATTGGCTGGCTGCATTGATTAATTATAAGAGTGAAACATTAGATGAAACGCCTATCACAATATCAGAAATAGAAGCCTTTGTCCGCCAGATAAAGCTAGTACTCAAAGAAACCTATAGGGATCTACCCCTCCAGGAAGGAATAGGAAAACAGCTTATTAAGCTTCAATTCAGATATGTCGGTTTTTTTAGCAATCACTTTTCAAAAAACATACGAAAGCGCTTTTTATACAACTGCCTTGGAAAAGAAATGCCTGGGGATGACCAGATAGTAAAAGAAGAAATGTTATTTATAAAAAGAAAAAACGAGCTTAATTTAGATGAATATTCATCCGCTGAATGCTTAAACGAAAAGTGGGATCGGGCAATCTATATGACTTATGACGCGTTAAATCTTAGAACTAAAGCGTCGGCCTCATGGACAACTGAGGTTAAAGAACTACCTGGCATTCGCCAGCGCATGAGCGCAGCTAAATTAATTATGAGTCCAAGCCACCAGAATATAGTCGATTATTGCAACAGATTTGTATCACATATGCAGATTGGTCAAATGGAATCTATGCTATTACTCGAACAAATGGAATCGGACATTACAGAACAATTTAGGTCAGGTTTGGCATTAGTAGAAACAACATCTCCCCTTGTGGAAACCAATATTTACAACCCTGCTAATGGATCTGTAAATCCACAACATCACAAAATAGTTAGACAATATGAACAGACTATTAACAGTGTTCAAGAAACTCTAATCATGGCAAATCTTGCACGTACCAATAGTTTTAGGCGGATTGTTGACTCTCAGACTATCGGTCAGACATAACCTGCTATCGAACCCTGAATCAGCTATCCAACAGGAACTGCAACTGCTTTACTCAACAGTTAAATTCTATATTTACAAATTAAGTTACTACATTTATCGTTTTGTAGTGTATTATATGCAAATTGTAGATTTCTAAGCAAAGTAATATAGCCACATAAAAGATGCTTTATAACTCTAAAATACAGATAGGAACTTGAATATAAACCTTGATAAAAAAGATGATAATCAACTTATGACGCTATTTCATAATGCAAGAAACCATGCTGATAGGGTGAGAGCCAATAAGATCAAGCAAGAAATTTACGCTATCTGGGAAGCGAGAAACAAACAACTTTGTTCAGGTTCAACAATTTCAATCGTTTTTTCAGACGGAGTGCTAAAGGCCTTTAGGTACGGAGTCGGTGACAGTGGAATAAGCAATGAAACTGAGCGTCGCCAAATATTGGACCATGTATTAGAGGCACCAATACCACCGGTGAAGGACAAGTCCTACACCTTAGAATGGGGTAAGCCTAGAAGCCTTAAGCGCAAAGAGAAACTAATCCGGACTCTACGAGGCCTTATCGCAGCAAAGGAAAGGATGACTAGCTACCACAGATCATCATTCAATAGAGCTATCCATCAATGGAAAGATGACCTTCGTTATCTCACAGCAAACCTGGCCTAGCGGTGACCGATACAAGTCGTAGATACTCAATTTCGAGTGTCTATCGTAAGCTACACGCAAATCTTAAGGAGCCTTAAAAATGCAAGCTAAAGAAGATAGAGATAGATCTCCAGAAGGAAGGTTTAAATACCTTGCCGAAAAACGAGTCGGAAAAGCCCTGACAGCGATTAGATCAATTGCAAACCTAAGTGACCGTAAAAACTATGAATACAGCGAAGATCAGGTCATTCAAATCATATCGGCATTAGATAATGCAGTACAGGAGGTTAAAGATGACTTCGCAAGAAATCAAAGGCAACGCGAGCGCGGAGGTAATTTCGAGCTAAAGTAGTATTTCGCAGTAAGACGATAGTTAAATAATTTATAACCTACGGAGATTTCCATGCTATCACCTAACGAGATGCGCAATGCTATATACCTTGATTTCGAAGGAGAAGGTAAAAAGAGAAATGGCAGCATACCAAGGCCACACCTTGCCGGTATTTTTCGCCCAAACCAAGCTGGTAATGGAGGGAAATATGCCTGTGTATTCTTCAATGAGAAATGGAAGCCCGCATCAAATGAATAAGTAGTGCTAAATGTAAAGACTTTATTGCCTTTTTTAATGAATTAGCATCAGAGCTGGAGGAGCGAAATGCCTATCTAATTTACTGGACGATTCATGAGGCATCAATACTGGAGCAGTATTTAGACGGTGAAACCTATGCTAGATTGAAACCTTGGCTCTATAATCTGCACCCCGATGCACGACGCTATGCCAATAACCGACGCCTGTTCGGCGAGCAAGGCGGTGCTAGAGGGAGGCCGTTAGAAGAATTTTTCGCAGCAATGTTTAGTAAACGCAACCCCTACCCACCCTTCTCTCTTGGAGCAGCCGAAGCCTGCAGGCGAATTGACAAGGTATGCAACACAAATAATAAATGGAAACGATTTTCTGAAAAGCAAAAGGCGTATGTTCGCGACCTTGTCGCCTATAATCAAGGGGATTGCAGGTCAACTTGGCTTATTGCTAAACGATTAGGTGACTTTTACAACTCAGCATCAAAATAGAAATTTATAAATAATTAAAATTACAAGGTGTATTCCCCTATGGCCGAACCGAAAATCTCCCAAGGTACCCTACTAATTCAAAGAGCTAAGGATAAAATTTCAAGTCAGTGGAGCCCATATGTGAAAATAGGCATCAGCAAAAGTATACCTCCACGTGACATTATTGGAGGATCTCCAGAATATATACTTACTGTTTACGCAATCAAATCGCCTATGATTGAAAATCTTAGAAAACAGCTTATAAGTACTTTTTCACACTGCAGAACTAAAGGCCAGATGTTTTTAATGGATGATCAAACTGTTATCTCAGAGATCATCACTGAAGCAGAGAGAATTGTTACAAACCAAAATGAAAGCCTATCTGCATTTCAGTCAAAAGTTCTACTCAAGGCAGAAGAATCATCAGGGCTTATAAGAAAGCCAACGCATAGAGAGTTAGAACTACATAACCAAATTATCGACGCCAAACGAGAATTGGAGGTTAAATTAGCAAATCAAGAGATTATAAAAAGGGTTCTATTCAATGAAATCAGCAACTCAGGCGGTATTCCAGGGATTCTTAAGTTAACAAGTAGAATACAAAAAGCACGCCTTCAAAAGACAAGGCTCAAGGAAGACTATAGGGCAATTTACCTGCAGTACGAGACGAAAGAGCTTAGTAAACCCAGTGGCACACTAAAGATAAAAGGCGCCCTTACAATCAGGAAGATTGATCCAACGCTATATAATGCTCTGAAGGATACGAAAAAAAGATCGCAATTTAATATTCAACAGCTCGATAAGCCATCTAGTGACCGAACTACATCAACCATAATTAACCATTCTAAGTACCTTGATAATCTAGGTGATATTGCAAAAGCTGAATGGTTATATGAATCACTAACAGCCAAATTAGCAGCATGTGTTGGTGTGGATGACGGAATTGAGGGGCTCATAAGCTGGAAAAGAAAGTGTAGAACGCAATTAAATTTTGATGAGGCAAGATTTTCTTCGGACAACCCAGAACTTTATTCAAAATATTTAACACCAGAAAAAACAGTTGTAGCAACTAATGTTAGTCCTTACGGAATCTATGATCCTGACTCTTGAAACCAGAAAGTAGGAAATTAGCACTTCGGTATCAATGTTCTTAACAGGACTGTAATTAACTGAAAAAAAGCGAGTTAACTTATGGTAGATTTTGTAACTTGGATCTTCGGAATTTGTGTTTATATTCTTCAAGTAATCGGTGGCTCACCAGGTGAATTTGGATTTGGCTATTATTTGGCAAATATTGTTATATTCGTAGTCATTCAGCCAGGTTTAATACTGCTTTTCTTTATTCTTTGGCGCTTAGAAAAAAGAAAACATGCATCAAAACCAAGTCGTTCATAAAATTCAAAAGCTCTAAGGAAAACTCCACTCAATGTCATTAATCAGGTTGTTAAAAAAAATCAAAAATAGTTCAGATATGTGGCAATCAGAAGTTCATGGCATCACCCATTGGGACAGAGTCATGGAAAATGCCCTTATGATTGGAATTGAAAATGGTGCAGACCTTAAAATAGTCGAATATTTTGCGTATTTACATGATTGTTGCCGAGAGAATGAATGGGATGATCCACAGCATGGCCCCAGAGCAGCCGCCTTTGCTAAACGCAAACGTGATCTATTTGACCTCAGCGATATTCAATTCAAGCTATTGATCAGAGCCTGCTCCGGACACACTCATGCGCATCCCAATGGCAGAGCGGGCCTAGACCCAACTTTAGCTGCGTGCTGGGATGGCGATCGGCTGGATTTAGGGCGTGTAGGTATTACACCAGACCCGAACCGACTATTTAGTGATCAGGGTAAAGAATATGCCATTTATAACCAGTCTATAGGCTTTGATTATGGAGATTTTTAATACGCAAATCTAAGTTATTTTGAGCTGGCTACTTATGCAGAATAATATATAGGCTATTTATTAGTCTTTTCTCAATAGATAAAAACTTGCACCTGAACCAGTAAAATCTTGGCTCAGATCTTTCTCCAAAATAAAGCCAATTGCTAGAACATAATCCAGAAATACATCCTCCTCCCAGAATCGGATCAAGAAGCTATCATTGGCCGATTCCGTATTACAAGAACCTATAACCATTGATTTTTCAGTGTATCGATAAATATCGCCACCTAAATCCTCAACAGTCGTTTGGCGATGAATTTTCTCATTGTGGAATGCGGTGTTTGAGAATGAACCTCGGAATGTCCTATCAATAATTAACCAGCCACCAGGGAGCAATGCGTTATAAATTGACGCCAGGCTATCCCTGAGAGCAGTTTCATCGAGCCAATAACTTGATACAGTGAAAACACATAGGGCACCATTAAAACTATCTTGCATTGCTAATTG
>Ga0208971_1000228_pt1 | contig 42689 bp, 41 predicted proteins | sample AOAMet1_18_M0_10_2_FD_188229 | JGI IMG/M metagenome (GOLD analysis project Ga0208971, IMG submission 188229) | Ammonia-oxidizing marine microbial communities from Monterey Bay, California, USA - CAN11_18_M0_10 (SPAdes) | ecosystem: Environmental > Aquatic > Marine > Intertidal zone | place...
TTACTCTTTAATGCGTTCTGCCTTTCGTTTTTTGCCTTTGTGGATCACTTTGAACCGGCGATGCAAACCTTCGCGGTCATATTGGTCTGTACCATTATATCCGCACTCTTCGGCATCCCAATTGGCATCGCCATGTCCAAATACAATCGATTACAAAAAGCAATTATCCCAGTTTTAGATCTGCTGCAAACCCTACCGACCTTCGTTTATCTGATCCCGCTGATCTTCCTCTTTCCCATTGGAGAATCGCGGCTCTACGGCATTGCGATCATTCTTTATGCCATTGTGCCAGTGATCCGACTTACCGATCTTGGCGTCCGGTTGGTCGACAAAGATGTGGTCGAGGCAGGCAACGCCTTTGGCATGAGCCCGGGGCAAAAACTCACTAAAGTTGAGCTGCCTTTGGCGCTCCCCAATATCATGGCGGGGCTTAACCAAACCATCATGATGAGCCTTGCCATGGTCGTAATTGCCTCCATGGTTACCGCGCCAGGTCTTGGAGTTCTCGTTCTGCGCGGCATTCGCAATCTGGAGCTCGGCGTTGGGCTAATGGCCGGAGTTTGTATCGTTCTACTCGCGGTCATGCTGGACCGCACCTCAAAAGCGGCCCTCTCGCGCATCGACCGCACCAAGAATGAAATGTGAGGGGTGAGGATATGACACAAACAACAAAAGTCAGCCTGCGCGGATTGTACAAAATCTTCGGCCATGACGACAAATCTGTGCTGCCACATGTAAAAGCTGGCATGAGCAAAGAAGAGCTCTTGACCACCCACAAACATGTTTTAGGCCTTCAAGACATTAACGTCGAAATGCAGGCCGGTGAAATCACCGTTGTAATGGGGCTATCGGGCTCGGGTAAATCCACTTTGATCCGCCATCTCAACCGCCTAATCGAGCCGACAGATGGTGAAATCTTGGTGGATGGCGTCGATGTCATGAACCTCTCGACAACCGATTTGCGGAAGATGCGCCAAGACAAAATGTCGATGGTGTTCCAAAAATTCGCGCTTCTGCCGCATCGGACGGTGTTGCAGAACGCCGCCATGGCACTCGATGTCAAAGGTCTCCCAACACGAGATCAAGAGAGGGAAGCCAAAACTTGGCTAGCGCGTGTGGGGCTTGGCGGATTCGAAGATCATTATCCGGCACAATTGTCCGGCGGAATGCAGCAACGGGTGGGCATTGCACGTGCGTTAACCTCAAATTCTGACATCATGCTCATGGATGAGGCATTTTCCGCGCTCGATCCACTCATCCGCACAGACATGCAAGATTTGCTTCTCGAACTGCAAGTTGAATTGAGAAAAACCATAATTTTCATCACCCATGATCTCGATGAGGCGCTTAAACTGGCCGATCATCTGGTAATCTTGAAAGATGGGGCCGTGGTGCAACAGGGCGAACCGCAGGGCATTTTGATGAACCCGACCGATCCGTATATCGAAGATTTTGTCTCTGACATAAACCGGGCACGGGTTTTGCGCGTGCGGTCGGTCATGCAGCCACTATCAGAGGGTGAATTTGCCGGCGATGTGCAGGCCAATGATAACCTCGAAAGCCTCATCGCCGCGTCCGGTGGCGACACGGCCCTGCGCTACCGCGTCTTAGATGGCGACAAAAAACCTATCGGTACGCTCGACATGCGCGATTTGGTCAAAGCTTTGGTGCCGCGTATCTCCAGCTCCGAAGCTGGCACCCGTTATCATTGAGAAACGACACTCGATTAAAGACAAAGCCCGGCGCCCGCCCTATCAAGGTCGGCGTTTGATTGTATGGCGTCAACGATCCATAGGCCCGGAATAGGGGACAAATAAAGACCTCTGAATAACGCCAGTTCAACTCAAAACGAGGGCCGCGCGAACGGGCAGAGTGTTGTGGTCTGGCGGCCGAGATCAGAACCAATAATTAATATGTTGTTTTAAAATTAATACTTTATGAACTCTATGCAAAATGCAATTGCCGCCAAAAGGCGTGTTTCGCGATGGCTATTGCATTGCTGCGGCGCCCTTAGCCCGCAGGACCAAGCAGCGCCTGAAGCGTCCCGACCTCCAAGGCGCCACGACGGCCGATACAAACCACACCGCCAAGTTCTGACTTTTGGTCGCGGTGCGCCTCAAAACGGCGCCCGACGGTTTGAATAACCCAGCTGTCCCCTTCTGCGTCCCGCAGGAAACCTTTCGCGCGTATCACGCCGTAAGAACCGATCGCCAACTTTCGCGCTAAATCCTCTGGAACGCAGGGCGGTATTTCTCTGAAAGTAAGGCTTTCATAGCCCGCATCCGCATGGGGGCTGGCTTGCGGTTTGGCGGTCGGGCCAGTCAAGCCGAGTACAATTTCAGGAGGCACGCGGCCCTGGACTGTAGGCACAATCTTGGCGTTTGGCGCCATCGCCTGCAGCCAGGACTCTACCGCCTCAATGGCCCGCTGATTCGGCTGCAAGTCCGTCTTACTGTGTACAATCACATCCGCATCCGACAATTGTCGCAGGATCGTATCACCGATGTAATCATCCTCTGCCTGCGCCTGCACCCATTCACCATCGGCCAAGACCACGACCCCGCTCAAAGCAAATCCGGGCAATATCGAAATGCTGAGTGCGACAGTGCCCGGCATCGCCACCCCCGAGGCTTCAATCACCACATGGTCCGGGGGCGGTGTAAGCTCAGACAGTTTGATCAAAGCCGCCGTAAGATCTGAGCCGAAAGAGCAACAGATACAGCCGCCAGAAATAGCGATCATATCCTCTCCTTCGGCTTCGATTAAATCTTCGTCAATCGGTAGGTCGCCAAATTCATTGACCAAAATTGCAATCCGGCGCCCCGCTGCATGGCGTAGCAGATGGTTGACCATCGTAGTTTTGCCAGCTCCCAGATAGCCCCCAATCACAGTGACTGGAATATCTGTCTTCAAAGCTCTGCCGCCGGAAAAATACGGCCACCCTGCACGGTGCCCCAAACTGGGATGTCTTTGAGCTCCATGGGATCACAGGCGGTCGGGTCTGCCTCAAGCACGGCAAAATCCGCCCTTTTACCGGTTTCAATTGAGCCAATCTCACCATCCAGATGCAGCGTATAGGCCGCGCCCATGGTAATCGCATAAAGCGCTTCCGATACTTCGATCCGCTCCTCTTCTCCTTGCACCCGGCCCGAGACAGTGATGCGATTTACCGCAGCCCATGCGGTAAAGAGCGGGCTCAGCGGTGTAATCGGCGCGTCGGAATGTATCGCCATCGGCAGGCCACTGTCTAACGCGGTTCGGCAAGCATTCATCCGAGTGGCCCGGTCTGGCCCCACTGTGAGATTATAATGCTCATCGCCCCAATAATAATGGTGGTTAGCAAAGAGATTGACACACATACCTAATTTTGCCGCCAAACGGAATTGTGCGGCATCTGCCAATTGGCAATGCTGCAGAGTGAAACGGTGATCAGGATTGGGATGGGCTTGCAAAGCAGGAGCCAATTTCTCCAAAACCAATTGCGTGGCCTGATCACCATTTGTGTGCGTATGCACCTGCAGCCCGGCCTCAAGCGCCAGATGCAAAAGCTCTGACAAATGCTCGGGCGCGATGTACCAAAGCCCATTAGGCGCACCATTATGATAGCCGGGCCAGCGCAACCGGGCAGAGAACCCTTGAATAGAGCCATCGACTACGATTTTGATCTGCCCCAAACGCAGCCGATCAGTGGCCCGTTTTTTCATGGTCGCCACAGCCTCAACCAGCTCAGGGGCGGACAGACCAAGAAAAAAGCGAAACGGCATGAGACGAACGGGATACTGCGGCTCGCCAGTGACGCGCAGCATCATTTCAACCGTGTCCTCATCCATACGCGAAGCGAGATCCGTGATGGTTGTTGTGCCCGTACGAACACAGAGTTTCGCGAAGTTACGTAGTCCAACCTCATCGGCGTCCAGAAGATTGCGCTCAAACCCGACAAAGGGACTGACAGGTGTCATCACCTCGGGCCCTTTTAACTCACCGGTGGGCAGGCCATCGGTGCCCAAAGGGATACCTGGGTGATTATAGCCCGTCTTAAGCATGCCAGCCAGTTCAAGCGCTTTAGTATTCACATTCATAATATGGCCCGAGGCATGTAGAACCCCAACGGGACGCGTGGTGGACACCCGATCCAGATCCGCGCGGGTAACGGTGGTGTTGCCCATATAGATAGGGTCCAATTGCCATCCTGAGACGGCTGCTGCAGGATCTTTAAGCTTAGCTTCGGCCGCTTGCAAACGCTGGACGAACGCATCGACACTTTTCACACCGGACCAAACCTTACCATCTGGATCAGCGCGATCGAACCAGCCACAATACACCTTCCTCCACAACGAGCCTTCCATCACATGAGCATGACCTTCAACGAATCCGGGCATCAATACCTTGTCGGCGAAACGGTTATCGAGCGTTACGTCACCCCAAGTTTGCAATTCAGACAAGCTGCCAGCCCCTAAAATACGCCCATCGCGCACGGCCACGTGAGTGGCCTCTGGACGACTTGGGTTCATTGTGATGATTTTTTTGGCGCTATAAGCGATTGTCGCGGACATGGGTTACCTTGAAATCTGGTTGTTTTGAATAAAGGTAAAGAGGTTTTAATCTCTGGAAAAATGGATTTAACTGTTTCCAATAAGCTTTTTTTTGGGGGAATGGGCTAATGAATTTTACACTCAAACAATTACGTTATGTAGAAGCGGCAGGACGGCTCGGATCTATCGCCAAGGCCGCTGTTGAAGTTTCAATTTCACAATCTTCCATCACCGCTTCCATTGATGCTTTGGAGGCATCTCTGGATTATGCACTTTTTGTACGCACGCCGGCTAAGGGCATAACACCCACCTCAGCGGGCCGCGAAGCATTGCAGCTAATCCGCACTTTTTTAAACCAATCGCAGCAATTTGAATCTGAATTACAATCGCAGGGCGGGGATGACGCGGGACTGGTCCGGATCGCTTGCTATGCCACCGCGGCACCGACGTTTTTGCCGCCAATCCTAAAATCCATCACAGAAAATTTCCCTGGGATTTCTGTGAAAGTGATGGAGGGTAATATGATGGCCATCGCAGACTACCTCGACAATGGGGAAGTTGACCTAGTGTTCACCTATGATCGGCATGTGCCTCACGGCCAATCCTTTGAACCGCTGTTTACCGCCCCTCCTTATGCGTTAATTTCGCGCTCCGATGAGGCCAGCCAGCGACCTTCAATAACATTTGAGCAACTCAGCAAGAAACCCATGATTATGCTTGACTTACCCTATACGCGCGACTATTTTTTTGGTCTCTTTCGGGCTCTCGGTCTTGAGCCAGACGTCGCCCATTCCACACGATCCTCCGAAATTGCTAAAGCTTTGGTAGAGGGCGACTTTGGATTCACATTGCTGAACATTCGACCGCGCAATTACAGCCCCAAAGACAGCCGCTACAGCATCGTACCAATTTCAGATTCCTCCGACGTGCCAATTTTTGGTATCTCAACCACTGGAAATCTGCGCCAACCCAAAAATGTGCGCTCCTTCATCAAAATTTGCACAAAACTCCGCGATGATGGGATTTTTGATTGCTGTACAGTCACCGCATAGGAAAAATATTAAATATAATTGTTTTATTTCCAAAAGGCCCAATAATTACACCCGGAGGTGCTTTCAAAACAATGAGAAGGCGATCACCTGATTTATTGTGACAGGTCATGGCCCGACAAAAAACAAGCAACCTTGTGCCCATCCGAGTGCGTTTCTAGCATTGGCGGGGCCTCTTTGCACTTTTGCTCTGCAACGGGGCATCTTGACGCAAACCGGCACCCTTTGGGCAGGTTAATGGGGCTGGGTGGATCGCCTTGCAGACGCACCCGGTTGCGACGTTCCCGCTTTTTGCCGTACACGGATGGCACGGCACCCAGAAGTGCTCTGGTATATGGATGGCGTGGGTTAGTGAACAGGCTGACACGATCCGCCAGTTCGACGATCTGACCAAGATACATCACAGCCACTGTGTCGCAGATGTGCTGCACCACTCCAAGATCGTGTGAAATGAACAGATAGGTCAACCCCAACTTTTTCTGGAGATCGCCCATCAAATTCAAGATCTGCGCCTGAATGGCCACGTCAAGTGCCGAAACGGGCTCATCACATACAATTAGTTCTGGACGCGTCGACAATGCCCGAGCGAGGCCAAGACGTTGCCGTTGACCGCCTGAAAACTGATGCGGAAACAGCACCCGTTGCTCCGGGCGCAGACCCACCTGCCGGAACAATTCCGCCACTTTTGCTTCACGTTCTTGGGGCGTGCCGATATTCATCAAATCTAACGGTTCGCGCACCAACGCCCCTGCCCGCTTACGTGGGTTCAGAGACGAATAGGGGTCCTGGAAAACAATCTGAAAGCGTGATCGCGCGTCGCGCAATGTTTCGCCCTCTAGTGCACTAAGAGCTGTATCACGTAGAGTTACCTCACCATGGGTAATATGAACAAGCCGCATGATCGCAAGCGCGGTGGTAGATTTGCCAGAACCGCTTTCCCCAACAATGCCAAATGTCGTGCCTGCTGGTACTTCAAAGCTAACCCCATCAACAGCGTGAACAGTATTGCTTTTGTGCCCAAAAATGCTCTTTTTTCCGCCGAAATGGACTTTTAGGTTTTTGACCATTAGTGCGATATCTTGGTTACTCATTCTGCCATCTCCGCTTCGGCCGCCCAGCAAGCGGCCAGATGGTTTTCCTGTGTTGCTATTAGCTCAGGCTTATCCGAACTGCATCGTGGCAGCACCGCATTGCAGCGAGGCGCAAAGGCACAGCCTTTCCCAAGGTCGGTCAGTGCAGGGACTACCCCTTCGATCTCCATAAGGCGTTCGCGCACAGGCCCTGGCGAAGAGGACAAATGCGGCACACAGGCGATAAGCCCTTTCGTATAGGTATGATCCGGGTGGGACAATACATTATCGACTTTGCCCATTTCCACAATGCTGCCTGCGTACATCACCGCCACATTATCAGCCAGCTCAGCAATCGCACCCATATCATGAGTGATCATGATGATGGCCGTGCCCATTTCATCCTGGAGGTTTTGCAATAGATCAAATATTTGTGCCTGGACGCTGGTGTCCAGCGCCGTGGTTGGTTCATCGGCAATCAGCACGCGGGGGCGACAAGCCAACGCCATGGCGATCATAACGCGTTGGCGCATGCCGCCCGAAAGCTGATACGGGTACGCATTGGCACGGGTGGCGGCCTCAGGGATTTCGACGGCCTCAAGCATATCAACTGCGCGGGCATGGGCCGCCTTTGCAGAGGCACCCTCATGCAAGCGTACGCTTTCCGCGATCTGTTCGCCTACAGTAAACACGGGGTTCAATGAGGTCATCGGTTCCTGAAAGATCATCCCGATATCCTTGCCCCGAATCTTGCACAAGTCGTCCACACCCATGCCGACCAGCTCCTGCCCCGATAATTTGATCGAGCCTGAAGTGATCTTGCCCGGTGGGTCAGGGATCAGCCCCATGATCGACAGTGCGGTCATGGATTTGCCACAGCCAGATTCGCCTACGATGCCGAGGATCTCACCCTCGTTCACCGAAAGCGAAATATGATCCAGCACCCGCGCATTACCCGCACGGGTTTTGAAGTCGACAACAAGGTCAGAGACAGCAAGCAAAGGATCAGACATCAGCGCTGCCTCAATTTCGGGTTCAGTGCATCGTTCAGACCGTCCCCAACGAGCGAGATCGCAAGAACCGTAAGGAAGATCGCGAAACCAGGTATTGCCACGGCAAAACCTGCGTCGAGAATGTAGGGACGGTTGGATCCGATTACCTGTCCCCAACTCATCACGTTAGGATCAGAGAGGCCCAAAAAGCTGAGGGCGGCCTCAAACAAGATGGCGGAACCCACCATCAGGTTGGCCTGCACTACAATCGGCGGCAGCGCGTTGGGCAAGATCACCTTGAAGATCAAATAGAGATCGCGAGCCGATCCGGAGCGTGCAGCGGCGACATATTCCATCTCGCGGATGCGCAGGAATTCGGACCGGGTGACGCGGGCCACTGCGGTCCAGCTGACCACACCAATGGCAAGCGTCACCGTCAGCAGTGAGGCGCCGAAAAGTGCCACGATTACCATCGAAAACAGCAAAGTCGGGAGGACCTGAAAGAACTCAGTAAAGCGCATCAGTAGCTCCTCGACCAATCCACCATAATAGCCGGCGAAGGCCCCCACCGAGACGCCAATAATGACAGAGACTAAAGCCGCCGCCAAACCAATGGCAAGCGATACTTGCCCGCCGGCCATCATCGCTGACAGAATGTCACGGCCCAGATAATCTGTTCCTAGAATGAACCCTTCCTGCATTGGCATCGTGAAGGGGGCCCAGACCATCTCAAACGGGTCGGTTGTATGGATCAGTGGTCCAAAAAAGACGAACAGCAGGATTGTAATCAGCAGGATCAGCCCAGCAACAGCAGCATAGTTGCGAAAGAACATAGTTGTCATTTCGCGCAAGGAGCTGGTAGCCTGTATATTAGTGAGGTCTTTGAATTGGGTGTTGATATCACTCATAAAGAAGCTCCTAATCCGCACGAATGCGCGGGTCGATCATCCGCAATATCATATCTGTGAGGATGTTTACCACAATCACCACGAGGGAGGAAAAGAAAAGGATGCCCATGATCGTGGGCGTATCGCGTGCAAGGATCGATTGCAGGGCCAGCGTGCCAAGGCCAGGCCAGCTGAACACCGCCTCCACCACCACGGCACCCGAGATCACGGCAGAAAATTGCAGACCGGCGACGGTGACCAGAGGTCCAAGCGAATTCTTCAGCGCATGTTTGTAGAATACTTTATTCTCTGCCAGCCCTTTAGCACGTGCGGTGCGCACATAATCGCTGCCCAGCACCTCCTGCATGGAAGCGCGGGTCAGGCGCGAATAAAGTGCCAGGTAAATGGAAGCCAGAGTAACCATAGGCAACACAAGATGATAGACGATGTTGATCCATTGCTCATACCATGGCGCATCTATCAGCGAAGCACTCATCATGCCGCCGACCGGAAATACTGGCCAGATGGCCACAAATAGAATAATCAACAGAATACCTGTCCAGAACACGGGTGCGGCGAAACCAAACAGCGACAGAAACGTCACAATCAGGTTTGTGAAACTGTTTGGTTTGCGCGCGGCCATCACGCCCAACAGCAAGCCAACTGCGATGGCGAGGATTTGCGAGGAAAACACCAGCAGGAGCGTTGCAGGCAGGCGTTGCAGGATTAGCTCGGTAACGGGTGCGTTATAGAAATAGGAATAGCCCAGATCAAGCGCAGCGATAGACCTGATGTAGCGCCCGAGTTGCACAGCGAACGGCCGGTCTAGGCCATAGCGGGAACGAATTTCTGCGAGAACTTCGGCGTCAGCGCCACCCATGTCACCTGCAATGGAATCTGCAACGTCACCCGGTGCGATCGTAATTAGGGTGAAGTTCAGCACCACCACAGCGATAAGTAAAATAAGACCATAGCCGATGCGTTTTGCCAAAATTTTTCCAAGGCTCATCGCGCAATATCCCTATCATCGAGAAAGAAAACGCCCGGTCCGCAACAGCGGTCCGGGCGCGCGTCCTACCTAGAACTTACTTCAGATACACACGATCCAACGGACTGGAGGTGCCCCAGACACTGTCAGGTGCATTGCCCACAGACGTTGAAGACACAGTATGGTAAGGCGACGCAAAGATCGGGTAGAGCGGCAGTTCATTCGCGACGATCTGCTGAAACTCTGCGTAAAGCTCTTTACGTTTGTTCGAGTCATTTGTGGCGCCAGCCATCTCCATCAGCTCATCGACACGTGCGTTGGAATACTGTTGGGTATTGGACCAGATTACGCCTTCCTTGATGTTGTCCGAGCTATAGGTCCGGTGGACACCAATCACCGGGTCACCCCAGTTGAACACGTTGTCCATGGTCATATCAAAATCCCATGTAGAAATTCGCTTAGCCCATGTGGGAAAGTCTGCTGAAGACCGCACCGCGACGTCGATACCAATCTTCTTCAGCTGCGGCTTCATATACTCCGCATAGGGTTTCATCGCAGGCCAACCATAATCAACAGACAGTGCAAAACGCATACCATCCGACCCTTTGGCATAGCCGGCCTCATCCAGCAGCGCGTTAGCTTTGTCGATATCAAGGTCGTAGGCCTCAACAGTGGCGTCATAAAACGGGCTGCCAGGATGGATACCAGTCAAAGCCGTTGGGGCTGTCCCAAGGTTAAGCGCCTTATTGATAAACTCACGATCTACGGCATAGGCAATCGCCTGACGCACTTTTGGGTCGCTCGTTTTTTCACCTTTGGTGTTGAACGCCAGCCAGTTGACTGGACCAATAGCGGCGTAGCCTTCAGAGGACACACGCAAAGCGCTGTTTTTCTTTAGGCGCACAATGTTGCGGGGGTTAGATTCGAAGCCCGACATATGCAATTCACCACTTTCCAGTGCAATCGCACGGGTACTTTCGTCAGGCAAAATGCGCATCACGATTCGGTCAAGATAGGGCAGACCTTCCATAAAGTAGTTCTCATAGCGCTCAAGAATTACATGTTCGCCACGCTTAAACTCCACCAACTTGAAGGGGCCCGAACCGACCACACCTTCAGAGTTAGCAGGGTGCGATTTAGGATCCTGACCGTCGCCATAGACGTGCTTGGGGATGATCGACAACAGCTGTGACGACATAGCTAGCAACAAGGCAGGGTGCGGCTTGGAAAGTTTGAGAATGGCGGTGTTGGCATCCGGTGTCTCAACGGTTTCTACGGGCGCAAACATCGATTTGAAAGGGTGGTTTGCTTTCACCGTATCAATCGAAAACGCCACGTCTTCAGACGTAATCGGCGCACCATCGTGGAAGGTTGCCCCTTTGACCAGATTGATTGTAACGGACAGTCCATCAGAAGAAACTTCCCAGGTCTCAGCAAGGAATGGTTGTGGGTTCCAACCCTCATCATAGCGCAGCAGCGACGCAAAAAGTTGCGTACCAGGCTGACCGGTAGCGGTACCGGACTGAACCGCGGGATTCAGGTGACGTGGCGTTTGCTGTATCGCCATAGTCAGGGTGCCGCCCTTCTTGGGCTCTTCCGCCATTGTAGGTGTGGCCAACAGCGCGGCCGTTACCACTGATGTTGCCACCGTCTTTAAAATTCGTTTCACAGATTCGTCCTCCCTTCAGTGTATTATTGAAGAGAACGTAAAACAGGGCATAAACTTCAAATAGTAGTTTTATTCGGAGATATTCCTCTGTTTTTTGCGGGATTCAAGTCAGCCAAGTCACACATGATTTTCGTAATATTAGCTGCTCAAACGAGCCAATGGCTTGCAGGTCTTTGCACAATTGAATGAAACTGCCTATTGGACGTCCTCATTTGATACCGTTTTGGATGAGAACGCCAAATTTATAGGCGGGCAGAGGATCACGGATGAGTTTGGGGCAATAGCGCGAATGGCCTTTGATATGTTTTGAGGGAGTAGCATCTAGGATGAAAAACCCAAAACCGTTTGACACTGAGCTTCGCATAATCTCAGCAAATTTTGTGCGTTGAGAAATTTGCGCATCATATCTGCAATCCCCTATCAGCTAAATATAGTGTCCTTTGGTAAGATGCAGATCGAGTGGAACCCTGGATAACTGGGAAAACGTTGCGAGACTGACTTCATTCTGTTCTCCCAGTTTGCTATTCTTAGCGACCAAGCGGAGTTTTGGGTTTGTGGGTTTGTGGGTTTGTGATCGGCGCGTAAAAAGTATGCAAAGGATACTGCGAAAACAATGAGAGCTGGCATCAGATTTCTGTTGAAACCTGAAATTATGCGCTCAATAGTTGGAGGCACTCAACGAAGGCAGCGGTACCGCTTATCTTGAAACCGAGGGAGGAGTAGAGGCAGGGTTCCTGGTTGAAGTGTTTAGAGTTTGAAACGTGGGCAGCAGCGAATTTTTGTAAGGTAGGCCCTGGCCTAAACTAAAGCACCATCCTTTCTCTTCGTCGAAACGGTAGATGAAAATTCTTAGACCTGTTGTTGATCCAGCGACCTGTCTATTGCCGATATGCATTTCCTATTGATATCACACCTGCGTGGGATTGCCGGAGCCTATCTGTAACAATAATGCTTCGCTGGCCGTGCCGCTTCATGGATCTTTTTATGAATTCAAATGCTGATTTACGGCCGCGGCTTTAACTTGAGTGCTTTTCAACATTTCACTTCCATGATCACTAGCACGCCAAAGATAATGTGTTTGCGGTTAATCTTCGCAAAAACCTAATCCAAACAAATTTCATCTCACAGTGCCGCTGCGCGGGCGCTCCGAAAAATTTACAAGAGGGCATCTACAAGGCCAAAAGCGGTAAGAGCGTCCAAGAAAAATGCACGAAGCCATCGCGTGTTTTCATGATTAAGAAAGCCTTGCTTGCGCCCGTCCCCTGAGTCGATAAACTGGAGAAAAGACAGGAGCCCACCATGACCAAAGATGTTGATCGTCATGCCACGAAAATGGCTAAGAAAAAAGCCGCGCGAGACAAGATCATGGCAACTAAGACAGACGAAAAAGGCTTGGTGATCGTTCATACTGGCAAGGGCAAGGGCAAATCCTCTGCGGCTTTCAACATGATTTTTCGCCATATTGCGCATAAACGCAAATGTGCCGTGGTTCAGTTTATCAAAGGCGGAATGAGCACTGGTGAACGGGATCTGATTTTAGAGCATTTCACGGACCTCTGCGCATTTCACACCATGGGAGAGGGGTTCACTTGGGAAACCCAAGACAAGACCCGTGATACCGAAATGGCGCAGGCCGCTTGGGCCAAAGCGAAAGAGCTGATCCGTGATGAGAGCAATCACATGGTCCTGTTGGATGAGATTAATATAGCTCTGCGTTATGATTATCTTGATATCCAGGAAGTCATCGCCTTTTTACGCGACGAAAAACCTGCCATGACTCATGTGGTGCTCACCGGGCGCAATGCACATGCCGATTTGATTGAAGCGGCTGATTTGGTAACGGAGATGGAGCTGATCAAACATCCTTTCCGGTCGGGCATCAAGGCGCAAATCGGCGTTGAATTTTAAAGATAAAGTGAGAGCATGGCCATGGCCGTAAAACGATTGCTAACTGAGTTCGGCATGGGCGCCTCACTGCGCCGGCAAGATTACACACAGGCCGCAGTGCGCGGCGTCAAAAACGCGCTTTGGCATAATTCGATCAACCTGGCAGAATTATTCGGCAAGGCCAAAACGGATATGTTGATTGATGTGGAAGTGGCCGTGCAAAACCCCTCCTTTTTGGACAAAAGCGCCGTGGCAGAGATCTTCCCCTATGGCCAAGTGCAGGTCACCGTGGTCCCAGGTGGGCTTGATGTGCCGCGGCCAGATGGCCTGCCAACCGTGATGGCAAATATCGCGATTTCTGTTTCATTAGATTTGGAGTTGGCATCATGAGCGATCAAAGATTCATTATCGAAATGGGCATGGGCAATGACCAATATGGCCAGGATTATACCAAGGCGGCAAGCCGCGCGATTGAAGACGCGTTTCGCCATTCTGCGATTCCGATGTTCCAAGCCCTAGAGCCCACGCTTGGCCTGACCCCGCAAGAGATGCGCGTTCAGGTGACCGTTGGCGTCCAAGACCCGGCGCAAGTGGACACCGCGGCGCTGGTGTCAACCCTGCCGCGCGGTCGAGCGGAGGTGCGCGCTGTTTTTGGCGGGCAAAATGTCACCAATCCCGATACCGGCAATGTCATCGTCATTGCCAGTGCCGCGATTGAGGCTTTCCTGCCCTATCAAGGTGACCGCACCTAGAGGCAGGCCCATAAGCCCCCCCTATAGCCGGTTGGCAATTTCCAGAAGATTTCCATCTGGGTCACGAATATAAAGCGAGACAATCGGCCCAAGTGCCCCGTTGCGCTGCACAGGCCCCTCTAACACTGTTTGCCCAGAGGCCTTGAGATATGGCAACCACGCGTCCAATGGGGTTGACGACAAAAAGCACAGATCCGCCGAGCCGGCACGCGGCTGAGCAGCATGGGGAGTAAAAGGAGTCTGTGCGGGATGTAGATTGATTTTTTGCGCACCGAAGGCCAAAGCCCGACGCCGGCTGCCATCAGCCGCCTCAAATTCAAGTGCCTGCATTCCTAAGATGTCTCGATAAAACGCGACACTTGTCGCCATGTCGCTCACCGTCAGGACCAAGTGATCGAGGCTGGTGATCATCGGGGGATTTTTATTTATCATTTTTTCGCCTCAAACTTGCCGCGGCTCTAAAATCCTCTAGGATCTGATCCTCACCGTCTAAAATAAGCGCAGTCATCACCTGAGCGATCTTTGGAGCCATGCCAAAGCCGATCTTAAACCCGCCATTGGCGATAAACCAATCCGAATAAACAGGATGCTGACCCAACATGGGCGCGCGCGTAAAGGCCCGCGGCCTCACACCGGCCCAACGCTCGATCACAGGCGCGTCGCGCAACTCAGGAAACAATCGCTTGGCCTTGGCAATCAAATCATCAAGCTGGCCATCAGTTTGATCGGTGCTTTTAAAATATCGCTCACTGGTCGATCCAATGGCCACCGTACCATCCAAATGCGGTACCACATGCACCCCTTCGGCAAATAGTTGCGCCGCACCGGGACGCGCCAGATCCAACAAGGCGGCTTGCCCTTTGACCCCGTTGCCAATCTCCTTGCCCAGAGCCTGTGACATCTCCACCAAGCCCCGCCAACCACGCGCATCCACAATCGCGCCCTGGCGCGCGCCTGCTGCTGTAATCACCCCTCCCAGCTCCAGCACCGCCTGCCCCAACGCTTTTGTGGCCTGCCGGGGGTGAATATGGGCCGAAAGCGTGTCGCGGATCAGCTGCCCCGTTGCCGAAGGCGGTGCCCAAGGACCGGCTTTGCTGGACGAAATGACCTCCCATACCGCCACATCGCCCCAATTGGTCTCAGCATCTCCAATGCGTGACAGCGCAAGAGCAATCAATCTATCTTCATTGATCGGTTGAAGCCGCCCATGATTGGCATAGCCAGTCGGCAAACCCGATATGCGCTCTACCTGCGGCCAAAATTCTCGCGCAAGCAACAGGCTTTCCAGCTGGAATTGCTTTTTGGGCAACCATAGATCCGGCGTATGGGGCGCCAAAGCTCCTACCAGCCCGCCACTGGCTCCCTGCGCTATGCCAGCCGGATCAATCACCCGTACGCGCGCGCCCCGCTGCGCGGCACAATAGGCAACCGATAGGCCAAACACACCGGCCCCGAGAATCGTTACATCAGCAGTTGCCAAAATCATCGCCCTTCTGCATGGTCGTGAAAATACTTAGGGTAGACCATGCTCAATCACCAGCCCCATAGCATAGAATGGCGCGCCAACACGCCTTTCTCCACAAAATTTGATGACCCTTATTTCTCACTCTATGATGGGTTGTCGGAAACCGAGCATGTGTTCCTCGCAGGCAATCATCTGCCCGAGCGGTATTGCGATGGATTCCACATCGCTGAATTGGGCTTTGGCACGGGGTTAAACCTCTTGGTTTCCTTGGCCGCTTGGCGACAATCGGGGCAAAGCGGTGTTTTGCACTACACCAGCTTTGAGGCCTTCCCTTTATCACCCGAGCAAATGATTGCAGCCCAAGAAGCCTTTGAGCCATTGCAAGAGCTAGCTAGAGAATTAGCGCCATTATGGGGCACCAGCATCACCCTAGCCGATCTGCGTTTTGAGCTGATTTTAGGGGACGCCCGCGACACCCTTCCTAAATGGTCAGGCCAGGCGGATGCTTGGTTTCTGGATGGGTTTTCTCCCGCCAAAAATCCAGAGCTCTGGGAAGCGGGCCTCATGGCAGAGGTGGCCGCGCATACCAAAACGGGCGGCAGCTGCGCGACCTATACTGCCGCAGGCTTTGTCCGTCGCGGATTGCAGGCGGGTGGGTTCGAGATCACTCGTTGCCCCGGCTTTGGCCGCAAGAAACACATGACGCACGGATTTAAGCCTTGAGTGCCGGCACCAACACCCGGCTTGGCATTCTGCTCATGGTGGCGACAACCCTGGTCTTTGCGCTCCAAGATGGTTTGAGCCTGCACCTCTCCTCTACCTACAACGTCTATATGGTGGTTATGGTACGCTATTGGTTCTTTGCCGCCTTTGTCATGACCTTTTCGGCCAAGCAAGCTGGGGGATTGCGCAATGCGGCGCGCACCAAACAGCCCGTACTTCAGGCCTTTCGCGGAGTGCTCTTGGCCGCAGAAATTTGCGTCATGGTCACAGGGTTCACCCTACTCGGCATGGTGGAAAGCCTCGCGATTTTCTCAGCTTATACGCTCATCGTCGCAGCGCTCTCGGGCCCAATTCTCGGCGAGACCGTTGGCTGGCGGAGGTGGCTGGCGATTGCCGTTGGCTTTGGCGGGGTTTTGGTAATCTTAAAGCCCGGTTTTGGGGTCTTCTCCCCCTATGCGATCATCCCCTTTTGTGCGACTTTCATGTTCGCACTGTACAGCCTGCTCACACGCTATGTCGCCCGCCTCGACAGCACCGCAACCAGTTTCTTTTGGACGGGCGTCATGGGGTGCCTGTTGATGAGTGCCATTGGCGCTTTTCATTTTGAAAACATGAGCCCTAGCGATTGGGGCTTGATGTTTTGCCTATGCTGCACCGGGGCGGTCGGACATTGGTTACTGATCCGTTGTTATGAAGTAGCCGAGGCAAGCGCCGTGCAACCCTTCACTTATTTGCAATTGGTGTTTGGCGCCTCTATCGGCGTTTTGATTTTTGGTGAGGTTGTGCGCCCAAATGTGGCCATCGGTGCGCTTTTGGTTGTCACGGCTGGGCTTTTCACCCTTTGGCGCGCAAAAGTGGCCAAGAGCTAAGACCGGCCACGCCAAAAACAGCACCTTTACGATGGAGTGCCGCCGCCGTTACCGGCTGACCGGGCGCAGAGAGACAGCCGGAGCGGCGAAAATAGGCGGCGGGCGATAGGTGCCCTTCAGTTCTTGCAAAAACTGTAAAGGCACCACTTGCCCAGCCAGGCGCGCACGATAATTGGGCAGACTTTCGGTCACGCGCATGACGTAGTTGCGAGTCTCGCTAAACGGAATTTGCTCGATCCAGTCGATCACATCCACCTCGGGCCTCCGCGGGTCTCCAAGTTTGGCCGTCCAAGCATGGGCACGGCTGGGGCCCGCATTATAGGCGGCGGCGATATGGACGGGGCTGTTGCCAAATTCTTCGGTCAACTCCTCAAGATATCGAATGCCAATTTTTGCATTATAGTCGGGATCTTTGAGCATCTTGCTGCGCGAATAGCCTATACCCAGCTTGCCCGCCATTTCCTTGGCTGTTCGGGGCATGACCTGCATCAAGCCCAGCGCGCCAACCCCTGAAATTGCGCCGGCAAAAAATTCACTTTCCCGACGGGCAATGGCCAAAGCAAGCTCAGGCGCGATGTTGTCAGGCCGCATCAATCGGGAGGTCAGCGGGTAGAAGTGCCGCTCCATCATCGTGCCATAGCGCGAGGCTCGCTTGCCCAGCATGAGTTCCAGGTAAGGATGGCCAAGCTCTTCGGCCATGCGGCCCATTTGCGCCAGCCCCTTCGGGCTTTGGCTTTCGGCCAAATGGGTCAAAAACCGCACGCCAAACCGCGAACGATCGACCTTAATCAATAAGAGGCCAGCCTCATAGACGCTGGACTTCACAAACTCTGCCTGACGCCACTGGGTCTCTAGATCATTTCCAGCTAAACTGGGCTGCATCGGCAGGCCCACCTCTTGGGCAGACAGCAATCCGTAAAACGAGGTTTGATAATCTGCACCTCGGGCGAAGGCCTGCTGCGCCTTGTCAGCTTGGCCCATAGCCCTCAAGGCCCGAGCTTGCCAATAATGGGTGCGGCCCAATGAAATTTCGCTACCAACAGCCGATCCATGGTTTTTGAAATGCACCAAAGCCGTCTCAGGACGGTTCAACTTACGCAACGCAATAAAGCCCGCCAGCCACTCTAAGGCCGCATAGTCATCGCTCGGCGCCAAATGGTGATTTGCAGCCAGCTCATAAGCTTTTGCATAAGCCCCATCCCACAGGAAATCCCGCGCAAGCGACATGCGCCGACTGGCCCATTTCTGTGGTCGCCCTAAAGCCAGAGCTGAAGAGGATCTTTGTAGCATCAGATCAATGGCGCCTTCTCTGTGCCCGCGCGCAAGACGCCATTGAAACCGATCATAGGCCAAACTAGGATCAGATTTCTGAGTTTTGGGTATATTGGCCAGCAAACGTGTGACCCCATTTTCTTTCTTTTGCAGCGCAATTCGGGCCCGGGCCAAATGCGCCTGCCCAGAGTTGACACGTCCCAGCAGTCGTTCCGCACTGGTCAACTCGCCCTGCCAGAGCAATAGATCCAAACGTGCGGCATGCAGAGCTTCTAAATGCGGCCCAAACATCTCAAGATAGTCGTTCTCAAGGCTGGTCAGCATGCTAAAACTGCTCCAGCCCCATTGGGCTGCTGTAATTGCACCCGCTTTCTGCCCTGTTTTGTTGAGGGCCTGCGCCAGTCTCAAAGCACCCTTCGCTGTTTTCGGTGGAGTGTCTGAGAAAAAGGCAATTACATCCTGGGCAGCGGCATCGGGCTCAATGGTGGCTTCCGAGCGCTTGCGCAAATAGGGCAAACCCGGCCAATCAGGACGGCGGCGTAAAAAATCAATAGTTTCAGAGAACTGCCCTCGCCCAGCGCGTAGGCGATCCCATTGGATGAGGTCAACCGCCACCTGCCCCGCCGGTGCAGCCAAGCGGAGCGCCTCGTCCCATTTGCCTTTCGCTTGCGCGGCATAGGCGGCACGCACAGAAGACAGGGCAGCCGCATCCTGCGCCGAGGCTGAGGTTGCTAAACACAAAGTGACCACGAGAAAAAGAAAAATACGCATGATGTCTAGCCTGCGCTCTGGTGTAAAAACTTTCAATCGCAAATCTTGGCAAATCCGATGCGGCAAGCTAGTGTCCGCCGACGACTTCGGGCACTCATGCCCCAGATGAAAGGAAGCGCTATGATTACAGGATCTCTACCTGCACTTGTCACGCCGTTTGAAAACGGCAAAGTGGATGTCGATGCGCTCAAGAAGCTGGTCGATTGGCATATTGACCAAGGCAGCAATGGGTTGGTGCCCGTGGGCACAACCGGCGAAAGCCCAACCTTGACCCATGAAGAGCATGACATGGTTGTGAAAGTTGTGGTCGCGCAGGCGGCCGGGCAGGTTCCTGTGATCGCCGGAGCAGGCTCCAACAATACTGCCGAAACCGTGCGCCTGGTCAAAGCGGCCAAAGAGGCGGGCGCCACCGCAGCTTTGGTGGTGACCCCCTATTACAACAAACCCACGCAGGCCGGGTTGAAGGCACATTTTCTAGCCGCTGCGGACTGCGGCATAGATATAATCATCTATAATATTCCCGGCCGTTCCGCAGTGGATATGAGTGTTGAAACCATGGGCGAGCTGGCCGCTCACAAACATATCATCGGAGTCAAAGATGCCACAGGTGATCTGTCGCGCGTTCCAAAACAGCGCCTTAGCTGTGGCGAAGACTTTGTCCAAGTCTCTGGCGAAGACGCAACGGCCCTGGGCTTCAACGCCCATGGCGGCATCGGTTGCATCTCGGTGACCGCCAATATGGCTCCGGCGCTTTGCGCGCAAATGCAAGCAGCCACTTTAGCCGGCGATTATGCAACTGCGCTCAAGATTACCGATAAGTTGATGCCGTTGCACCTCGCGACATTCCAAGAACCCGGTCTGGTCAGCGCCAAATACGGCCTGTCAAAATTGGGGCTGTGCACGCAAGAGGTACGCTCACCTTTGGTCGGATTGAGCGATAGCGCCAAAGCCGCCATGGATTCTGCCCTGCGCTTCGCCGGATTGATCAACTAAGCGCACTGCCCCAAGCCACGACCTGGGTTTGGGGAGTGTGATTGCGCATCACTCGGCCGGCCCATTGGCAAGCCGAACTGCGCTACCTATATAGGCGGCAACATGGCCCAAAAGAAATCAGATCCAAACTATCGAATCATCGCTGAGTATCGCCGAGCGCGCTACGACTATGCTATTGAAAGTGATATTGAATGCGGCGTCATGCTCATGGGGTCTGAGGTGAAATCCTTGCGGGAGAAATCTGGCAACATCGCCGAAAGCTACGCGGCGGTTGAAGAGGGGGAACTGTGGTTGGTGAACTCCTATATTGCCCCCTATGAACAAGCGCAGACCTGGGGTCATGTGGAAAAGCGTCGCCGCAAATTACTGGTCTCCAAACGCGAGCTGTCGCGTCTTTGGAATGCCACGCAACGCGAAGGAATGACTCTTGTGCCATTGGTGATGTATTTCAACCATGTGGGCCGGGTGAAAATCAAATTGGGCATCGCAAAGGGCAAAAAGAACCATGACAAACGTGCCACGGAGGCCAAACGCGATTGGGGCCGTCAAAAACAACGGCTCTTGAAGCAAGGCATCTAAAGCACCACTGCTGAAAACTATAGGCTTTGCCCCTCTTGTTTTGTTACGCCGCTGCCGTTAAATCCAAAGCTATCCCAAAGGGGGCGGCATGGCACAAGACGATCCTAAGACACTGGTCTCGACACAATGGCTCAAAACCAATCTGAAGCATCCCGACCTGCGCGTTCTGGATGCCAGCTGGCATTTGCCGAATGAAGACCGCAATGCATTGGCGGAATTTGACAGGGGACATATTCCGGGCGCGCGGTTTTTTGATATCGATGATATTTCCGATCACCGCTCCAACCTCCCGCATATGGTTCCACCAGTTGAAAAATTCATGTCGCGCGTGCGCGCCTTGGGCGTCGGCGATGGGCATCAAATTGTAGTTTATGATTCAAAGGGCCTGTTTTCTGCTGCCCGTGTTTGGTGGCTCTTTCGCATGATGGGTCATGATTCAATTGCTGTGCTGGATGGTGGCCTGCCGAAATGGATCGCCGAAGGCAATCGGGTGGACACTGGTGCCCCGATCATTCGCGATCGGCATATGACCGTCCAACCGCGCCCGCACATGGTTCGCGACGTCACGCAGGTTGCCCATGCCGCGAAATTGCGCGATCACGAGATCATTGACGCCCGCGCCGCCGCGCGGTTTCGCGGAGATGCGCCAGAACCGCGCCAAGGCCTGCGGACTGGCCATATTCCTGGCTCAAAGAATCTGCCCTTCACCCAAGTGCTGAACGGCGATCATACGATGAAAACCACTGCCGAGCTGAGCGAAGAGTTTCGCAAAGCTGGCGTTGATTTGTCTAAACCTGCGATCACAACCTGCGGATCTGGTGTTACTGCCGCCGTATTATCGCTAGCCCTCGAGCGTATCGGCAAGACCGATCATGCGCTTTATGACGGAAGTTGGACCGAATGGGGCCAGTTCCCAACCCTCAATGTCGCCACTGGAGATAGATGATGCTCGGCAACCTAACCGCCCAACCACAAGACAAAATCTTGGCCCTCATGGCCGCTTATCGTGCCGATCCACGAGAAACCAAGATCGATCTCGGTGTTGGCGTGTATAAAGACGCCACAGGCGCAACCCCCGTAATGAGCGCGATCAAATCTGCCGAAGAGCTCTTGTGGAAAACTCAAGAGACCAAGGCCTACGTTGGCCTGGCTGGGGATCCCGCATTTTCCGCGGCAATGATAGATCTGGTCCTGGGTGGAACAGTGGCCGAAGATCGCCTCTCAGCCGTCGCCACCCCCGGGGGCACAGGGGCCGTGCGTCAGGCCCTTGAGCTGGTGAAAATCGCAGCACCGGGGGCGACGGTCTGGCTGTCCAATCCGACTTGGCCCAACCATCCTTCGATCATCAAATATCTTGGCATGCCCTTGTCCGAATATCGCTATTTTGATGCTCAAACGGGTGATGTGGATTTTGACGCCATGCTGACGGATATCAAAGCCATTCCCGCCGGCGATATCGTTTTGCTGCACGGGTGCTGCCATAACCCAACCGGAGCGAACCTCAGCGAAGAGCAAGAAGATCAAATCATCGCGGCCCTCGCGGCCAATGGCGCAATTCCATTCGTTGACATCGCCTATCAAGGCTTTGGCGATGGCCTCGAAGGTGATGCGCGCTTCACCCGCAAAATTGCTAGCCAGTTGCCCGAATGCCTGATTGCGGCCAGCTGCTCAAAGAATTTTGGTATCTACCGCGAGCGCACCGGAATTTTGATGGCGATCTCGCCAAACGCTGCCCTAAAGGCGGTTACTCAAGGCAATATGGCTTTTTTGAACCGCCAAAACTTCTCCTTTCCACCCGATCACGGCGCGCGGCTGGTTACGATGATTTTGGCCGATACCGGGCTGCGCAGTACCTGGGCCAGCGAGCTGGAGGATACCCGCCTCAGCATGCTCAACCTACGTCAGCAACTGGCCGATGAACTGCGCCAGCGGACAAATTCTGACCGTTTCGATTTCATAGCAAGGCATCGCGGTATGTTCTCGCTCCTTGGGGTCTCTCCTGAAGTGGTCGAAACCATGCGCGCAGACAATGGCGTATATATGGTCGGTGACAGCCGGATCAATATTGCCGGGCTTAACGCGCATACCGTGCCAGTCTTGGCACAGGCTTTGGCCGCAGCCCTAAAGTAACAATCATTAAATGACGCCCTTCTGGCGGGATTGCATCCGCCAGAAACCCTCTTTCAGTGCCAAGACAGCCGGCGGTGGTCAATTATCGCCGAGCGTGTCAAACTGGTCTCAACAAATTCCCTCCAGCGCGCTATACTGCGTTCATCGAGCAAACCGAACAGGCATATGGCAAAGAAACATTCAAGGCCAGACAAGTCTCTCGTCGCAGATCGCAGAGGACCGCAGCCCGCCCGCAAACCAAAACAGAACCAGAGGCAAGCGCCGAAAAATCCCCCTGCGAAGAGATGGTTTGGACGGCTCCGAGCTCTGCTCTGGCCTGTCTTTTTGTTGCCGTTTCGCATGCTTTGGGCACTCACCTGGCGGCTTGGGCTGGTGGTGTGTTTGCTGATGAGCCTCGGCATGGCCTATTTCGCATCGACCCTGCCCGATGCCTCTGAGATGATCGACGGGCGCGCAGCCGGGTCGGTGACCCTTATGGACCGCAAGGGCACGGTCTTCGCCTGGCGCGGCGATCAATTTGGCGGCATGATCACCGCCCAAACGATCTCGCCATTTTTGAAAGCCGCCGTCGTGGCCACGGAAGATCGGCGTTTTTATCGCCATTTTGGCATCAGCCCGCGTGGCATGGCCTCCGCCATTCGGATCAACCTGAGTGAAGGGCGCGGTCCCTTATCCGGTCATGGCGGCTCAACCATCACGCAACAAACTGCGAAGCTAGTCTGCTTGGGCAATTCCTTCGACACAGAGGAATGGCCCTCGGAACGCGCCTATGAGCGGCAATGCCGCCAAAGCACGCTTTGGCGCAAGATCAAAGAGGCAAACTTCGCGCTTGCGATGGAGCTGCGCTACTCTAAGGATGAGATCCTCACGATCTACCTCAATCGTGTCTCTTTGGGCGCCGGGGCACGAGGCTTTGAGGCCGCAGCTCAACGGTATTTTGGAAAATCTGCCAATCAGGTGAATGCCTCCGAGGCCGCCATGTTGGCCGGCTTGCTCAAAGCCCCATCCCGGCTGGCACCGACCCATAACCTGAAGGGTGCCCAAGCGCGCGCAGAGCTGGTCCTTGGCCTCATGCTGCGAGAAAATTATCTCTCATCTGCCGAGGCCCGTTTCGCTATTGCCAATCCCGCAACCCTCAGCCCTGCGGCCACTGCCCGCGCGGGGGGGTATTTTGCCGATTGGATCATGACGACAGGTCCAAGATATTTCACCCGCAACACAACTGAAGATGTGCTGATCCAAACCACCTTGGATCAATCCATTCAAACCGCCACAGAGCAGGCCGTGCGCCGGGTGTTCGATGACAAAGTCTCAAAGACCTCCACAGCGGAAGTGGCTGCTGTGGTGATGAACAAAACGGGAGCCGTGCGAGCCATGATTGGCGGGCGCGACACGCGCGCTACCGGGGCATTCAACCGTGCCGCCCAAGCTCGGCGACAAACTGGATCGGCCTTTAAACCTTTCGTCTATGCCGCCGCGCTCGAGCTTGGGCACACGCCTTTCGACCGTGTCCGCGATGAGCCGATTACGATCAATATCCCCGGATCCAGCGCCTGGAGCCCGTCCAACTATAGCAAAACCTTCGTGGGAGAGGTGAGCTATACCCAGGCCCTGGCAGAATCGCTCAATATTCCCGCTGTGAAAATTTCCGAACATATTGGCCGCGATACGGTTCAGAAGATTGCTTGGGATTTTGGCCTACAAGACGCGCTGGCCGATGGCCCCGCTCTGGCCCTCGGCACAACCGAAAGCACCTTGATCGCAATGACGGGAGCCTATGCGGGCATCCTCAACGGCGGCACATCCGTTCAACCCTATGGTATCACCTCGCTGCGGCTCTTGGGAGAAAGTGAACCGCTGGCGGGCCGCACGGGTGGCATTGGCGAACGCGTCATTCGCAGCCAAACTGCCCAAGAGCTTACCTATATGATGCATGAGGTGATCCAATCTGGCACAGGACAGCGCGCCCAGATTGACGGCATTGAAATTGCGGGAAAAACCGGAACTACCCAAGCGGCGCGCGATGCCTGGTTTATTGGCTTCACCTCTGATTTCGTCATCGGCGTTTGGATGGGTTATGATGACAACCGGCCGCTCAAGGGCGTCACCGGCGGCAGTATTCCGGCAGATATTTGGCGCGAAACCATGCTGGCCATAACAGATCAAGCCAAACCTGGCCCCCTGCCCATGTTACGCGACCCCATCCCCGATGCGGCTGGCCGCTCACTGATCGACGGCTCTGAAGAAAAACCCGAAACAAAATCCCTCACGCAGATTCTATTCGGACTTTTCTCAAGACAAAATTAGCGCCCATGGGCCCGCAAGCCAGATCATACCCCCGGACCACAGGCGTGAGCGCGCGGGCCCTTTAGCCTAGGTCCGCCAAATCCCGAGCCAATGTGGCGATATTGCCTTTACGCGCATCCAGCAGAGCCCCGATCTCCACACGTTCTGAGGACAACAGACTGATCCCTTCAATAATGATATCAAAAAATAGATTCTGTCCCGACCGATCAGACACCCGGAAGGACACATCAAAGGGCGCAGAACCACGCAACTCGGTCACGGCCATCACTTCAAAGAAGTTGCCGCGATCATTGGTTCCTGTCACTATGATTTTACCGCCCACAAATTCATGAAACCGCTTGCCATATTTTCGGGCAATATATCCGCGGAACGCCGCAACATAGGCTTCTAATTCCGCAGGTTCGGCCGAACGGGCCGCAGGTCCAAGCGCTGCGCGAGCAATGATATTCACATCGGCATAATCGGCGAAAATACGTTCAAACCGGCCGATCAACTTCGTTTCAGACATGCCCGAATCGATCGCCGTGTTGATCTCCCCCACCAGTTGATCGACCAACTGGGTTGCTACACGCTTGTCCAAAGCAAAGACAGGGCCCGCCAAGGCGCAGGAGACAAGTCCTGTCAAAATGGTACGACGGGCAAGATTTGTTTTATTCAAATTCGGCATAAGGGTCGATATAATCATCGCTGGCAATGTCTCTCAATTCAAAACGGCGACTTTGGAGATAAACAAGCCGCGATTGGGCGTAACTATCGGCGCTGCCATAGAGAACTTCGTCGATCTGGGCGCCATAAATTTGTCTTGTTTGTAACAGCGCACCCATTGTTGAGGCGGTACGATACTCTGATACTGGCGGTTTCAAAATTTGACTGGCCGGATCCAAAAGGAGCATATCTACAAAGCGCGCCAAACCGTCACGCATGTTTGAAGGGCCAAATAATGGCAATTCCAGATAAGCGCCCTCAGCCACACCCCAGCCCTGTAACGTCTCACCGAAATCAGTGTTTTTTTCCACAAGCCCAATTTTTTGGGAGGGATCGAACAGGCCCACCAAACCGACGGTGCTGTTGAGTGCAAATCTTGCAGAATTGCGCGCCGCAGACGATAAATCCAGTTGCAATGCGTTATTAACAACCTTGCCCGGCAAGCTGAGGTTGCGCGCAAAATTTGACACGCTGTCTTCCACCGGATCGGGAACGACATCTGTATATGTTTTGGAGAGCGGCGATAGAATATTGCGGTCCAAGCCTTTGTTGAAAGCATGGGAGCTACGATTCAGGCGCTCAAATGGATCATCTGCCACGGCACCCTGACGGGGACTACAAGCAGAAACAACCATCACGAGAGATGCCACCGCAAAAATTGGCAACCGTTTGAACATGGACTCACCTTTAGTTAGAACTTCTTAATAGTTTCTCGCGCTCTATTGGGCAAACGTTAAGCATGCGACCCCTATAAGTTGTGGCAAACCGGTTACAGCCGATCGTGCCGGTTCTGTTCAGGGTGTAGAGCATGGAAAACAAATATCAATATGAGAGAAGTAACTTTGCACAAGTTCGGGCCGGCATACTGCATCTTTTTGGGGTCGTAGGCATCTTTAGCGTTCTGGTCAATCTCTTACTGCTGACCGGCCCGCTTTATATGCTGCACATCTATGATCGTGTTCTACCCTCTGGCACTCAGCACACTCTACTGGCGCTGTCGCTCATGGCCCTTCTTGCTTACGCAGTCATGGGCGTTTTAAACCATGCGCGTGCCCGCATCACCGCCCGAATAGCAGCGCGTTTTTTGACTCAGCTGGATCAGCGCGTTTTTTCGCTTGCCATGCAGACCGCACAATCGGGCAAGCGCAAAGAACCGCAAGCCACGTTAAAAGATCTTTCATCTATTGAAAAGTTCATTGCCTCACCCGCCCTGCTTGCACTGTTCGATCTGCCCTGGGTCCCGGTATTTTTTGCCGGCATATACCTGTTGCATCCAGTGGTGGGTGCCATGAGCCTTCTCAGTGGAATAGCCCTGATTGGCGTATCACTGGCAAAATCGCGCCCGAGGAGATCACTCATCTTTTTGTGGGCCAAGCCAGTACCATTAAACTCCTGCTCAAAGGCGCGGGGCAAGAATTACAAGGCCGGCTCCATAGGATTTCGGCAGATACCTTTCAAGGCCGGCCAGACAGACCACCCTATTATATAATTGAAATTGCGTTAAATTCTCCAGAAAGCGTCACCCCCAATGGCAAGGCACCACGGTTACGCCCAGGCATGCCGGCACAGGTGTTTATCCGCAAACACAACCGCCGCCCTTTGGACTATCTACTTGAACCAATCCGCAGCTATTTCGCTCAAGCACTGCGGGAATATTAATTTTCGCTTTTCTCACCGCATGTTTCCGCCTATCGCTGGGGGCAAATAGCCCAAAGGAGAGACGCTATGACTGGAAAATTTGAAACCCGCCTGGCAGAATTGGGCGTGACCCTGGCCGATGCCCCGGCACCTGCGGCCAATTATGTGCCCTTTGTACAGGTGGGGGATTTGGTCTTTGTTTCTGGCCAGATTAGTCAAGATGCCAATGGCTTCATCACCGGCAAACTTGGAGATAATATGAGCACGGAAACGGGCGCTGTTGCCGCACGCACCTGCGCAATTTCTCTTTTGGCGCAGGTCAAAGCCGCCTGTGGCGGGGATCTCGACCGGCTGGTACGCGTGGTCAAACTTTCCGGGTTTGTAAACTCCACACAAGATTACACAGAGCAGCCAAAAGTCATCAACGGCGCATCTGATTTCTTGGTCGAAGCCCTAGGCGATGCTGGCCGGCACGCCCGCGCAGCGGTCTCCGCTCCCTCTTTGCCTTTGGGTGTTGCGGTTGAGATTGAAGGTATTTTTCAAATCGCATGACAGCCCTTCCCGCTTGTTTTTTGACCCGCCCTATTGCCCATCGCGGCCTACATGACGCATCTGAAGGGCGGCCAGAAAATTCTGCGGCGGCATTTCGCGCAGCCATAGCCGCGGGATACGCGATTGAGCTGGACGTACAAATGAGCCTCGACGGGGCGGCGATGGTGTTTCACGACTATCACCTTGGCCGCCTCACCGGTCAAAGCGGACCCGTTGCGCAACGATCCGCATCAGAGCTGTCGCGCATCCAACTCAGCGGCAGCCAAGACACGATCCCAGATCTCGAAAAGGCCTTGGGCTTAATCGCGGGCCAGGTCCCGCTCTTGATTGAAATCAAAGACCATGATGGCAATATGGGACAGGCCGTCGGGGCGCTTGAAGCGGCAGTGGCGCAGGCGCTGCGTTCTTATCGCGGCCCGGTAGCCGTCATGTCGTTCAATCCCTATTCTGTTTGCGCATTCGGTGAAAGACGCTCAGATATCCCGCTCGGATTGGTCACCGATCGCTTTGAGCCGGAAGATTGGCCAACACTTAGCGCCGAGCGGCGTGAACATCTGGCTCAGATTTTAGATTTTGGCCCCTCAGGCGCGGCATTTATCTCTCACAATCAAGCACAGTTGGAGGATCTCCCTGTCAGCGCTCTCAAAGCACAAGAGGTTCCCGTGCTGTGTTGGACCGTCCGGTCGCTGGATGAAGAGCACCGCGCACGCCGTATCGCAGACAATATCACTTTTGAAGGATATCTGCCTTGACCTTTCGCCCACATGACGCATCTTGAGATCAAACAGTAAACCGAGACGCCCGTGAGCCAAGAGACGCAAATTGAGATCAATGTGCTCACCAGCCTCTCTCAAATATCTGAGATTGAGTGGGATCGCTGTGCCTGTCCGGAAGCCGTGGATCAGCCCCCAATTGATCCCTTCACCACATATCGCTTCTTGAAAGCGTTGGAAGATAGCGGGTCGGTGGGCCCAGGCACCGGCTGGACACCGCATTACCTCCAAGCAAAACGCGGCGACAAGACGATCGGCGTGGCGCCGCTTTATGGCAAAACTCACAGTCAGGGCGAATATATTTTCGACCATAATTTCGCACAGGCCTTTGAGAATTCCGGCGGGCGCTACTATCCAAAATTACAGATCGCCGTACCCCATACCCCCGCGACGGGACGCAGGCTGCTGGTGCGCCCTGAGCATCAGGCGGTGGCGCAATCTGCCTTGGTGCAAGCCGCAGTACAGCTGGCGGCGGAAAATGAGCTCTCCTCGTTACATGTCACGTTTTGCACCGAGCAAGAGGCCGAGGCCGGTGCGCAGATGGGGCTGATGCCGCGCCGTTCACAACAATTTCACTGGATCAATAACAGCTACAAGAATTTTGACGATTTCCTAGCCGACCTCAGCAGTCGGAAGCGCAAAAACATTCGCAAAGAGCGCGCCCAAGCACAGAATTTTGGCGGGCAAATCGAGGTGCTCACAGGCGATGAGATCGAACCACACCATTGGGATGCCTTTTGGGTTTTTTATCAGGACACGGGCGCGCGCAAATGGGGGACACCCTATCTTACACGACAGTTTTTTGAGCAAGCGCAGGCGCATCTGCGCCGCGATATGCTGTTGGTGCTGGCCAAACGCGATGGGCGCTATATCGCAGGCGCTCTGAATTTTATTGGCCAAGACACTCTCTTTGGCCGCTATTGGGGCTGCACCGAAGAGTTTCCCTGCCTGCATTTTGAACTGTGCTATTATCAAGCGATAGAGTTCGCCATCGCGCGGGGATTGCAGCGGGTTGAAGCCGGCGCCCAGGGTGCACATAAATTGGCCCGAGGCTATCTGCCCGTGGCGACCCATTCTTTGCACTGGTTTGGCGATGCCGGGTTTTCCCAGGCCGTTGCCCGCTACCTCGAAGCAGAACGGGACGCGGTGGATGACGAAATCAATGTGCTCACAAGCTATGGACCGTTCAAAACCGTAACCCTGGAGGAACAACAATGACCCAAGCCCTCAAAGACCGCAGCGCTCTAACCGCCCTTTTCGCCTCTGGGTGGGAGATGGTGGAAGGACGCGATGCGCTGCGCAAAAATTATAAGTTCAAATCCTTCCGCTCTGCCTGGGGGTGGATGAGTGAAATGGCACTTTGGGCCGAAAAATTGGACCACCATCCCGAATGGTCCAATACCTACAATCGCGTCACCGTCATTTTGACCACCCATGATTGCGACGGCCTGTCCGAATTGGACATCAAACTGGCCCAGCAAATGGATGCCGCGGCCAGTTGATTTTGCAGCTTATGTGTTGATCTAGCCGAGGCTTTCCAACAAGGTCTCGCCGCTGGAAATATCGCAGGTGCCGCCTTGGGTTTCGCGGTTGAGCTGGGTCACGACACCATCTTCCACGATCATCGCATAGCGCGACGAGCGTCCGTAAAATCCGAGCACTTCCACGTCGAAATTCATGCCAATGGCCGTGGTGAACGCGCTGGCCGGATCTGCCCACATGCTCAAACCCGCAGCCGTGGCCCCGGTGGCCTCGCCCCATTGGCGCATAATATGCACGTCATTGACTGACACACAGATAATCTCTTCGATTCCCTGTTCGGCGAAAGCATCTCTGGTTCGAATAAAAGATGGGACATGTGCCGATGAGCAGGTCGGTGTGAAGGCGCCCGGCAGGCCAAACAAGACGATTTTTCGACCTGCAGTCAATGCCTCAATGGTCATCTCTTCGGGCCCATTGTCTCCCATCCGCCGCAGCACTGCATCGGGCAACTTGTCACCTTGCGATATTGCCATATTGGTATTCCTTCGTTGGTTGAATAACGTGAGCCCTTAGTTATAGATTAGTTAAAACAACTTACCAGAGGTCGCGCGCAATGTCGGGAATTGTTATTATCGGAGCAGGCCAAGCCGGATCCTCTCTCGCCATTAAATTACGGGCCTTGGGCTATCAAGGCACGGTGACTTTGATCGGCGAAGAACCCTATGCACCCTATCAGCGCCCCCCCCTGTCGAAGACCTATCTGTTGGGGGAGATGGCTCTGGAGCGCCTCTATTTACGACCCGAAGAGGTTTACCGTGATCAAAACATCGAATTGCGCCTCGGCACGCAGGTCACCGCCATTGATCCGGTCGCACAGGTCATTTCCCTTGGCGCAGAGACGTTGAGCTATGATCAGCTGGCTCTGACCACCGGCTCAACCCCGCGCCTGTTGCCCGAGGCGATTGGCGGCAGATTACAGAATGTCTTTGCGGTGCGCGGGCTGGCAGATGTCGATGCGATGCGTCCAGCCTTTGAACGCGGCGGCCATGTGTTGATCATCGGCGGAGGATATATTGGCCTTGAGGCCGCGGCAGTGGCGGCAAAACGCGGGCTGAAGGTCACATTGGTGGAAATGGCAGACCGCATTTTGCAGCGGGTGGCCTGCGCGGAAACCTCAGATTATTTTCGCGCGCTGCACCAAAGCCATGGGGTGACACTTCTGGAAGGTGTCGGGTTAAGCAGTTTAACCGGCACAGACCATGTCACCGGCGCGATCCTGAGCAATGGCGCGACCCTCGATATTGACTTTGCCCTCGTTGGCGTTGGCATCCAACCCAATACCCAGCTGGCCGACGCGGCGGGGCTGACGCTGAATAACGGGATTGAAACCAATGCGTTGGGTCAAACATCTCAGTCCAAAATTTGGGCCGCAGGCGATTGCGCGAGTTTTCCCTACCAAGGCGAGCGCATTCGTCTGGAAAGCGTGCCCAACGCCATTGATCAAGCCGAGGTGGTGGCGGCGAATATGCTCGGGGCGCAAAAAGCATATCATGCCACCCCGTGGTTTTGGTCCGATCAATATGACGTAAAATTACAAATCTCTGGGTTAAATCAGGGATTTGAAAATGTTGTCACACGCATAGGAGAGGCGGGGCGCTCGCATTGGTATTACAAGGCCGGGCAGGTATTGGCGGTCGATGCGATGAATGATCCGCGCGCCTATATGGTGGCCAAACGCCTGATTGAGGCGGGCAAGACGGCGGATTCCGCCCTTGTGGCAGATCCCAGCAGTGACCTTAAAGCTCTGCTGCGCGGATGAGGATTATCGCCGGTCAAAACCGTGGTTTACGCTTGGCTGAGATTGGCCAGGGGGATCACGCGGCCCATCTGCGTCCGACCACCGACCGGGTGCGTGAGACACTGTTCAATATATTGCGCAATTGGGTCGACTTCCAAGATCTCAAAGTCCTGGATCTCTTTGCCGGCACCGGCGCGCTCGGCTTGGAGGCCTTATCGCGCGGCGCGCAGCATGTCACCTTTGTCGAGAACGGCCGTGTCGGGCAAAAACTGATCGGCGATAATATCGCACGGATGCGCGCCCAAGACCGCTGTAAGCTTATAGCCCAAGACGCGACAAAAGTGCCACCCGGAGCACCTTGCGATTTGGTGTTTTTGGATCCTCCCTATGGCAAATCCCTCGGGCATCAGGCGTTGCGCAGTGCTTGGGCGCAGGGCTGGATCGCAGCCGAGGCCTGGATCGTATTTGAAGAGGCCAGCGCTATGACGCCCGAAGGGTTTGTCCTGCGCGACAGCCGAAAATTTGGGGGCACGACGATGACATTTCTACAGCCCATCCAAGAGGCCGCAGCAAGTGAGCCAGGCGAGGGCTAGAGCTTGCCCTTCGTATCAGGTCAAATTTCTCTTCGGGATTGACTTCCAGCCCATCTGCGCCTAGCTGCCTCGCTGTCCGGTTGGCAATTATGACTGCACCCGCATCACTTTGACCTGACCGACCCTAGGGGCTGTCCTTAGGGGTGCGTGTTACAGTCAAAGGGCAATCCCGCCCAAATGATCGAAGTGATCCGCTACAGCTGCGCCATTTGGCGCAAGGGATAAATTATGACGTTTGAAGAACTGGGCCTGATGCCCCGCCTTGTGGAACAACTCAAAGAGCAAGGTATTGTGGATCCAACTCCGATTCAAATCCAAGCCATTCCCCATGCCCTCGCCGGGCGCGACGTGATGGGGCTGGCCCAAACCGGGACCGGCAAAACCGCCGCCTTTGGATTGCCAATCATGAACCATCTGTTGAAAGTTGGTAAAAAACCATCGCCAAAAACCGTGCGCGGTTTGATCTTGGCCCCCACGCGGGAATTGGCCGGGCAAATCAAAGACAATCTCACCGCCTATTCGCAAGGAACGCACATCAAGGTCGGCTTGGTTGTCGGCGGCATGTCGATCAGCGCCCAGGTCAACCGTCTGGCCCGTGGTACTGATTTGCTGATTGCCACCCCCGGCCGCCTGATCGACCTAATCGAGCGCAAGGCCGTCGATCTGTCAGAGACTCAATTTTTGATCTTGGATGAGGCCGATCAAATGTTGGATCTTGGGTTCATCCATGCGTTACGCCAAATTGCGCCTTTGCTGGCCGCAGAGCGCCAAACCATGTTGTTCTCAGCGACCATGCCGAAGCATATGAACGAACTGGCTGCAACCTATCTGAAAAACCCTGAACGCGTGGCGGTCTCCCGCCCCGGCGAGGTGGCTGACAAAATCACCCAAGAGGTGCATTTCGTGGCAGGGGCTGCCAAGACTGATTTTTTGATTGAGAAACTTGCGGAACACAGCGAGGATGCGGCCATCGTCTTTGCCCGAACCAAACACGGCTCTGAGCGTCTGATGAAGACATTGAGCAAAGCCGGCTATGCCACCGACTCGGTGCATGGCAACAAATCCCAAGGCCAAAGACAACGCGCCATTGATGCCCTAAGGAGCGGGGCCATCAAAGTGTTGGTCGCCACCGATGTTGCAGCCCGGGGTCTCGATATTCCTGATGTGCGTTTCGTTTACAATTATGACCTGCCCAATGTGCCTGAAAACTATGTGCACCGCATTGGCCGGACCGCGCGGGCCGGCCGCGATGGCAGGGCGATTGCCTTTGTGGCGCCCGATGAGATGGGCGAATTGAAGGATGTTGAGAAGGTTTTGAAAATGGAAATTCCAATTGCCTCCGGTCGGCGTTGGGATCTTGTGCCCGGCGTGGACACGCGCAAACCAAAGCGGAAACAGCCCAGCGGTCGCGGTGGTGGCGGCCGCCGGCATGACGACCACCGGGGCAAGGGGCAGCCGCGCGGCGGTCGCGGCACTGCCCCAAAAGCCCCTTCAGCACGCAATGAGGCCAAGCCAGCCCTCGAAGGACGCTGGGATCCTACCAACGACGGTCCAGCCCTGGAGGCACCAAAGCCGAAAGGTCGCAAATCCAAAGCGCAGTCATCGGATCACGCACAGGGTCCGGTTGGCAATGGCGCTCGGCCACAGCGCGGCCCCGCTGGCGGCAAGTTTTCCGGCAAGCCAAAGGGGCGCGGCGGCAAGCCAAAGGGCAAGCCCAACATGGGTGGCAACGCAAAACCAAGACGCCCAAAAGCCTAGGGCTCTGGTCTCGCGCGCATCTGATCTACATGGGGGATATCCCTCATGTAGACCTAGCTATAGGTTGGATGAAACAGACCCTTTGGCGACAGTGTAAAAATCTCTACGCCCGTCTCTTTCACGCCCACTGAATGCTCAAATTGTGCAGATAGTGATCTGTCACGGGTCACTGCGGTCCAATCATCAGCCAGAACCTTGGTTTCGGGCCGCCCAAGATTCACCATGGGCTCTATTGTAAAGAACATGCCCTCTTCCAGAACAGGACCTGTGCCAGCACGCCCATAATGCAATACATTGGGCGGCGCATGAAACACCTGCCCCAAGCCATGACCGCAGAAGTCTTTGACCACGCTCATGCGATGGGCTTCCACATAGGTTTGAATGGCATGACCGATATCGCCAAACGTATTGCCAGGTTTGACCGCCTCGATCCCTTTGAACAAGGAATCATGGGTCACTTGGATCAAACGTTCGGATTTGCGCGGCAGTGTACCGGCCACATACATCCGGCTGGTATCGCCATACCAACCATCGACGATCACGGTCACATCGATGTTCAAAATATCACCATCTTTGATGCGCTTATCTCCGGGAATACCGTGGCAGACCACGTGATTGACCGAAATACAGCTGGCGTGCAGATAGCCTTTATAGCCAATCGTGGCAGAGATCACCCCATGCGCCGAAACCATATCGGTGATCACCCGGTCAATCTCTCCCGTGGTTTGCCCAACGGTGATATACGGAATGATGTCATCCAAAATGGTCGCAGCGACGCGCCCAGCCTCTTTCATACCGGCAAAATCACCGGGTTCATAAATTCGGATACCATCTTTGGTCAGTCGTCCACGGGCTGAGGTCACGTGAATGCTCCTAAAACAAATCTAAGCTCTGTATAGGCCAAGGCCACGCGCGCAGCCAGAGCATGACAGGAAAAATTCACCCCTGCTCCAGGTTGGACAAATCAAGCGAGAGCGCCCGCTCGAGGGTGATCTGCTCACAGCTCACCGCACAGCTGTAACACAGCATTTCAACCCCGCGCTGTAGGGCGCGTTTGCAGGCTTCTGCATAGGCAGGATCTAAATCTGCCGCCAAGCGAAACCGCGCGCAGCCAGTATGCTGGACACAATAAATCAGCACGGCGCGGTGACCCGCCTCCGCCATATCTCCCAAAACACCCAAATGTTTCAGCCCACGCGCCGTTACCGTGTCGGGAAACTCTGCCCAATCGCCGCTGCGCCAGAGATGCACATTCTTCACCTCAACATAGGCCTCCGGCAAAGCTGGAGCGCTCAATAGGAAATCTACCCGCGAGTTTGCGCCATATTTCTGCTCGGGCCGGATGGTGTCATAATCCGCAAGTTCAGCAATTTTTTGCGCGCGCAAGGCCTCATGAATGATTTTATTCGGCAAGCTGGTGTCTATTCCAACGCATGCTCCGCTATCCAGCTGCGCCACGCGCCAGCCAAACTTGAGCTTTTTCTTGGGATCATCATTGGGTTCAAGCCAGACACGCAGACCCGGTTCCTTAAGACCAATCATGGCGCCAGGATTGGCACAATGAGCGGTCACCTGTCGACCATCATCAAGAATTACATCTGCCAAAAAGCGTTTATATCGTTTGATCAGCCGACCGGGCATAAGGGGGGTTTGAAAGCGCATGGAGCAGGCCTATACCTAACAAATATTCGAACGCAAGGATGCCCAATGCCAAATCCAACAGCCGCAATGCTCGTCATTGGCGATGAAATTTTGTCGGGACGGACCCGAGATGCCAATATGTATCACCTGGCCGGCCAACTGACCGAACAAGGCATTGATCTTAAACAAGTGCGTGTGGTCAGCGATGATGCTGAGGCAATCGTCAGTGCAACGCGCGCACTCAGCGCCGCCTATACCCATGTGTTCACCAGCGGCGGCATTGGCCCCACGCATGATGACATCACCGCCGATTGCATCGCGGCGGCCTTCGGCGCATCAATCGGCGTGCGCGCCGATGCCCGAGATATTTTACAAGCTCATTATGACGCCAATGGCCAAGTGCTCAATGACGCACGTCTGCGCATGGCACGTATCCCAGAGGGAGCGCGCCTGATCGACAATCCGGTAAGCAAAGCGCCCGGGTTTACTTTGCAAAATGTGCATGTCATGGCCGGAGTCCCCTCGGTTTTTCAGGCCATGCTCGCCAGCATTCTTCCCAGCCTCACCGGAGGCAAGCCACTGCTTAGTGTGAACTATCGGGTGGATCGCGGCGAGGGGGATATCGCCGCACCGCTTGGCGTTTTGGCGGATGCCTTCCCGGAGCTGTCAATCGGCTGCTATCCGTTCCAAAAAGACGGGCTTTTCGGCGCGAATATCGTCATGCGCGGCACAGATGACAGCCAGCTGCAAAAAGCACTGACGGCTTTGAAAGTTGAATTTCCACAATGACCCTGCCCTCTGTTCACCGATTGTATCAAGCCATCAACACAACTTGGCCGGCTCGCGCGACCCGCCAAGAAGCGGGCTGGGAAATTCGCGATGGCGCTGGTGGTGGAAAACGTGTGTCAGCTGTCACATTGGCCCAAATAGAGCTGCCAGATATTGATTGGGTCGAAGCAAGGCTCTCGGAACAGGGGCAAGAGCACCTGTTTATGATCCGCGACGGCGATGAAATTCTTGACGCGGCACTCGCCGCACGCGGCTATGAGATCATCGATCCGGTGACCCTGTATCTATGTGAGATCGCGCCTTTGCGGCCCGCGTCCCTGCCCAGGGCGCAAAGCTATTGCATTTGGGAGCCCTTGCACATCATGCGTGAGATTTGGGCCACGGGTGGCATTCGAGAAAGGCGCATCGCTCTGATGCACCGGGTGCAGACCCCAAAAACCGCCCTGCTCGCCCGCAGTGGAGACTCGCCGGCCGGAGTCGGTTTCCTCGCGCTTGATGGGGAGATTGCCATGCTGCATGCGGTTGAGGTCCTGCCAGCTTTCCGCCGCACGGGCGTGGCAAAAAAGCTAATGGCGCAGGCCGCAAAATGGGCCGAAGATCACGGCGCAAAATATGTGGCCCTGATGACGACCCGCGACAATCAAGCCGCCAATCGTCTTTATAGCTCTTTGGGCATGCGTCCCGTGGGGCATTATCACTACCGTATAAAGGACACCACATGACTGATTCCCCCACCGCTTTGAACCTTCCCATGGTCTCGCCGTTACCTGAGGCGACGCAAAAATATTTTGATATTTGCCAAGAAAAACTCGGCATGGTTCCGAATGTATTGCAGGCCTATGCCTTTGACATTGAAAAATTAAATTCGTTCACCACGCTCTATAACGATGTCATGCTGGCGGACAGCGGCCTGTCGAAACTCGAACGGGAGATGATTGCTGTCGTCGTATCCTCGATAAATAAGTGCTTTTATTGCCTCACGGCCCACGGGGCGGCGGTACGCGCCCTTTCAGGAGATCCCATCTTGGGGGAACAATTGGTGATGAATTACCGCAGCGCCGATTTGGACGCCCGGCAGAAAGCCATGCTTGATTTTGCCGCCCTTATAACGGAAAACAGCCAGCATATTGAAGAGGTGGACCGCGCCGCCCTGCGCTCTGTGGGGTTTTCAGACCGCGACATTTGGGATATTTCAACAGTGGCAGGGTTTTTTAACATGACCAACCGGATTGCCAGCGCCACGGATATGCGCCCAAATGCGCAGTACCACGCACAACACCGCTAGGACACAGATGCTACGCAGCTTTGCTTTTTTGTTCCTTCTGCCTATGTCCGCTCAAGCGCTTGAGCTGGCGATGCCCTTGGGGTTTGTTCAAAGCAGCGAAAGTGAACAGGGTTTGGCGACCCTGACGTTACCCACCGGCGTGTGGAACGGCTCTGAGGTGCCCAGCATCACACTCACCGGACATATCACGACAGCCACGTTTCACGCGCGCGAGAGCCGCAAGCCCGATGTCGTGGCCGCCGCTATTTGGCCGCAACTGGAAGCACAGGGCTATGAGCTGGCCCTTCATTGCGCAGATCAAACCTGTGGCGGCTATGAGTTCCGCTTCACCCTGCCGGTGTTGCCACCGCCGCATATGTTCGTGGATCTTGGCGACTACGTCTTTTTGAGTGGACAGAAAAACAATTCCCATGGCCTATGGATATTGATCAGCCGTTCTCTCAGTCAAACCCATGTACAACTCACCCAGGTTAGACCGTACGGCACGCCGACGTCTCAGCTGTCAGCGGCGCTGCCGACATCTTCCAGTGGGTTTTTAGAAACAGATCTCAACACCACCGGGCGTTATGTGCTGTCAGATCTCACCTTCGACGCCGGATCGGCACGTTTGGACAAGGCAAGCTTCGCCTCCCTACAGGCACTAGGTGCCTATTTGACCCGCCACAGCGATCAATCCATCGCCCTCATAGGTCACACGGATTCCAGCGGATCACATGAGGCGAATGTTGAACTGTCCAAACAAAGAGCCGAGGCGGTGCGGAGCATGTTACTCCGTCAATATCCACAGATTTCCCAGACGCGTATCAGCTGTGAGGGGATCGGATATTTCGCACCCTTGGCCAGCAACGCCACGCCAGAGGGGCGCGAGATCAATCGTCGGGTTGAAGTTATTTTGGTGCCGGCACGCCCCTAGATTAGCTCAATCCGCGACGCACAACCGTTTTGAGCAGATTCAGTTCCGCGCGCAACTGCTCTTTTTCGGCGCGCAAATCACCGGCCAATACGTCACCCACGATCACCGTAAAATCACCGATTTTCTCAGATGAGCCCTTCGCGGGCTGCGGTGCTCACAAGGTAAATCAGGTCCGTAGGGGGGTGTTTATTTCGCCGAGTTTTCTGACACCAGCGTCGCTTGAGCAAAAGCGCGGAGAAGCTCTTCACCGTCGATGCCAGAAACGCTCGGACCCAATCCAGAGTAGACGCCCAACACCACCAGCTGATCTGCGACATTGACAAAGGCTTTCCAACCCCGCGCGCCAAGATGGTCCGGCCGCGACCGATCCGTAATCTCAACATAAAGTGCATTACGGCTGGATTTCAGCGTGTGAATCAAAATATCTTAAGCATTGCCACGCGTGGCAAGCCACCTTTTACCCGCCTCCTTGCGAACAAACCCGGCGAGCCGCGGCAAATCAGTTTTTGCGCCGGCCGCTGTAGCTGTCAATAGATACCCATAGGTGGGGTCAAAACCATCCGTACCGCTTAGCCTGACGCGCGCGCAGATTCTACCCTGTCAAAAACATATGTTTGGCAGCCAGCCACGACAAACAGGCTGGCTGCCCAGAGAAGCCTAGAGATCAAAATAGTCGTGACGCTCTGCTTTGCCGCCGGGATGGGTCACCGCACCTCGGTACGTTGGACCCACCAATTGCGCATATTTCCAAAGCGCGCCGCTGGCGTAGATGGTTTCGCGCGGGCCTTTCCATTTGGCTTTGCGTTCGGCCAATTGTTCATCGGTTAAATCAACATTCAACTCACCAGACATAGCATTGATCGTGACTAAGTCACCTGTTTCAATCAGAGCAATCGGACCACCGGCCGCCGCCTCAGGCCCAACGTGACCAACGCAGAAACCACGGGTCGCACCGGAGAACCGCCCGTCTGTGATGAGCGCAACTTTTTTGCCCATGCCTTGGCCGGAAAGCGCCGCTGTGGTGGAGAGCATTTCGCGCATGCCCGGCCCGCCTGATGGGCCTTCATTGCGGATCACCAATACCTCACCTTCTTCGTAGGCACGTTCTTTAACGGCCTCAAACGCGTCTTCTTCGCAATCAAAAACACGCGCAGGGCCAGTAAAAATCTGATGCTGCGCCGCGATGCCCGCCACTTTCACAATCGCGCCTTCAGGAGCAAGATTACCTTTGAGGCCCACAACGCCACCTGTTTTCGTGATGGGGGTTTCAACCGGATAGATCACCCGCCCATCGGCTTCCCGTTCGATCAAATCCAGCTCTTCACCCATGGAACGCCCAGTGGCGGTCATACAATCTTCGTGCATCAAACCCGCTTTGCGCAGTTCTTTCATTACAACCGGAACACCACCAACCTCATAGAGGTCTTTAGCGACGTATTGCCCACCGGGCTTCAAATCGACAAAGTAAGGTGTATCGCGGAAAATATCGCAGACATCATCAAGATAAAATTCCAAGCCCGCCTCATGAGCAATCGCCGGCAGGTGCAAGCCAGCATTAGTCGATCCGCCCGTACAAGCTACAACCCGCGCCGCGTTCTCCAAAGATTTCAATGTCACGATATCGCGGGCGCGAATGTTCTTATCAAGCAAGTTCATCACCGCTTCACCGGAGGCAACTGCATATTGGTCGCGCGATACATACGGCGCGGGAGCCCCTGTAGAATTTGGCAAAGCCAGGCCAATCGCCTCAGAAACGCAGGCCATTGTATTGGCCGTAAACTGCCCGCCGCAAGCGCCCGCCGAGGGGCAGGCCACCGCTTCCAATTTTTCAAGCTCACAGGTTGAAAGTTGACCGGCCTGGTGCTGGCCTACGGCTTCAAACACATCTTGCACCGTCACGTCTTTGCCATTCATCGTGCCCGGCAAGATGGATCCGCCGTAGATAAATACCGATGGCACATTGAGCCGCACCATCGCCATCATCATTCCAGGCAGGGATTTATCACAACCTGCAAGCCCCACCAGCGCATCATAGCAATGCCCACGCACGGTCAGCTCAACCGTATCGGCAATCGCCTCTCGACTGGCCAGAGAAGAGCGCATCCCCTCATGTCCCATCGCAATCCCATCCGTCACCGTGATTGTGGTGAATTCCCGCGGGGTTCCTGCGGCATGTTTAACACCGATCTTAGCGGCCTGGGCCTGGCGGTTGAGCGAAATATTACAGGGTGCTGCCTCGTTCCAACAGGTGGCAACGCCCACAAAAGGCTGTGCGATTTCCTCGGCTGTCATGCCCATCGCATAATAAAAGGAGCGGTGCGGCGCACGCGCAGGACCGACCGACACATGGCGGCTGGGCAGATTGGATTTGTCGAAGACAGGCTTATTCATTGCGAGACCCTTTATGTAAAGCTTTGCCGTTGTTTAAGCGCTTCACAAGGCTGGGACAAGGGTGAAGGTCAGCCAAGTTTTGCGTATCATTGCGTTTCACGCTGGCCAGCACCACCCGCGCGCAGTATCTTACCCTAATGTCGTACGAACCCTATGAAGCTCTCATCGCCCCGGCACGTCCGAAAGCAAGCCTCCTAAGGCTGATGCTCGGAATTATGGTCACAACCCTGCTCTACACACTGGTGTTACGCCTCGGAGGGCAGGGGTTTATCTCCGTCATGGACCAAGCTTGGTTTGCGCAAACGATGCAAATTCCCGGCCCCAGCAGCCCAAGTCAAATGTTTGTGCTGCTGGGCAGTTTCGGGTTTATGACGGCAGCGGTCAGTTTCACGGTCTGGAGCCTGCATCATTACAACCCAGTCTTGCTCATCGGCGATTTCGCACGCGCAAGAAGACAGTTTCTACGTTCTTTGGGTGGTCTGTTGGCTTTGGCCGCTGCCGTGGCTGCCATTGCAAATTATGGCATCACGCTCTTACCGAACCTGCCGCTCAGCCAATGGCTCGGCCTGCTGCCCCTCTCCTTGGTGTTCTTACTCATCCAGGTCAGTGCCGAAGAATTGGTATTTCGCGGATATTTGCAAAGCCAGTTGGCAGCGCTTGGCCTGCATAGACTTGTCTGGATCGTGATCCCTTCGGCAATTTTTGGCCTTTTGCATTATGACCCCGCCGTAATGGGGGCAGCGGCGCCGTGGATCGCTCTGTCCACAACACTCTTTGGCATATGCGCCGCCGACCTCACTGCGCGAACTGGCACGCTTGGACCGGCCATTGCGCTTCATTTTGCGTGGAACTTCTATCCCATTGTTCTAATTGGGTTTCCAGACTACCTCGGCGGGCTAGCGCTTTTTACCAATGATTTTTCTATCATGGATAAGGAGCGGTTAATCTCACTCGTGCCGTATGACGCCGCCTTTCTTCTGCTGGCCTATCTCACTGTCCGCATCGCGCTGCGCAGGTGAGTTGCAATTTGTCCCGTAGATGATTAACTGGCCCTGGGTCATACAAAACAGGAAACACACGCGTTGAACTGGATTTCTAATTACGTCAGGCCAAAGATTAACTCGCTGTTTTCACGCCGCGAAGTTCCAGAAAATCTTTGGACCAAATGCGCCAAATGTGGCACGATGTTGTTTCACCGAGAGCTGTCGGAGAATTTGAACGTCTGCACCCATTGCGATCACCACATGGGGATCAGCCCGCGCGCGCGGCTGGAAGCTCTGTTTGATGGTGGCATCTTTGTTGAAGTGGACGTGCCAAAACCCATCACCGACCCGCTGCATTTCCGCGATCAAAAGAAATATCCCGACCGGATGAAAGCGGCGCAAAGGAAAACTGGTGAGGCAGAAGCCATGCTGGTGGTGGAAGGTGAAATGGGC
>Ga0208971_1000231_pt1 | contig 42568 bp, 37 predicted proteins | sample AOAMet1_18_M0_10_2_FD_188229 | JGI IMG/M metagenome (GOLD analysis project Ga0208971, IMG submission 188229) | Ammonia-oxidizing marine microbial communities from Monterey Bay, California, USA - CAN11_18_M0_10 (SPAdes) | ecosystem: Environmental > Aquatic > Marine > Intertidal zone | place...
CATGGTACATCCAAGACGATTTCGGTGCCTGGAATGGCATCTACTGTGTGGGCCCTAATGTGTTGGTGGACGCCAATCCACCGTGGTGGAATGCCCCCCGTCAACCAGAGGTCGGAGATGTATTTGAATTGACGGGGACGGTCGCCGAGCAAGATGGCAATACCCAGCTCGTGGACATCACGGAGTACGTATTCGTGGACTTTTGGAATGCCACGGCTTCGGGCACGTCGATGATTTGTTCTGACATCCCGGATGAAAAATTCGAGGGCACCCGGGTGAGGCTCCAGTCGGTCGTGGTTGAGACCGAGCCCGATGCGGAAGGCGTGTGGACGGTCTCCGATGTGTCAGGAACTGCGACCATTCTCGGTGTGGATACGGATGATCCTTCCATGAACGAGGACCCTGATGGACCTACAGTTGGCGATGTCTATTCCGTGTACGGAGCCCTCCGGCAGATTGGGGAAGAATACGTCATCGATTGCGGCGACATTGACACCATTGCGCTCGTCGTGGGCGTGGAAGAGCGGCTTGCCCGCCAGCTACATGTCTTTCCGATTCCCGCAGCCGATGCCTTCACAGTTCAGGGCGTCGAAGGTGATTATCAATGGTTCCTGACCAACGCTGTGGGCCAAACGGTGCAGCGCGGCGCAGGAAATGGAACGGCCCACTTGTCCGTGGTAGGACTAAAAGCGGGCCGATACGTGCTCAATGTCGAGCAGGAGGGCCGGCACATCAGACGGCCCGTTTTGGTGCACTAATACAGCCGCACTGCTGAACTCCTGCTGACGGAGTCAGTCCTCCAAGGATTCGATGTAATCTTGGTTTTCCCGAACGCGTTGCATGGGGTTGGCAGCATCTCGGCCATAACCCCTTGTGGCGTCATTGTAGAGGTCGATGCGCTGCGGACGCACATTGCGGGGCCATGCGTTGTTGGTTAGGTCCGTGTCGGCAGTCTCCAAATAAGGGTCGAGGGTGATCGACACCGCCTCTTGTGGAGTGACAAACACCTTGGTAACCTCCTTGCTGCCTTTGCGCCAAATCTCCACGGGCACGCGGCGAACATCGGTGGTTCCATCTTCATAGGTGAATCCTACAATAACCGGCATGACGAGCCCTCCAAGGTTTTCGAAGGTCAGTTGATAGAAGTGCTTTCCTGAAGACAGCATTTTGAGCTCTTCCTCGTCCAATTGGGCCACATAGTCCTTGTACTCTTCGCGTTCAATTTCCATCACAGCATACGGGTCTACTGTGGTATAGTGGTCGTTGAGTTCAGGGCGCGCCTCGAGCCTGCTCTCCGCGATGTAGGTCTCATCGCGTGTCAAGGAGATGTCCTCGGGTTGGGCGTCCTGTTCGGCCTTGGCCAGCGCCTTTTCCACGTCGGGATCTCCTGAAGAGATCTGATACCACTGGATGTCTTTCAGTGAAAGATCTACGTGGTCGTTGGTGTAGAACCATCCGCGCCAGAACCAATCCAAGTCCACGCTGGAGGCATCTTCCATCGTGCGGAAAAGGTCGGCAGGGGTGGGGCGTTTGAAAGCCCATCGGCGTCCATACTCTTTGAAGGCGTAATCAAACAGCTCGCGGCCCATCACAGTTTCTCGCAAAATATTGAGGGCGGTGGCGGGCTTTCCGTAGGCATTGGGGCCAAACTGGAAGATGCTCTCGGAGTTGGTCATGATGGGAGAAATCCGCTGGGGATCACCGCCCATGTAATTGGTGATTTTCCGGGCTGGACCGCGGCGGGTAGGGTAGTTCCGGTCGAACTCCTTTTCTGCGAGGTATTGAACAAAGGTGTTCAGACCCTCGTCCATCCATGTCCATTGACGCTCGTCCGAATTGATGATCATGGGGTAGAAGTTGTGTCCCACCTCGTGGATGATGACAGAGACCATACCGTGCTTGGTGCGGGCGCTGTAAGTGCCGTCGGGCTCTGGACGCCCACCATTGAAGCAGATCATCGGATACTCCATGCCGATCCACTTGGTATGTACGCTGATGGCCACCGGATAGGGGTATTCACAAGCGAATTCAGAATAGGTAAGGAGCGTCTGGGCTACGGCCTCAGTGCTGTATTGCTCCCACAATGGGTTGCCCTCTTTGGGGTAGTAGCTCATGGCGAGCGGGGTGCTGTTCTCAAGAGGGACGGCCATCGCGTCCCAGATGAATTTTCGGCTCGAAGCAAAGGCGAAGTCACGCACATTTTCGGCCTTGTAGCGCCACGTCTTGAGGCCCTTCTCCTTGGTTTTCTCGTTTTCTCTCGCTTCGTCCTCCGTGACAATCAAAACGGGTCGGTCTGCCGTTTTGGCCTCCTCGAAGCGCGCCCGTTGTGTGGCCGTCAATACTTCCTTCGGGTTTTGGAGCACACCTGTTGAACCCACAATGTGATCGCTGGGCACCGTGATGCTGACGTCGTAATCGCCAAATTCGAGGGTAAACTCACCACCTCCCAAGAACTGCTTGTTCTGCCAGCCCATGCGGTCATAGTAGGCGCAAAGCCTTGGAAAGAACTGTGCGATGGTATAGAGGTAGTTGTCTTCTTCTTCGAAGTGCTCGTAGCCGCTGCGGCCACCAATGGCAAGGCGGTCATTGATGTTGTACCACCAGTCCACTTGGAACGTAAACTTCCCGCCTGGTGCCAATGGCTTGGGCAGGTCCACGCGCATCATGGTTTGGTTGATGGTGTGGGGGAGTTCGCGTCCTGATGCATCCTTCACAGCTTCGACTTTGAAGCCGCCGTCAAAGTCGGGCTCGAGACCCGCCACCCGGTCAAAGGTCATGCGGTCTTCCATAAAGCCTTCTTTGATCATGTGGCTGTCGCTGTCCAAGTCGCGCATGTTCTGGTCCAATTGAAGCCAGAGGTAACGCAGCTCATCTGGTGAGTTGTTGATGTAGGTGATGGTCTCTTTTCCATCGATGCGTTGTGTTGCATCGTCGAGGCGGATGTCCATCACGTAATCCACTTGCTGCTGCCAATAGGCATGGCCAGGAGCTCCGCTTGCCGTTCTCACCGTGTTGGGCGTAGGCAAAACGTCGTACAACTGCCGGAATGGATTGTCGTTCGTATTGCCCTCCAATTGCGCTTGGCTCTGCAATGCACAGAGTAGCGTTAGAGTCAGCGCAGCAGCAAATCGGAAGCAGGACTGAAATGTGGTCATCGGTTCTTCTCAGTTGAGGCAAAATACGCCTTGGGAACAGCCCAATTTACGAATGGACGCTGACGTAATTTGCCCCCATGATTGGATGCAGTTTGAACGCCGTTTGGTTGCCACTTTTTTTCTGGTTGAATGGCGCGGTTTCAGGACCTGAATTGGAAAGTTTTTCATGCGAACACCCAGACCATGGAGCGCCTTTTGTGGAGCAGTTGTCCGGACAATGGGTCATCTCGACGAAAAAAGGCGAGGACCGGCGTTTGCGGATGTATGAGGATGGCCGATTCGCTTTTATGTCCGACGCTGAATGGACGGCGGGGAGCTATGTCATTCTTCGTTCAGATGAGCGACAAAAAGGGGTCTTGCGCATGGAGTATTACCTCGATGGCAACCTGCATCTGCAAGAGGTGAGGTGCGAAATCTACTTTGCTGAGCATGAGCGCAATGGGAACGAAGACACCCAGGACGCCCACACCCATTCAGAAGAACATGCCGGCGCCGTCAAAGGCGCGGAAGAAGGCCACCACCATGAATATCTACAAGTAGAAGTATTGGCCTCTGCAGAACAACGGCTGAACATGAACGGAGATTATCTCCACCAGCATTGAGGTAGGGGCGCTTTTAGTAGTTCTAGTCGCGGCTTGCCCTCAGGCTGGAAAGGCTAGTAAACACAGGACGCACAGCCCTGAGACCGCCTTGTTTTATCGCTGCACGGTGACGCGGCTGTGTAGGCCGAGCGTAGGCAGACTCAGGATGTAAACGCCGTGAGGCGCACTCCACGGATTCCATGAAGACAATGCCCCACTTTGGAGGGTTCTGCCCGCTGCATCCAACAGTGACCAGGGCTCTCCAGTACATGCAGTGCACTGTACGCTAAATCCAAAGTAAGTAGGCAAAACAGTGACGTCAGAGCCGTTCACGTTTCCTATCGAGAGAACGGATTCGGCTGCGAAAGGGGACGACCCATTCAGAACTTCGTACATGTCGCAAAGGCCATCACCGTCTGTATCTAGGACAGCTGGAGAACAGGGGTCTTCTGGGTCGTGGCCCAAGAGAATTTCTTCCATGTCACACCAACCATCACCATCGGAATCTGTCGCAATAGGCAAACATGGGTCTGAATCTGACCAGCCTGAGGCCAACTCCATTCCTCCGCACCACCCATCGCCGTCTTCGTCACTGTCATTGGGAATGCAAGCATTGTCCGCATCCCATGCTTCAATGGTTTCTAGTTGGTCGCAAAAACCGTCACCATCGCTGTCCTCGGAGTACGGAGAACAGGGGTCATTGATGGAGGAGCCGATGACCATTTCCAATTGGTCACAAAGGCCATCTCCATCGGTGTCAATACCCAAGGGGTCGCAAGTACTGTTTGGATCCGTTCCGTTGGCAATCTCGGCGCTGTTGCAGATGCCATCCATATCGGAATCTAAAAAGTCCGGACTGCATGCATCGTTCAAGTCAGATCCCATCTCCAGCTCTTCTGTATCGCAGTATCCGTCTCCATCGGTGTCTGTGGAAGCAGGAGAACATGGGTTGTTGGGGTTGGACCCCAGAAGCTCTTCCTCGATGTCACAAAAACCGTCTCCATCAGTGTCCAAGTAAAATGGGTCACAAGGGTTTTGGATGTCTGTTCCAGACAGAACCTCCATGGCATCGCATGCGCCGTCGCCATCGGTGTCCTCAATGCCTTCAGTTCCGAGATCGCATGGATTAAAAGGGTCTGTTCCAAGTTCGATTTCCAAAGCATCACAGGTCCCATCACCGTCTGAATCGATGGCGCCATCTTCGCAGACCTCCGCGGCGTTTGAGGAAAGCAAGCAAAAGGACTCAATCATGGTTGGCTCTTGGGCCAAGTTTTGCAGTTCTAATTGGTTCTCAGGATTGCTGAGGAACTGTCCAAACCAATCGGCCCTGAGTACGACAACACCATCACAATTGATGACCACCATTCCGGCGGGCCTCAAAAAGAAGTTCTCATAGATGATGTTGTTCGGGGAATCAATCAAGATATCCTCCCATGGAAATGCAAAATCGTTTTCTGACTCAGGACCCATGAAATCGATCACGGATTGTGCTGCGTCATAACGGTCTTGGACAATGCGGTGCTGGTTGCGGTAGAGGCCGTCTGGGCCTGGTATAGGTAGGTCAGGGCAATTGGAGGGGCAGTTCTCCAAGTCCAAAGCATGGGCTTCTCCTACATACACGGGTACCCAGTTGAAGTCTTCTAAATGGCTCGTAACCCATGCGACGACGTTGTTCGGAGAAGTCAGTAACCAGTCATTCTGGAACCGCACACACGTGGCCGAACCATTAAAAATGATCGTAGGCTTATTGGGGTTGATGTTCTGCGAAAGGATGAATTCATCTCCGAGGAACGACCACAGATGAAAATCTCCAATGGTGTCACCAAGTGCGTATCCACCGCTAAAGTCATTGACCTCTCCACTGTAGGGGAGCGCATCAATGCTGTCAGAGGGAATAGGCATAACATCCACTCCAAGCCAGGTGAAGTGCTCGTTTTGACCTACCGCGCTTGAAGCGATGGCCACGACGAAAAAGAGAATGCAGAAACGTAAAATCATAGAAGGCACAAAGAAAACGCAGTTCTCAGTTTAGAGGTTGCTTGGTCTTTAACCTTTTGTGAGGGTGCTTGTTCATCATGCTGTCGCAGACAGCTCAAATAGGGGTAAGAGCTTCATTTTCAACCCAGCCAGTATTGCCATTGGCGAGTCTCACTTGATGCCACAACCCTTCCGTTCTCAGAATCTGGATGACTGTACCCTCATGGATTACAAAAAGCTTTGAAGCTTCGCTGCTATTGGATGGGCTGCTCAGGACTTCGATGCGGGGCGACATGATCACCGCACCATCATTTGATTTGCTCTTGAGGTCCGTTTCACGGCCCAAGAAGCCCAGTAAAAGTGCCAATAAGCCCAGGATTGGGGTCACAATGGCCAATCCACGTCTCATGGCCATGTCCTGAGCAGCCATCCGCACATAAAGGAGCAAAAAGGTCAGCATCCAAAGCGCCAAGGAGCTTACGGTCCAAGTAAAAAGCCGATGGGCCGAGGTCAATTCTCTCCACAATGGTGCCAAGGCAATCTCGGGCATCTCTTCGATGCGGTCCACCACAGATGACCGCGCGAGCAACAGATTGGCGTGTAAGTCATCGTCACTGGGTTGGATGCGTTTTGCCCTTTCAAAGTGCAGGATGCTTGGGCCTATGCGGCCGGATTTGTAGTGGGCAACGCCGAGGTTGTACTCCAATTCGAAGGAGGTCCACAATTCTGCTGCTTCAGAATACGAGGCCACGGCAGCATCAAAGTCTCCTTCGAGGTAGGCGGCATTGCCCGCATTAAAAGCCGTTTGAGCAGCCAATGCATCGGGAGCAGCCCAACACCATCCCGGAATAGCTGCGAGAATCAGCAACAGCGCCACAGATGCAGGTGTACCAGAAGAGGAGCTTGGCGTCCGTTCAGATTCCAAGGCTTTGGCGGCCGCTTCTAGGCGGGTGGCAACATCGGCGACGTTTGGAGCCCCAGGGGCAAAGCGCCCTTGGTCCAGTGTTTGGATGAGATAGAACCATTCGTTTTGTAATTCTTCTCCGAATCCAGAAAGACGGTCCCTGTATTTGTCCATTCCAGCGTCGCTCCTCGGGATTCCCAATTGGCCTTGCAAGAATTCATGGGCGGCTTGGCCCAAGTCGTCAAAGCTGCCTCCGCCTTTTTTGGCCCCGTTGAGTGCAGCTTTCAGTTGGGCTTTCGACTGACGTTTGCGCATGAGCGCAGGGTTGCTGACTTCATTGTTCTTGCGCCGCCGCATCCCCCATCCAATCAGAAACCCCAAGGGGGGCAGGCCCAGCAGCGCCATGTGAAAAGGCCCACCAAAAAACGGGTGCGAACGTGGCTTGAGTTCGGTTTCGGTTCGAATGAACCGCATGTCGCGCGTGAGGATGGTGACATCGGTCTTGCTGTTGAACCCAAAGGCAGGTCCCTCAGCTTGTTCGCTTCCGGTTACATCCAATGTCACTGGGGGAGGGGTGAGCGTTACGAAACGGTCGAGGCCATGGTCGTAATAGGACAGTTCGGGTAAATCGATTTCATAGGTGCCCTCTGCCCGCGGTATGACCAGATAGGTCAGCGTCCTGCGGCCGCGCTGGCCTTGAAAGTCTTTGGTGATCCTGTCTTGGATTTCGGGGTCAAAAACCTCGAGGTCTTTGGGCCAAATGATTTCAGGAGCGCCGATTAGCCCCAAGTTTCCATTGCCCTTGAATTCAAGGGTCAGGTTGATGGCTTCATTGGCTTTGGGCTTGACTTGCCCGTCTGCTTTCCATGTAGCGGTGAGCTTGCGGAAAGTCCCCAAAGAGGATGCTGGAGTGGGGGTAGGGAGTGGCAGCACTTCTATGCTTACCGGCCTAGCATCTGAACTCAATGGGCGGGTATTGAAGAACGATACCCGCATTTGAGCCTCGACGTTAAAGCCTGAAATGTCCAGTTTCCCAGTCCGAGTTGGATAGAGGATGTCTGTTCTGACCGTGGCCACTTGGATCCGTTTTCCGTCCACAATGGTGTTTTCCCACCTCGGATCTTCGCCCTCTACGTTTTCCTTCCAAACGCCGGACAATTCTGGAAAGCTATAATTCCGAACGTCTACAGCATCCAGTCGGTTGTAAATGCGGTATTGAACGCGCACAGGCTCTCCGAGGTGGACTTTTTTCTTGTCTGTTTCGATAACAGCTTCAAATTGTGCAGCCGATTGCCCCGCCTTGCTCCCTTGCTTCACGACTTTCAGGTCAATGGCTTTTGAACGGAGCCTCCCTTCGCTGGTGTTGAAGGAGAAAGCGGGGATACTCAGCGTGCCAGGTTGGGTCACCAAGGCAGAATAGGTGTAACTCCTTTTGGAAGTCATGGCCCCATTGATGATTTGGGTGCTTGACGATGTGGAGGGGCCGCTCAAATACCGCAACCCTTGAATTTTTGGTGGGGTTTTGAACTGGACGTTGACGCCTTTGAATTCAAACGTGATCCGAAATGCTTTTCCTGCTTCCGCCGGGTTTCGGTCCACAAGCACTGTCGCTTCTGCCTGAGCTAAAACCATGGTGCTGGAGGCCAACATCATGATCATTGCCCCAATGGCATTTCGCCAAGTGATCCAAGGAGAGGAGTGCCTTGGGACCTGTAAAGCCTTATTCAAATTCACGATACCCATTACCAGTCCTTCTCAATTTTGGTCTTCTTGCCCTTTCGGCGTTTGGCATTTTCTTGAGCCTGCAATTTGGTGCGAAGTGCGGCTTCGTTGCGCTCGAGCATGTCGAGGATGCGCTCGGCGTCGGCGGGTTGGATTTGGCCCTCTTTGGGCTCACTCGGTTCAGACTGTTGGTCTTGGGAGCCATTTTGCTGGCCCTCTTTCTGGTCTTGATCGCCGTCCTGGTTCCCTTGGTCTTGCTCGCCGTCCTGGTTCTCCTGGTCTTGCTCGCCGTCCTGGTTCTCTTGGTCTTGCTCGCCGTCCTGGTTCTCTTGGTCTTGCTCGCCGTCTTGATTCTCCTGGTCTTGCTCGCCGTCCTGATTCTCCTGGTCTTGCTCGCCGTCCTGGTTCTCCTGGTCTTGCTCGCCTTCCTGGTTCTCCTGGTCTTGCTCGCCGTCCTGTTTCTGTTGTTCCTGTTGTTCTTGACGCATGGCCAGTGCCAAGCTCAAATTGTAACGGGTTTCCGCATCTGTAGGGTCCAACCTCAAGGCTTCCTTGTATGCGCCTACGGCACCTTCCACGTCTTCACCACCGAGCAGAAGGTTGCCGACGTTGTTCCATGCATCGGATTGGATCAAAGGGTCTTTTGACAACGCTGCCGACCGTTGGAAGGCTTTCATGGCGTCTTCGTCACTTCCGCTGCTGGCCAATGCCAAACCCCGGTTCAATGCCAGCTGTCCTGGGGCAGCACCCTTCCAACCCTCAGCCTGACCAAAAAGGCTGTCAGCCGCCGCAAAATCTCGGTCCAACATCGCTTGAGTACCGGCAACCGCATCGCTTTTGGTTCCATTCTTCAATGTTCCAGTTTGGGCGACGGCCTGTCCAGAAAGGAAGAGCACTAGGAAGGCTGCAACGGCAGGTGCCTTCTTTGAAGACGCCATTGGCCAGAGGCCTTCCATCAACAAAAGCACCAAGCCGAAGAGAAAGAGCCAGGGGAACTGGTGCACATAATCCGTGTAGGCCACTTTGGTCGTTTTTCCAGTTTCCAGATTTTCGAGGCGCTCTAAAAATGGACTGAGGTCCACATACCCGGATCGCGCGCGAACATAGGTTCCGGTGCCAGCTTCGACCATAGCGACCAACATACGTTCGTCCAGGGTAGAAACCACGGGTTGTCCATTCTGGTCCTCCTTGTATCCTGTTTGACGGCCGTATCGATCAAATTCGGGAATGGGCCCGCCCGCTTCACTGGCCATGCCTGCTGCGTGGACCTTGATGCCCAGCTTCGCGGCTTCGTCAGCGCGTGCCAAAGCGTCGTCTTCGTGGTTCTCGCCATCGGTGAGGATCATGATGACCTTACTGGCTTGGCTTTCCGGGTCAAATGAGGCGACGCACTGTTCGATGGCCGATCCGATGGCTGTCCCCTGAACGGGCATGGCCTCCGGGCCGATGGCATCCAGAAACAGTTTTACGGCTGCTAGGTCGAGGGTCAATGGCGCTTGGACATATGCGTCACCAGCAAAGACCACCAGTCCGGCTCGGTCGCCGTCGAGGCTGCCGACGATGCGTTCAATGGTACGTTTGGCCAAATCAAGTCTGGACATTCCCAGGTCTTCCGCCAACATGGATCGGCTGACATCCAAAGCGATCATGATGTCAACACCTTTGGCCTCGACTTCTTTGAGCCGCGTTCCAGTTTTGGGCGCCAACATGCCCATGGCCAAGAATGCCAATGCAGTCCGCCACACCAGAAACTTCCAAATGGACCTTCTGGGACGGGCATTGGGCCACAACGTCTTGCTCAGTTTGAGGTCAACCGATTGCGAAATTCTGCGCTGCTTCCACAGATAATGCCGTGCAAAAAACAACAGCACAATGGGCGCAATCAGCAACGCAGGCCAGGCAGAAGGTTGGTGCAGTTCAAATTGCGGAACAGTGGTTTTGATCAGCAAATACACCCCGCCTATGGCAGCCCAGAACAGCAGCTCAAACACCACGAGTCCTGTGACGTTTGCGAACACCTTATATGTGCGATCATGGCTCATGGGAGGCTCCTCAAAAAAACGTGACGAACAAACGCCTCGGCCCCAAGGACCATGAGGGTGAGCCAACCAAGAACGGGGAATTCTTCGGTCCTTTTGTTGTAGCGAAAGACGTTGAAACGGGTCTTTTCTAGGGTGTCGATTTCCTCGTAGACCTCCCGGAGTTTGTCGCCACTTGTCGCTCGGAAATACCGTCCTCCAGTCTCTTGAGCGATGCTCTGCAGCGTTCCCTCATCGATGTTGACTTCTACCCAGTCATAAATGAAACTCCCATCGGGCCTTTTGCGCACGGGACTTTTGGCCTTGCCCACAGTGCCTACCCCAATGGTGTAGACCCGAATCGATTCAAGGGCGGCCAATTGGGCGGCATCCATCGGCTCGATCTGACCCGCGTTGTTCTCCCCGTCGGTGATGAGGATCACCACCTTGCTTTTGGCTTCGCTTTTTCTGAGTCGGTTGACCGCAGTGGCCAGTCCCATGCCGATGGCCGTGCCGCCTTCCACCATGCCCGTCTCCAATCCATCCAATCCATCGACCACGACCCTGTGGTCCGTTGTCAAAGGCACGCGGGTAAAGCTCTCGCCTTCGTACACCACAACACCTACGCGGTCATAAGGCCTCTCCTCCACAAATTCGCGGGCGACTTCTTTGGCCGCCTCCAAACGGTTCGGTCGAAAGTCCTTGCTCAGCATGCTCGCCGAAACATCCATGGCCATGACAATGTCAATGCCTTCGCGGGTCATGTTTTCAATGCTGGAAGAACTTTGAGGTTGGGCAATCACCATGACAATCAGAGCCAGTCCGGCGGTGCGCAATGCATCGGGCAGCAGGGGAATCCACTGGTCCCTGCGTGGTGGGCTCAGTCCCAAATGCTGCAGGTTCATCCGGAACAAAGGCAAAGCGATGGGGCGAAAAACCGACCACAGGCTCCAGGCAACAACCGCCGCCAGCAACCACCACGCCAGTGGGTTTCCCCATTCATAGCGCCCATTGGCCACCAGAAAGACAGCAAACCAAGCCCCCCAGCCCGCCAGTTGGGCGATGGCCTGTCGGCTGCGCAGGGTCCATATGTTGGCGGACTCACGCATGGCCAGGAGCAGAATTGGATTCGCCATCGGAATCTCCCCGGCTAGGGTCGTCAGATGGGGCGGGGATGGTGCGGTTGATCCAGGCAATGCTCTCTTGCACCACCCTTAAATGAGCATCTCCGTCCATGTCTTGTTTGGCAAATTTCACCAGGTCCGAACGTTGCAACAGGGCGATCATCCAATCGCTCTCATCGGCAGCCATTCCCCGGATGGGTGCGCTGCGCAAGGTTTGGGCCAATTCATCGGTGGTCCGCTCGAGGGCTTTTACACCGAAGCTGCCTTGTAGGTGAACCCGGACCGCCTCTGAAAGGACCGCTTGGGCTTCTTTTCCGCGGCCGTCTGTCCAAGGTTTGTCCTGCTCGAGCTGACGCAACAGGGCCAGCGCTGTGACGTGGGCGGGGATTTCCGGCACAATCGGTGCTCCTTCTGCCACTTCATGGAGTTCTCGCGATTGCCATTTGCGGTATAGCCAGCGCCCCAGCAACGCAATCGCGACCACCCCGAATATCCAAGGCAATGCGAACTTGAGCCGTTCCCACCAAGTAAATTGGTAGACCTTAAACCCTTGCATAGGCTTGGGGGCCGCATTGGCTTCGAGGGGAACCAGGCGGACTTCGATTTCCGCAAGGGGCGTCTGCGCAGCCACCGTTCCGCTGTCCAAAAGGGCGATGGGGGCCAAGACCATCATTCCCGTATCCCAGGCCATGATGGCGATGTTTTGTTGTCTTCTGAGTCCCGCATCAAGCACGGGTGAAGCACTGCTGTCCAAATCAGAAACGGAGAGGATTTCCCAACCCTGGGCGAGGGTATCTCCTGGAATCAATGTGGGCCACTGCCAATGCTTCCCGCCTTGTAGGGGTTCGTCGGAGATGAGTTGCACCTGCAAGGGTTCTCCCACTCCAATGCTGTCCCGGTCTACGAGCAGATTGAGCGCGGGGCCAGTTTGTCCCCAAGCGGCAGCTGACAGGGTCAGCATCACAGCGACTATGGTGCGCGCCTTAGCCACGGCGGTCAAACAATTGCATGAGCGGTTGGACGTAGGGCTTTGCTGTGTTCAGAACGGCATGGTCTACCCCAGATCTCTTCATCATATCGATGAGGTTAGACTGAAATTCTTGGGCTGCGGCTGTGTAGCGTTTGCGCCACCGCAAGGAGGAAGTGTCGACAAACGAGGCCGTCCCAGATTCGGGGTCGGTCGCCGCAAGCCATCCAAATTTGGCGGCTTTCAGTTCCACATCGTCCACCAATTGCAAGGCGACCAAGTCATGGCGGCGGGCGGTCCGCTTGAGCACATCTCCGAAACCTGTGTCTTGCAGGTCACTGATCAGGAAGGCGATGGTGCGCTTCTTCATGACGCGTCCGAAATGCTCCAGTGCAGAAGTGATGTCGGTTCCTTTGCCTTCTGGCTCTAAATCGATGATTTCTCTGACAATTCGAAGAATGTGACTGCGTCCTTTTTTGGGGGGGATGAAACGCTCGATGCGGTCGCTGAAGAGGACGGCACCAATCTTGTCGTTGTTCTGCCCCGCCGAGAAAGCGAGCACAGCAGCGAGCTCCGCAGCGAGCTCCCGCTTGGATTTTTCGCGGCTCCCCAATTTGCCCGATGCACTGACATCGATGAGCAGCATGGCCGTGAGCTCTCGCTCTTCTTCGAAAACCTTGACGTAGGGACTCCGCATGCGCGCCGTGACGTTCCAGTCGATGGTGCGGATTTCGTCTCCATGCTGATAAGCCCTGTTTTCGCTGAATGCCATGCCCCTTCCTTTGAAGGCACTGTGGTATTCACCCGAAAAAATCTGGCTGCTTAGTCCACGGGCGCGCAACTCCACGCGGCGAACACGGCGAATCAGCTCGGAAGCTTCCATCTCAGGGAACTTGGACCTGGTCCAGGATCTCGGTGACGATTTGCTCTTGGCGGATTTCCTCGGCTTCAGCCTCAAAAGTCAAGCCTATGCGGTGACGCAGTACGTCCATGGCCACAGCGCGAATGTCTTCAGGAATCACATACCCACGGTGCGCCATGAAGGCCCTGGCTTTTCCGGCCATGGCCAAGCCAATGGTGGCACGGGGGGAAGCACCAAAGCCAATGAGCGGTCCGAGGTGACCCATGCCATGGTTCTCCGGTTTGCGGGTCGCTTGAACGAGGGTCACGATGTAGCGCTCAATTTTCTCGTCCATGTACACTTCCCGCACCAGATTTCGGGCGGTGACGATTTCTGCGGGGGTGACCACGGGTTGCACCTTGGGGCGCTCGCCAGATGAGACTTGGTTTCTCAGGATGAGTTGTTCCTCATCGGAAGTGGGGTAGTCGATGACCGCCTTGAGCAGGAACCTGTCGACCTGGGCTTCGGGCAGAGGGTAAGTGCCTTCTTGCTCCACCGGGTTTTGTGTGGCGAGGACCAAGAATGGTTGGGGCAGAGGAAAGGTCTCAGAACCAATGGTCACCTGGCGTTCTTGCATGGCCTCGAGCAGGGCGCTTTGCACTTTGGCCGGGGCGCGGTTGATTTCATCTGCGAGCACGAAATGGGCGAAAATGGGCCCCTTGCTCACGGTGAATTGCTCCTGTTTTTGGTTGTAGATCATGGTGCCCACAACGTCCGCAGGCAGCAAGTCTGGCGTGAATTGGATGCGGCTGAAATCCACAGCCACGGCGCGGCTCAGGGTTTGGATTGCCAGGGTTTTGGCCAGCCCAGGGACGCCTTCCAGAAGCACGTGTCCATCGGCCAACAATCCCGTAATCAGGGTGTCCATCATGTTGCGCTGGCCGACAACAGCTTTTCCGACTTCGTGACGGAGTTGGTCTACAAATCCGCTGGCTGCGCGGATCCGTTCCGTGAGGGCCTGAATGTCCGGACTGCCATTGCTGGCCGAAGCGATCTCCGAAGTAGGGGTGTTGCTTAACATGTCTGTTGATCGGTATTGTGCAGGCTGCGGACAAACTCAGCTTTTTGCCCTGTCAAAAATAGAGGAGTGCTTTTGGTGCACATGATAGGTGCGGTTAAAAGATGTTGAACCAAATTGGGGCATGACCTTAAATGAATGCCTTTCCTCCGTCGCGGAATTCCACAGCACTTTTGGTATGCGGGTGGAAGAAAAGCCCACCATGGCGCTGTCAGAAGCAGAAATGTCTTTGCGGCACAGCCTGATGGCTGAAGAGAACGATGAATACCTCGAGGCCGTGCGCGCCGGCGACATGGTAGAAGTGGCGGATGCCTTGGGTGACATGTTGTACATCTTATGTGGCACCATCATCTCTCATGGAATGCAAGGGGTTATGGCTGAGGTTTTTCGGACCATCCAAGCCTCCAATATGTCCAAGCTCGGTCCCGATGGTCAGCCCATATACCGGGCCGATGGCAAGGTGTTGAAAGGGCCAGAATACTTCAAGCCAGACATCCGAGGAGTGCTCGAAGAAGCCGGGGTCGAATGGACAAACGTTGCGCCATGAACGCGTGGGTAGCACAACGGGCGGACAAAGCCCTCGCCGATGCGCGCGCTGGAAATCCAAAAGCCCTCGACCGTCTGATGCGGGTTGCGCTTCCTTTCAACCGGCCCCATCGCATTGGAATTTCCGAAGTCAATGGTGAGCAAGTATCGGTGATGTTGCCGGAGCGCAGGTCCAACCGCAATCACCTCGGGGGCATTCATGCCTGCGCCATTGCGACCGCTTTGGAGTTTTCTTCCGGGGCTTCCATTTTAATAGAGTTGGGCATGCGGGATTACCGCATCATTATGTCACGCATCGAGGTGGATTACCTGGCCAAGCCTCAAGGCCATTGCGCGGCCACCTCAAAAAGAAACACACCGGAAGTCTTAGGACTGTCCGATGTGCTTCAAAAGGAGGGGGTTGCCAGGGTCCAATTGGGCGCCGCCCTCCACGACGCCAGGGGCGAACATTGCGCCCAGGCCCTGGTTCATTGGCACCTCAAGGCTTGGGGCAGTCGTGGTTGACCACCAGGTCTGAACGCGTGCGCTCATAGCCGGTCAGCGCCCAACGCGTTCCGTCAAAAGAGGCGGTGAGTTTGACATCTCCATGTCCGTTCGTGGGCCGCACATAATCGCTTCCGATATAGCCTTTGATCTTGCCGAGCTCGGGGTGCTCCAGGCGCACCGGGGTCCAGCTGGTTCCATCTCGGTTCACCGTCCACCGTCCTACATCCAATTGACCGGGCAAGGTGCCTTGGTCAAGTACGGCGATGACTTCGCCGTCTGCGCCGGGATTGCGCCGGAATTTCACCCGGTTGCCCAGAATGTCCAGCAGGTGGCTTTGACCCATGGCGCGGGCATGCAGGTTGGTCATGGTGCCATCAATGTCAATGAGTACAAACCCATCGGCAAACCGCGCAACGTCTCGGCCGGTTGCCTTCCAACCAAACCGCTGGGCTTCTCCGCCTAGGATGTCTTCGATGGCCACGGGATCACAACCTTCTTCCTGCACTACCATCGGTGCGAAACAGTCCATGATGCGTTCTGCATCTCCCGAATGGGCTTCGGTGCGGACATGATGGATGAAGTCGTCAAAGTCTCGGAGGTCCTGAGGCGAGGACATGGCGGAGGTGGGGGCGGCAAGTGCGATCAATATCGCTGCAGTGGAAGTCGTGCGAAGGGCCTTGAACATGGGGGAGGGGGTATGGGATGAATGGGCGGAGACGGTCTCTGTCCTACAATAGCAATGCAGACTTTCAGTGTCTTGGTATGGTGATGCCACCAGAGCGGTGGGAATTTGACATCCTTTTTGAAGGCTGTTGCGCCGGGGCTCGGGATTATCTTTGCCGCCAATACGGACAGCATGATCAACATCACCCTTCCCGACGGCTCAATCCGCCAAGCCGAAGCCAACGCCACCGCAATGGACGTTGCACGTGACATCAGCGAGGGCCTGGCGCGCAATGTGCTCGCTGCCGAGGTCGACGGCGAAGTGCGGGATGCACAGCGCCCCCTGGGTGGCGATGTCTCCTTGAAGTTGTTGACTTGGGGCGACGAAAACGCCCTAAGCACGTTTTGGCACAGCGGTGCGCATTTGATGGCCGAGGCGCTTGAGGACATGTATGACGGTGTCAAGTTCTGGGTAGGTCCATCAATCGAAGGGGGGTTCTACTATGACGTTGACTTTGGCGATCATGTGTTCAGCGACAAAGACTTTCCTGCCATCGAGAAAAAGATGCTCGAGTTGGCCAAGCAGAAGAATGAATACGTTCGGCGCGAGGTCTCCAAGTCAGAAGCCCAGGCGTATTTTGAAGACAAGGGAGACGAATACAAGCTCGATTTGCTCCAGAATCTGGAGGACGGCACCATCACTTTTTACACCCAAGGGGGGTTCACGGATTTGTGCCGAGGTCCACACTTGCCGCACACCGGCCACATCAAAGCAGTCAAGCTGCTTGCCGTTGCTGGTGCCTATTGGAAAGGCGATGAGACCAAGAAGCAGTTGACCCGGATTTATGGCGTTGCGTTTCCCAAAAAGGCACAGCTGACCGAACACCTCGAGCTTCTGGAACAGGCGCGCCTCCGCGACCACCGAAAGCTGGGCAAGGAGCTCGATCTCTTCACGTTCAGCGAAAAGGTGGGCCAAGGCTTGCCGTTGTGGTTGCCCAAGGGGGCCGACCTGCGCATGCGCCTCGAGTCATTCCTCAAGGAGGCCCAGCGCAAAATGGGGTACCAACCGGTCATCACGCCTCACATTGGCAACAAGGAGCTCTATGTGACCAGCGGTCATTACGCCAAGTACGGAGAGGACAGTTTTCAGCCCATCAAGACACCAGCGGAAGGAGAGGAATACCTGCTCAAGCCCATGAATTGCCCGCACCACTGCGAGGTCTACAAGAGCCGCCCACGCAGCTACCGAGATTTGCCTGTGCGATTTGCGGAATTCGGAACGGTGTACCGCTATGAGCAAAGTGGTGAGTTGCACGGACTCACACGTGTTCGTGGTTTCACGCAGGACGATGCCCACATTTTCTGTACCGTTGACCAAGTCAAGGAAGAGGTCGGAAAGGTCATCGACTTGGTGTTGTACATCTTCAAGACACTTGATTTTGTGGATTTCGTAGCCCAGGTGTCTTTGAGGGATCCCGAGACCCCAGACAAGTACATCGGCGATGACAGCAATTGGGACAATGCCGAAAAGGCGATTGCCGAAGTGGCCGAGGAAAAGGGACTCAAGACGATTACAGAATTGGGCGAAGCCGCTTTCTACGGACCCAAACTTGACTTTATGGTGCGCGACGCCATCGGGCGGAAGTGGCAACTCGGAACGGTCCAGATTGACTACAACCTGCCTGAGCGGTTCGAACTTGAGTATGTGGGCGCCGACAACCAAAAACACCGTCCGGTGATGATTCACCGCGCTCCTTTTGGCTCTATGGAACGGTTTGTGGCCATTCTGATTGAGCATTGCGCAGGTAAATTCCCGCTTTGGCTCACTCCGGAACAGGCGCGGATACTGCCAGTTAGCGATAAGTACAACGACTATGCTCAAGAGGTTTCAAAATCCCTTGAAAAGCGCGATATTCGCGCCCTCGTTGACGACCGCAGTGAAAAGGTCGGGAAGAAGATCCGCGAAGCGGAGCTCGATAAAGTCCCGTACATGCTCATCGTGGGAGGAGACGAGGCCGAGAACGGAACTGTAGCCGTGCGCAAGCAAGGCGAAGGGGATGTGGGAGGCATGGCCACTGAGGCTTTTGCAGACCGAATCGACAGTGAGGTCGCCGAAATGCTTGGCGGTAACGAAATGATTGAACAACCAAACTGATAGCACCATCGCTATTCGACGAAGACGATCCCGAGGCCCAGCCCGGGTGATCAAAAAGAACCCGCACAGGACGAACCGTGAAATCCGGGCGCCCAAGGTGCGATTGGTCGGAGACAACATCGGCGATGCTGACGTTGTCGAGGTAGAAGATGCCATTAAAATGGCAGAGGCGCAGGAACTAGACCTGGTGGAGATTTCTCCGAAAGCAGACCCTCCTGTCTGCAGGATTCTGAATTATCAGAAATTCCTGTACGACCAGAAGAAGAAGCAGAAGGAAATCAAGGCCAACCAGTCCAAGGTGACCCTGAAAGAGATCAGGTTCGGACCGAATACGGACGACCACGATTTCAACTTCAAGGTGAAGCACGCCAGGAAGTTCTTGGAAGAGGGGAACAAATTGAAGGCACACGTCTTCTTCCGTGGAAGATCGATTGTCTTTAAAGAGAGGGGAGAGATTCTGTTGCTGCGTTTTGCGCAGGAATTAGAAGACGTAGGCACGGTGGAACTCATGCCGAAGTTGGAGGGGAAGCGGATGTTCATTACGCTTAGACCAAAGAAGTAAACAACCTGGGGAGGGGAGACCTGAACCGACACATACGGACGATATGCCGAAGATGAAGACCAAGAGTAGCGCGAAGAAGCGCTTCACCGTGACCGGCACGGGCAAGCTGAAGCGTAAGCACGCGTTCAAGTCGCACATCCTGACCAAGAAAAGCACCAAGCAAAAGCGGAACCTGACCCATTCAGGTTTGGTGCACAAGTCGGATACGCCGAACATCAAGACCCAATTGGGGATCTGAAGTAGAACAACGTTGAACAGGTTGCCAGCTCCTCAAGTTCCCAACAGGGACGCTGTCCGCCGAAACCAATAAACCATGCCCCGTTCAAACAATGCCGTAGCGAGCCGCGCTCGCCGGAAGAAAATCCTAAAGATGGCCAAGGGCTACTATGGAGCACGCAAAAACGTGTGGACCGTAGCCAAGAACGCCGTCGAAAAAGGCCTCCTTTACGCTTACGTAGGCCGTAAGCTCAAGAAGCGCCAATTCCGTTCACTGTGGATCCAGCGTATCAACGCTGGTGCTCGCCAACACGGAATGAGTTACTCCCAGTTTATGGGCAAGTGCAGCAAGTCTGGCATTGAGCTCAACCGTAAGGTGCTCGCCGATTTGGCACTGAACCACCCAGCTGCCTTCAAGGCAGTGGTGGATCAGGTGAAGTAATCCCTGCGACACGATACTGAAACAACGCCGGCTCCTTTGGGGCCGGCGTTGTTCATTTCAGGACCCTTTTGGTCCTGATTTTAAGAAAGGGCAGATACGTGGAGTGGGGTCAACGCAGCGCTTCGATCACCCGTCCTTTGGCAAGCGCAGCAGGGGTATATGCTGGGGCGTAGGACAGGGCGTTGTCATAGGCGGACAGTGCGTCTTCATTGCGCCCCATGCTCTCCAATGCAAGTCCTTTGTTGTAATGTGCTTGATGGTAGTAAGGAAGCCGTTCAATGGCCTCATCAAACCAGAAGGCAGCGCTGTCGTATTGATTGAGGTACTCCAAATGCACAAAGCCCTTGTTGAATGCAGCCGAAGCATTGGTTGGGTCCAGGGTCAGAATGCGGTCATAGAGGGCCAAAGCCGAGACATAACGAACGGGGTCAGTTTGACCGTGTTCCTGCAGATAGATCGCTTCATCGTAAAGGGCTTCGATGCTGTTGGCCTTTAGGCTGCGGGCTGTCTTAAAGTATTCCAGAGCGAGGTCGTCGTGCGCAGCAGCATAAAGCAGCCCCAATTGTATGTATGCGTCATAACGGGTGGGATTGACCTCCACTACGGTTTGAAAAGAACTTGCGGCTGTCGCAGTGTCTCCGGTTTCCAGGTACAACCTCCCCTTGAGAAAGTAGGCGTCTTCAAGCCGTTCGTCGTTGCGCAGCGCGTTGTTGATTTTCACCAACGCCGCGTCATAGGACCGCAAAAGCAAGTCGACTTCTGCCAAGGACAGCAGTGCGGGGATGTGTTGGTCATCAACAGCCAAGACCCCTTGCCATTCTCTCACAGCACCCTCAAAGTCCTGTATTCCGAAACGAATTTCTCCCAACCGGTGACGGTCCTCAATTCGGGTAGAGTCCAATCCAACAGCGCGGGCGTAGTCTGCCATGGCTTCTCCCGTTCGGTCGTTCCTCAGGTGGAACTGTGCCCGGGAAACGTAAGCCTCGGGCAGCTGGGGTGCCGTGGTAACCTGATCGTTGAACCAATCAAGAGAATCTGTGGAGGCCGTGGTATCCAAATCGGCGCTGCCGGAAGGCCCGAAAGCACATCCCGCAGCGCCGAACATGGCCAAGACTCCAAAAGAAGAAGCCTTGATGAAGCGCATCAAGCTTCTTCTAAGGCCTGTACCTCCTCTTCAGCAGGTGAGTTGTCACTCAAGGCAGCCTTGATTTTGCCTTCGAGTTCTTCCATCAATTCGATGTTGTCCTCCAGCAAATTCTTGACTGAATCACGGCCTTGTCCAAGTCGGGTCTCGCCATAGCTGAACCAAGAGCCTGACTTTTTGACGATGCCCAAGTCCACTCCGAGGTCGATGATCTCTCCGACTTTGGAGATGCCTTTGCCGTACATGATGTCAAATTCCGCGCGGCGGAAAGGCGGCGCGACTTTGTTTTTGACAATCTTGACCTTGGTGCGGTTGCCCATTACAACGTCACCATCCTTGATTTGACTGCTTCTGCGAATGTCAATCCGAACAGAAGAATAGAACTTGAGGGCGTTTCCACCGGTGGTGGTCTCTGGGTTGCCAAACATCACGCCGATTTTCTCTCGAAGCTGGTTGATGAAAACGCAGCAGCACCCAGTCTTGTTGATGGTAGAGGTCAGTTTCCGCAAGGCCTTGGACATCAGTCGGGCCTGAAGACCGACCGATGAGTCGCCCATCTCACCTTCGATTTCCGCGCGCGGCGTCAAAGCCGCTACAGAGTCGATGACGATGAGGTCGATGGCGCCTGAGCGGATGAGGTTATCAGCAATCTCCAGTCCCTGCTCACCATTGTCGGGTTGGGAAATCAAGAGGTTTTCGGTGTCTACACCAAGCTTCTCGGCGTAGTATTTGTCAAAAGCGTGCTCTGCATCGATAAAGGCACAGATGCCGCCGGCTTTTTGGGCTTCCGCAATGGCATGGGTGGCCAAGGTGGTTTTACCTGAACTTTCGGGGCCATAGATTTCTACAACCCGTCCGCGGGGGAATCCGCCCACGCCGAGTGCAATGTCAAGAGAGAGAGAGCCAGAGGGAATGGCATCCACCTTTTCGACGGCTTCGTCTCCCAATTTCATCACTGTACCCTTGCCGTAGGTCTTGTCGAGGCGGTCGAGGGTGAGTTGGAGTGCTTTGAGCTTGTCCTTGTTGTCTGCAGCCATGTTGCTGTTGTTTTCCTGTGAATCGTAGGCAAAGTAGAGGCAGCAGTCCGTAAGGGATTTACGTTGCTGCGCATTTTTGTGAACGCCTGTTCAACGTTCGTCTGCGAAGGCAGCGAGCACTTCTTGCGCGTGCTCCTTGACCTTGGGCTTTCTAATGATGGCAGCGATGGTGCCGTCTTCCTTGATACAGAAGGTGGTGCGGTGGGTTCCGTCGTATTCACGCCCCATGAATTTTTTCAATCCCCAAACGCCATACTGCTCTTGTAACGCATGATCCTCATCGACCAAAAGGTCAAATGGCAGGTCAAACTTGTCGATGAATTTCTGGTGAGAGGCCGCATGGTTGATGCTCACGCCCAAAACTTTGATGCCTGCTTTTTCGAGGTCGGCCATGCCATCCCTCAAGCTACAGGCTTGGTTCGTACACCCTGGGGTGTTGTCTTTGGGGTAGAAGTACAAGGCGAGTTTTTGACCTGAGTAATCTGTGAGCGTCTGCTGGCGCCCCTGTTGATCCTTGGCTTCAAATACTGGTGCAGGATCTCCTTCGTTTAAGTGGTGCATGCCCTAGGAACCGAAATGTGCGGATGCTGTTCACGGGTTTGTATAAGTTGATTGTGATCTGACGCGTTCGGGTACTTTCGCTCCTGTAGATGTATGTGGATGTCATTCTCCCGCTCGCCCTGCCCGGGCTTTTGACCTATAAGGTTCCTTCTGGCGGCGAAAGTGCTGTGCAGGAAGGGTGCCGGATCATTGTCCCGCTGAGGGGGAAGCGGCTTCACACTGCCGTGGTCCGGCGGATTCACAACAACAAGCCCGACTACGCGACTGAGCCTTACCTCTCGGTTTTGGATACCCAACCTCTCCTTTCTTCTCCAACGCTCAAATTCTGGGATTGGATTGCTTCACATTACTGCTGCGGACCGGGGGAAGTGGCCCTTGCAGCATTGCCGTCTGGCATGAGGCTTGCCAGTGAGACCAAGCTAGAATTGTCTCCCGATGCAGAAGACCGCGATGAAGAAGCGCTGGGTGACAGGGAGTTTCAGGTCGTAGAAGCACTCCGGTTGAGGGGGGGATTGTCACTCAAGGAGGTCGGGTCTTTGTTGGGGGTGGTCAATCCCGCTCCTCTGCTCCAACGTCTTGTAGAGGCAGGGTGGGTGCTCTCCATGGAGGAGCTCAAGGCGAGCCCGCGCCGAAAATTGATCACCATGGTGAGGTTGTCGGAGCAAGCATGCGCCGATGAGCGCTGGCTCAACGAAGCTTTGGATGCGCTTGATTCTCGCGCCCCATCGCAATCCCGCGCCATGATGACCCTGCTGGCAGAGGACGCAGCACCGGTAGGAGTGCCCCTTGAAAGCCTCACCAAAATGGAAGGGGTGACATCTGCGTTGTTTAAGAAGCTGATGGAAAAGGGACTTGTCTTTCAATTCAAGCAAGACCCTTGGCAATTGCAGTCTTCTCAAGAGGTGGAGCCGCTGGCCACACTGAGTAAAGCACAGCAGAAGGCCGTGGATTCTATCCGCGAAGCATTTGAAGCCACACCTCTTGTGCTGTTAGAAGGCGTGACGGGCTCAGGAAAAACGGAGGTTTACACCCATTTGATACATGATGTGTTGGAGTCGGGAAGGGATGCGTTGTTTTTGGTGCCTGAAATCGCCCTCACTACACAATTGATCGTGCGGTTGCGGCGCTTTTTTGGTGACCGTTTGGAAGTGTATCACAGCCGGTTTAGCCCCAGAGAGCGCACGGCGACATACCGCCGGGTATCGTCCAAAGAGTCCAGAGGGCGTCTTATGGTAGGTGCACGCAGCGCCATTTTCTTGCCCTTCTCAAACCTCGGTTTGATTGTCGTAGACGAAGAACACGACGCCAGCTACAAACAACAAGATCCAGCGCCGCGTTACCAGGCGAGGGATGCGGCAGCGATGCTGGGCCGCATGCACAGTGCTGCAGTGGTTTTGGGTTCTGCGACACCATCGTTGGAGGCGCGATTTGCGGTGCAATCAGGCCGTGCAGCACACATTGAATTGGCTGAACGGTTTGGGGGGACCTCTTTGCCGGAAGTGGGATTGGTGGACCTGAGAAAGGCGCACAAACAGCGCGCCATGGAAGGTCATTTTAGCCGGACACTGCTCGATGCGCTCAAGTCTACTTTAGAGGCAGGCAAACAGGCGATATTGTTTCAGAACAGGCGTGGGTTCGCGCCAGTGTATCAATGCCGAACATGCGGTTGGGTTCCGGACTGCGAGCGCTGTGATGTCAGTTTGACCTATCACAAGTACCTGAAAGACCTTCACTGTCACTATTGCGGGTACCGGCAGGGCGAGCCCAATACTTGCCCCCGTTGCGGAAGTGAGGAAGTGGAGGCCAAGGGCTTGGGAACAGAGCGGATCGAGGAGGAGGTGGTCCAGCTTCTGCCAGGGGTGACGGTGCAACGTATGGACCTCGATACCACCCGCAGTCGGACGGGGCACGAGCGCATCATCCGTGCCTTTGAGCAGGGTGAAATTCAAGTTCTGGTGGGTACACAAATGGTCACGAAGGGATTGGATTTTGAAAGGGTGGGGCTGGTTGGGATTCTACAGGCTGACCATATGCTGCACTTTCCCGACTTCAGAGCATTGGAGAGGACCTTTCAGCTGTTGACACAAGTCGCAGGAAGGGCGGGCAGAAGAGGGGAGCGCGGTCAGGTGCTGATCCAGACCTTTGATCCTGAGCATTGGGTATTCCAGCATGTGGTGACCCACGACGCCAAAGCCATGTCTGCGGCGGAATTAAAGGAGCGCGCGTCATTTGGCTATCCTCCCATTGTGCGGTTGATTCGGTTGATCATGCGACACCGCGATCCTCACTTAACGCGCGAGGCCGCGTCGGCATTGGCCGGTCGTTTGCGCAGCAGGTTTGGCGGTCGGGTCATTGGTCCTGAGGAGCCGGGCATTGCGCGTGTCAATGATTTGTACCAGCGGCACATCTTACTCAAGGTGGAGCGCACGGTGGATACGGCAAAGTTTAAAGAGGCCATGTTGGAGGACATTGGGATGTTGCGGCAGGTCCAGCGCTTCAAGCCGGTGCGTGTTATTGTCGATATAGATCCATATTAATGTGACTAAATTTGTATAATAGATAACACAAGCATATATTTGTGACATCATGAACGTTAATCTCAACTGCTGTTGTTGTTGTTGTCCAGCCCCTCCGGGCAGGTTACCGTCATGCGAGAGAATGAGCTAAACAGCCATTGTCCTTTATCCCTTGACCAACCTGCCCGGCATTCGCCGGGCTTTTTTATGCCCTCATGTTTTCTCCTTTACAATTCCAATTCGGAGCCAATTCTGCTCCAGTGATTCACATCATCCATGAGAACGATACATGGTTGGAGCCCTTGCGCCTAGAGCTGGCTGAGCGTGCTTTGCCTTATGCCGAGTGGTTCATTGATGACCTCGTTCTAGACCTCAATTCAGCACCGCCAGAGGGGGTGTTTTACAACCGAATGAGTGCGAGTTCCCACACCAGGGACCACCGCTATGCATGGGAGGCCACCCGAGGACTGATGGGCTGGCTTGAAGCGCACGGCAGAAGGGTTGTGAACAACAGGCGCGCTACTGAGCTCGAGGTGAGCAAGGTAGAGCAGGCTATAGCTTTGCAGGCCAGCGGATTGATGACGCCGAAGACGGTGGCAGTTACAGGACCTCAAGCGCTGCGAAGTGCGGCTGCGGACTGGTCCGACCCATTCATCCTCAAGCCCAATCGAGGGGGAAAGGGAACAGGAGTAGAGCTCATACGAAATCAGGCACAGTTGGACCTCATTGTTGAACGTTTTGAGGATTACACCTTGGACGGCACGGTGGTCCTCCAATCCTATGTGCAACCTGCAGATGGCCGGGTTTGGCGACTCGAATTCGTGGGGGGAAACCACCTGTATACAGTGAGCATTGACGCTGGGGGTGGCTTCGAGCTTTGCCCTTCCGATGCTTGTCAAATAGGCAACGCCTATTGTCCCGCTGACGGCAGGGCCAAGTTCGAAATCTTGGATGGCCATCGACCCGAGGAGTTGGAACGGTGCCTGTCCTTTTTGCGCGATGCAGGGATGGAGGTGGCGGCCATGGAGGCTGCTCCTGATGCCCAAGGCAGGTTGCGGTTTTACGACGTGAACATCAACACCAACTACAATGCTGAGGCGGAGCGTCGCCAAGGTTTAGAACAGACGGGGATGGGAGAAATTGCCGCGTTTTTGGGCCGAGAGCTCGAGGTAGTCCGCACGGATGCCAAGCGTCAAAAACAGCATGCGTCATGACCAGAATGGCACCAAAAAGGGAGGGGCTTAAAACCTCCAAGGCCGCCAAACAGGTCGCCGTTGTTGGGGGCGGCATCATGGGGGCTATGACTGCTGCGCACCTCGTCGAACAAGGGGCGAAAGTCACTTTGTACGACCCTCATCTCATGGGGACCGGGCCCGGTGCATCTGTCGATACCGGCCGGAGCTTTAGGGTTCATTATGGACAGGACAAGGGTTTGATCCAGATGGCGGTTCGGAGCCGCGTTCTTTGGGAGAATTGGGAGCGTGAACTGGGACGGCCATTGCTGCATACCACAGGCAAGCTGCTGATCGAGGAGCCGGGAGACCGACATGCCCGCGACAGTTGGAAGGCCATGCGATCACTGGGGTTGAGGGCGGACCGGATGTCCAAGGGCGCCGTCTCTGAGGAGTGGCCAGGTCTTCTTACAGGGGCTGCCACGGTGGACCGTATGGGAGGGGTGCTTGACCCTGTCGTCATCCTCCAGGGGTTGCGGGTGTGGCTGACCTCCAGAGGGGTGGATTTCAAAGGCGAGGCGTTCGACGTGACGACCACCGGTGTGGAATGTGCCAAGGGCCGCGCAGCGTATGACTCCGTCGTGCTGACGGCGGGAGCATGGACACGCCGATGGACCGATGTTTCTATGGAAGTCACCCGTCAAGAACTCGTGTATTTTGACGCTTCTGCTTTGGGGGAGCGGCTCCAACATCTGCCAGTATTTAGCCACATGGAAAGCGGATTTTATGCGATTCCAACGGTCAAGGATGGCCGGATTAAAGTGGCCAACCACCACCCGGGGATTCAAGGCCATCCCGACGGAGATGCGCGACAGGTTTCCGAGGATTTTGAGCAGCAGGCACGAACATTCTTGGGCCGTTACATACCGGAGTTGGCCGAAGCAGAAATCGCCCGGCGGTACGTCTGTTTTTACAGTGGTACAGCGGACCGAGATTTCATTTTGGATCGCACATCAGAAGGGATGGTAATCGGGGCAGGTTTTAGTGGTCACGGATTCAAATTTGCCCCACTGATTGGGCGCCTTCTGGCACAACTCGCTTTGGGGTTAGAACCAGAAGTGAACCTCGACCGTTTCTCTATGAAGCGTCCAGCACTGCGGGGTGCGCGAACGAAGATTGCCGTGTAAAGTCAGGCGCTCAGCTGCCAGCCGTGTCGCCCTCTTCAGGCGGGGTCGATTGAATCCAGACCCTGGCCAGTGCCACCATCAGGAGGGTAAACGCAACGGTGCAAGCTGCTGCGTATCCCCACGTTCCCTGAGGCTCTGGTACATCTAGGCTGTCTGCCCTCAATTGAGCGAGGCGAAGACGGGCATTGCGCACGATGAAATGGCTGCCCCAGGCCACCAGTGGGGCCAGAATAAGCCAAGCCCGAAACCAAGGCTCAAAGGCTCTCCAATGCTGAGGCTTTTCTTTCATCTGTGGCCAAATATGGAGCTTCCAATGCGGACCATATTGCTGCCGTTGTCCACTGCTATTTGCCAATCGCCGCTCATGCCCATGGACAAGGTGTCCCAACCAAAAGGGTCCCTGAATTGATCGTACAACTTGCGCAGACTTTGAAACTCCCGCCCCACTTGGATATGGTCTTCGGTAAACGTGGCCATGCCCATGAGGCCTTTGATTTCCACATGAGGCCAGTGGCCTGAATCCACATCGCCGAGCAGTGCAGTAAGCTCCGATTCGGACAGGCCAAATTTGCTGCTTTCCTGCGCGATGTGAAGCTGCAGGAGCACGGAAATTTTGCGCCCATTGGCCGCAGCACGTTTGTCGATTTCGTCCAACAAAGTCGTTTGATCTACCGCGTGAATGAGCCCAACGAATGGCGCGATGTACTTGACCTTGTTCTTTTGAAGGGTACCGATTTGGTGCCAAGACAGGTCGGGATAATCCGCAAGCTGTCCAGTCTCTGGGTGGGTCAGGGCTTCATGTTTGCCCACCAATTCTTGAACGCGGTTCTCACCAAAGCTGCGTGCCCCCGCTGCATATGCCGTTTCTACGGCAGAAATGGGCTTGGTTTTGCTGACCGCAATCACCTGTACTTCGGCAGGTACTGCAGCCCTGACTTTACTCCAATGCTGCGCAATGTCCCATTCGTCCATGGTGCAAAGGTCAGGATGAAGGCCCGAAATCAAACAGGGTCATGCCGCTGCGCAGTTTTGGGGCGATCCAGGTGCTCTTTGGTGGCAAATGCCGGCCATCATCGGCCACTTTTTGGAGCCCGGCGAAAGTCAGGGGTGGCATGATAAATGCCAGGCGCGACTCATCAGATGTGGTGGCTTCGAGCTCCTCTTGGGCCAAGTCACCAGCGAGGTACTTCAACCTGTGGTCTGTTCGGGGCTCCGCAATGTCAAACAGTGGATTCAATACTTCCTTTTGCAGCCATTCAGCAGGGGTGTTCCCCTGAGAACGGAGGGCCTGTTCGATGTGGAGTGATCCCACAATGGCTCCGCGCAAAAGGATGCAACCTTCTGTAGCTTCAGTGCGGTGATTTCCAGGTTGCCACAGGGCGCCGTCAAGTTGGCCCAATTGCTGAAGCACCCTCGCGCATTTTTGGTGGTCCTCTAGCTGAACTGTGCGGTGAAAACCGCGAAACATCAATTCGTCCTCAGACACAAGCAAGGCCATAAAGGCATGCGCTTCCTTTTGGTCAGGGTGGGCTTCTGCCATCCTCATACTCGAGGCTACCCGGTGGTGGCCATCGGCGATATAGGCATGTTCCACCGTTTCAAATGCAGCTTCTAGAAGGGCCAAAGCGGTGTGGGTTGGCCGCCAAAGGGTGTGCCGGATTCCATCCGCTGTGGTGAAGTCGAAGTCAGCGGGTTGGTCGGTGACGGTGCGAATGGCGGCATCAACGTTCGCATTGAAAGGGTGCGCCAACAGGGTAGGCTCAGCATTCAGGCCGACCTCTGATAAATACTGTGCAAACAGGGCTTCCCGATTCGCTAAAGTCGCCTCATGCACCTTGATTCGGCCCGCTTTGGCCTCTGCAGTTGGAACCAATCCAACCACGCCAGTGCATGTCCCCATGGGCCCAGTTTGTCTCTGGACGTAGTAATTCTTGTCCCCATCACGCTCCAACCATCCCCGTTTTAAAAACGCTTCATACGCTCCTCTGACCGACGCCAAGTCTTTGCTGGAGTCCAAATCGCCATCTGGATGGATGACGTGTAAATAGCTGTAGGGATTGCGCGCGAGCTTGTCTTTGAGCTCATAATCGCTGTAGCTCAAATAGCTGCGGGTGGCCACAAGGTGGGCTTTATCCCGACTGGGCAAAACACCTTCAAAAGGTGTCAAAAGGAGGGGCGGCTTCGTTGGCATTGAACGGGCGCGCCGGAAGGTACCGGTAGCGGGTTCGAATTAACGCAATTCGAGAATGCGTTCAACGAGTTCGTCACCAATCCGATCTTGGGCTTCGAGGGTGGCAGCACCGATGTGAGGGGTGAGGGCCAAACCAGCGACGTTCAGCAGTGAAGCATCGGGCTTTGGTTCCCCCACAAAGACATCAAGGGCTGCGCCGCGAAGGTGTCCATTTTCCAATGCAGAGCGGACCGCGCTTTCGTCCACGGTTCCGCCTCGGGCCGTATTGACCAGCATGGAGCCCGGTTTCATGGAGGCGATTCCTGCAGCATCCAGAACGGGCGATCCGTCCGCCTGTGCAGGAACGTGGAAGGTGATGGCGTCTGCTGTGGCCAACATCTCCTCGAGGGGTACCAATGGGATCTCTACGGCGATGTCTTGAATTTGGGCGCCACCAAGGGGCACTTCGACATGGACAGTGCGGGAAGTGCCTTCACGGTCTACACCGATGACATGCATTCCGCAACCAAGCGCGTATTGGGCCACCGCGGTTCCAATGCGCCCGAAGCCCACAATACCTAAGGTCTTTCCACGGAGCTCAATGCCCTTGGCGTAGGCCTTCTTGAGCACTTTGAACTCCTCTGCACCTTGCTCGGGCATAGCGCGATAGCTGTGTTGCAGAGAACGCGCCATGGCAAACAAGTGGGCCATCACCAGTTCAGCCACGCTTTGAGAGCTGGCAGCGGGGGTGTTGAACACGACCCGTCCTTGCTCTCGGGCGTAAGCCACATCGATGTTGTCCATTCCGACTCCACCCCGCCCGATAAAACGCAGGTTGGGGCAGGCATCGATCAGGTCTTGGCGGACCTTGGTTGCACTGCGCACGAGGATGCCTTCGTAGCCTTCTGAATTGAGGGTCTCGATGAGGTTCGCCTGTTCCACATGCTCAGTGGAGACATGGACGCCGGCAGCTTCGAGCTGGGCTTGGGCCTTGGCAGAAATGCCGTCGTTTGCAAGGACTTTCATGGCAGGATGGTCGATGTTCTTTTGGATATGCGGGTTCAGCCGTGGGTGCGCTCGAATTCTTTCATGACGTCGGTGAGCACTTCGACGCTGGAGAGGGGCAATGCATTGTACATGGAGGCGCGGAAGCCGCCAATGGACCGGTGTCCTTTGATTCCATTGATGCCTGCAGCATTGCAAGCGTCCAAGAACAAAGGGGTGTGGTCCTCATCTGTTGCGGTAAACGTGGCGTTCATGACACTGCGCGACCCAAGGGCCGCATATCCATTGAAAAGCGGGTTGCGGTCGATTTCACTGTAGATGCAGGCGGCTTTGGCTGCATTGCGTTGTTGCATTTCGCGCACACCACCTTCGCCTTTCAGCCAGCGCAGGGTCAGCATGCTCGTATAAATGGCAAAGACGGGGGGGGTGTTGAACATGCTGTCTTTGTCGGCGTGAACCGCCAAGTCGAGATAGCTGGGCAAGTCGCGTCCCGTCTGGCCCACTTGACGTTTGTCATAGATGTAGAGGACGGTCCCTGCAGGGCCCATGTTCTTTTGGGCACCGGCGTAGATGCAAGCGTACCGCTCGATGTCGATGGGACGCGAGAAAATGTCAGAAGACATGTCCGCCACCATGGGCTTGTTGACCGTGGGGTCTCCGGCATACTGTGTGCCGTAAATGGTGTTGTTCGTCGTGATGTGGACGGCACTCGCAGAGGATGCTCCCGGCAAATCCGGAATGTGGTTGAATCCACTGTCCTCGCTGGAAGTGATGGCCTGGGCCGTGCCCATTTTTCGCGCTTCCTTTAAAGCCTTCTTTGCCCACGTTCCGGTGACCGCGTAATCCATGCTGCCATTGGACGGGGTGAAATTCATGGCCGTAGTGAGGAAGCCCAAGCTGGCGCCGCCTTGGAGAAACAAGACTTCGTAATGATCGGGGAGGCTCAATTCTGAACGGACCAAATCGCGTGCTTCTTCCATCACGGCCACAAAGGGCTTGCTGCGGTGGGAAATTTCAATCAAGCTGAGTCCGCCACCATCGAGGTCGCGAACCGCATCGGAGGCCTGCTGAAGCACGGAAGGTGGCAGAATGCAGGGGCCTGCTGAAAAATTGTGGATGGTGTGGGTGGTGGTGGACATGGTCAGATACTCTGGAGTTCAAAACAACCCGAATAGGCTTTGGTTTCAAGGGAGAAAACGGTGGAGTTACCCACAGGATTAACACGGCCTCGGCTCAATCGATTGAAGGGGCCCATTCAGTAAAAGCACTGCGGTAGTGTTGGGAGACAAACAGCGGCTCCAATTGAGGGATGTTCGCGGGTGTAGCAAAGGTCGCAGATTGGATGACTTTTAACCGACGCGCTTCGTCATCAAAAGCAGCGGCCAAACGGCCGATTTGATCTGTTGATGCGCACTTGTCTTGCAACCAGTTCACGATCAGAGTGAGGCGGGATGATTCAAAAGGGAGGCGCAACGCTTCTTCGAGGATGTCATCGAACGCTTGGGAAGACGTCAAAGGGAAGCAACCTGACTGCTCAGCGCTCCAGAACAAGCGAGAGGTGTCGCTGGCCAAAACAACGGTAAGACCGAGCGTGTCGCAGGCCAACCAAAATCCACAAGAGTCGGCGTATTTCGGAAGGGAGAATTCGAACTGCAAGCGTCCCAATGGTCCGCGCGCCCAGCCTGAAATGTTGGTTCCCCTGGCTGTGGCAGCCGCGAGGCTGTCTCCTTGTGACAGTCTGAATTCACCCAGCTCTACCTGAAGGGTTGTTTCGGACATGAGGCTGTCGGGGGCTTCTGCAATCTGCCCCACCACGAAAAGGCTGTCTGACTGTAAACCGTTTTCAGATCCGGAGGCGCTGATCGCTGTTGAACAGAGACAAAAGACGGCGAAAAGATGGCAGAGCGGGCCGGGCATGGGCCGGCAAAACTAACCCCTACTCAGCGACGGGCAGCGCCATCTGGTATCCATCGCTGCTTCAGGGCCTCAATGGGAATGCGCGTGGCAATTTGGGCGAGGATGTTGTTGCCTCCATGTTGCAAGGTGCGGGGGAAAAACCAGGCCCAAACCGAGACCCCCACAAAGGCCGAAACCAGGCCCAATCCCAATCTAAAAAGCCAGTGAATTTCCTGAAGAAAGACCATGGGTGCCGCTGCGCTCAGGGTGACCAGTCCGAGGACAAGTCCGGGCCCCGCGGTAGATAATACGGCCCTCCAAGCCAACTCCAACTTGCGTACGATGAGCGCGAGCATGGCGATGGCTTGCAACAGCGTGGAGACCACAACGCCCCAAGCCAGCGTCTCGAAGCCATGCTGGTATCCGAGGTAAGCAGAAAAAGCCAAGCCTGCGCAAAAGACGGCCTTGACTATGGATGCTGCCCCGATGATGTCAGTGGCCCGGACGGTAGCGTCACACACCTTGATCCAACTCCTCAAAAAGACGGCCACATACAGGATGCGAATGATGGGGACGGTGGGCAGCAGCTTCTCGTCGAGCAGAGCCAGCACAAATTCCTCAGTGAACAATTCAAGCAACACAACCCCTGGAAAGACCAGGCAAGCGGTGAAGTAAGTCCCACCCAGAAAAATGCCTTTGAGGCGTTCTCGGTTTTCCTGCACCTCGCTCATGCTGCTAAAGAGCACGCTGTCGGACAGTTTGCCCAGCAGCGTGATGGGCAAGGTCATCATGTAATTGGACCGGTCGTAAATCCCTTGGTCTGCATTGCGGCTTTCGGGCAGAAAACGGCCAAGTACCAGAACGTCGAGTCGGGAGGCTGCGTAGTTCAGAAAGTTGAACACAGTGCTGGATGCACCGTATTTGAACAAGGGTTGCGCAGGGGCCAAAGCAGGCTTGTGAATGCGGACACCAGCCCGGACCCAGTAATTGAGCCCCAGCAGTGCGTTTTGAGCGAGCAGGGCCCCAGCATAGGCATAAACGCCCCAGCCATTGTAAGCAGCGAGGATGCCGATGACACCATTGCCAATGGGCATGGCGATCAGAGAGGACCAGAACAGATTCCGAAAGTCCATCCTTCGAATCAACATGGCCCGAGGAACCAAGGCGAGTCCTGCCAAGGGAAAGCTCAAGGCAATGAAGCGCAAGAGCGAAATGAGGTCGGGCCTGTGGTAGAAGTTGGCGATGAAAGGTGCCGTAAAAAAAGTGGTCAGACCAAACAACAGGCCGAGCAGCAAAGACACCCAAAAGGCGGCTGAGATTTGCGCGCTTGTGAGCGATTTCCGTTGGATCAAAGAGGGCCCAACCCCGAGCTGGGCAAAAATCTCGATGATTCCGATAATGCCGAGCGCGATGCCAATGATGCCCCATTCCGCCTCTGAAAGGAAGATGGAGAGCGCCTTGATAAAGGCGAGTTGAAAGAGCACCTGAAAGCCGACATTCAGGGTCTGCCATTGGACAGACTGGGCAAGCCGGCCTTCTGGGGCGTCGCTCATTTGGCCACGCTGACGGCTCTGGTCTCTCGGATCACCGTGACTTTGACTTGGCCGGGGTAGGTCATCTCATTCATGATCCTTTGGGAGATGTTAAACGAGATTTGCTCGGCCATCTCGTCGTTGACTTGATCGCTCTCCACCATGACCCGCAGTTCACGTCCAGCCTGAATGGCATAGCTCTGGGTCACGCCAGGTTGCTCAAGCGCAATGCTCTCAAGGTCTTTGAGGCGCTGGATATAGCTCTCAACCACTTCCCGGCGGGCTCCAGGACGGGCACCAGAAATTGCGTCGCAGACCTGAACAATCGGAGAGATGAGTGAGGTCATCTCAATTTCGTCGTGGTGGGCACCGATGGCATTCAATACATCGGGGCGTTCCCCTGCTTTTTCGGCCAGCTTCATGCCCAACAGTGCGTGTGGCAATTCGCTTTCTTCGTCGCTGACCTTTCCGATATCGTGCAGGAGTCCGGCCCGTTTGGCCGCCTTGGTATCCAGGCCGAGTTCTGCCGCCATGGTGGCGCAAAGGTTGGCGACTTCGCGGCTGTGCTGCAATAGGTTCTGTCCGTAACTGGAGCGGTACTTCATCCGGCCTACCATGCGAACCAACGCATTGGCCATGTTGGGAATGCCCAAGTCGATGACCGTACGTTTGCCGGTTTGCAGGATTTCCTCCTCGATTTTACGGGAGGTCTTGGCCACCACTTCTTCAATGCGGGCAGGGTGGATGCGCCCGTCCGAGACAAGCTGGTGAAGGCTCAGCCGCGCAATCTCTCGACGCACTGGATCAAAGCAGCTGATGATGATGGCCTCGGGGGTATCATCTACAATGAATTCCACACCGGTAGCCGTTTCGAGGGCTCGGATATTGCGGCCTTCGCGGCCAATGATGCGGCCTTTGATGTCGTCACTCCCAATGTTGAAGACAGAAACACTGTTCTCGATGGCGTGTTCCGTAGCCACCCTTTGAATGGTCTGGATGACCACTTTCTTGGCGTCTTGGTTGGCCCTGCTGCGAGCGTCATCCAAGATGTCTTGCACCTGCTGGGCAGCCATGGCGCGGGCGTCACCCAGAATTTGTTCTTGGAGTTGGCTCTTGGCGGCATCCACAGACATGCCTGCCACTTCTGACAGCAGTTTGGCGGCTTGGGTTTGTGTCTTCTCCAGCTCTTTGTGCTTGGCTTCATTGGCCTTCAGACGCACTTGGAGGGTCTCTTCGTCGCGCTTCAGGCGGGTGCGTCGGTCCTTGAGCTGCTGGTCGTCCCTGTTGAGGTTGCGCTCTTGGTTCTTCAGTTTGTCTTCGAGGGCCTGCACTTTGCTGTTGCGGGACTTGAGCTCTTTACCATGCTCTTCTTTGAGTTTCAAGAACTTCTCCTTCGCTTGAAGGATTTTTTTCTCTTTGATGTTCTCGCCTTTCTGCTCAGCCTCTTTGATGACTTGGTCAGCTTTCGACTGCAGCATGCGGTTTAGCAAAACATAAGCCAAGCCTCCTCCTAAGATGAGGCCGGCGAGTGCGCCGAGTATATAGGGTATGGGATCCATAGGGTCAGGATGTTGGATCCTGTCCTTCCTCCGGAGAAATACCAGCTTGAGCCAGTAAAGACCGGACTTCTTCGAGGCCATCAAACACTTCGGTGGGCACTCCAACAGGTGTTGGTGTGGTTTCTGAAGGGGCGGCGGCCGCATCGCTCAAAAGCTGAAGTGCAGCCATCGCCAAGAGGTCTTGGCGGTCTGAGACGCCGTAATCGCGTTGAAACCGTTGCACAATTTCATCGATTCTTCCCGCCGCATCACGCACGCTCTTGGCTTCTCCATCCGCAACTGTAAGCGGATAGGTGCGGCCTGCGATGGTGACTTGGATGGATGATTCGTTCATGCGGTCATGATTTCGGCCGAGGCCATATCCCGGGTGCGGGGCATGAGGGCGATGCAAGCGTCGATTTCTTCGACAAGGGCCCGAATGCGTTCACCGACGACGGGATTGGAGGAGTGGACAGGAGTGGGGGTGGGGGCAGGAGTGGAAGCGGCATCAACCTTGGCTTGTTCGCACGCAGCAAGCTGCATTTCCAAGGCCTCAATGCGGTTTGTTAGTCGCGCATTTTCCTCCGTCAGCTGTTTGCGCTCTGCAATCAGTCCTGACGTTCTCTTCTTGATGTCTTCAAGAACATCGCCCAGGAGGGCGTAATCGGGATGCCGTTTCTCTTCCACGGACTCAAATTTAACCTTTGGATTCGAGGGGATGACACCAACGGGGTAATTTGCGAACATGCGACAGGGAATGAATCGGATTTTGGGGGTCATGGCCCTGGTTGGAGCCGGTATTTGGGGGCCGGACAATGATGCCAATTCCCAGGATACGCTGCATTCTCCGCTTCCAATACCACTCAAGTTCAGTGGCAACTTTGGAGAAATTCGAACGGGTCACTTTCACATGGGCTTGGACGTTCGGACCGAGGGGAGGGCCGGCATCCCGGTGCTTGCTGCGCATGAAGGCACCATCTCGAGGGTCAAAGTTTCCCAGCGCGGATACGGCTTGGCCTTGTATCTCAATGGTGGGGGAATCACGAGCGTATATGCCCACCTGTCCCAATTTCATCCTGACATCGAAGCTTGGCTCATGGCCAAGCAGTATGGGAACGAAAAATGGAACTTTGACGGCCGCCCGGATGTGAGTTTTGCCTTTGAGGCCGGAGATACGTTGGCTTGGAGCGGGAATACAGGGGGGAGTTTTGGGCCCCATCTGCACTTTGAAGTGCGCGATGCCAGAACACAACACCCCATTAACCCGCTGCTCTGGGTGTTTGAAGGGGCAGGGGTCACAGAAGATGTGGTGCCTCCAGAGTTTCGCGGAGTGTGGGTCGTTCCAGAAAAAGCAGGCACCGTAGAGGGCAACACAGACCGTTTTCGATGGACAGCAGCTTATGGCAAGGGCCTGCAAGTGGCGGGTCCTTTTTCGCTCGGTATCGAGGGATTCGACCGCTTGGATGGGGAACGCTTCACACATGGACCTTACGGTGTGGATGTCTGGATGGATGGTGAATTGATGCACAGCCACCGAATGGACACCTTGGATTTCTCTACCAATGGCGATGTTGCAGCACACATTGACTTGCCCGCGTGGCAAGACCGAAAGGGCAGGGTCCACAGGGTTCAGCGCCTTCCTGGCAACCGTTTGGAGATTTACCAGAAAACATCGCGCCAGGATCCCTTCGTCATTCAGCCCGGCGATTCTGCGCGTGTGGATGTGCGCCTTGTTGATATGGCGGGCAACGTGACGCTCACGCAGCTTTGGCTGTGGGGGGATTCAATGGCTGTGGAGTCCGATAGTTTAAAACCAGCATTGCTCCAATACAACCGACCTCACATTTTGGAGGTCAATGGAGTGGTCTTGGAAATTCCTGCCAACGCCCTGTATGCCGATGCAGCGGTCAACATCAACCCATCTGATCTGGGGTACATCACCATCTCCAGTGACGCCAGGGTAACCCGCTCAGATTATACGCTCACCGTACCAGTTCCCCAGGAACACGCTGGTTCAGGCGATCCACTGGTGCTCTGCGCAGTGGATGATGACGGTGAAGTAGAGGGGACATGGATGTCAGACGAACGCGATGGTCACATGCGGGTTCGGTTGGACCGCTTTGGACAATTCGAGGTGAGGGCGGACACCACGGCTCCTGTTTTGGGGAAGCCCCGCATTGAAGGCGGTGTTCTGACGTTGTCTGTTGCCGATGACCTGAGCGGTGTGGACCGATGGGAAGGGCGCTGCGGAGATCAATGGATGCGCTGGGGCCTCGACAAAGACGTCTTGAGTTACGCGCTCAGCGATGGCGTTTTGGATGAAAAGCAGAAGGAAGACATCCGGGTGTGGTGCATTGACGCTGCTGGAAACATTGGCCAGCGGACATTCACCTGGGGTGAGCTTCAGCCCTAGAGGGGGTCACCTCCGGCCTGTGAGGTCGGCGTAGTCCAAGAAGTAGATGGCTTTGATTGAAAAGCTGTTCCTGTGGGGCACGCGCAGCACGTCCTCGAGGTTGTCGGCATAGCTGTTGGGGAGCATGTCTCCTTGGCTTTCGAGAAGGTTCTTCCAGACCACAGACAGCTCACTGCCTGGGGCAAAAATCCAGCGGAATACACAGTCGATGGACCAAGCATTGTAGCTGATGTCGTAGACCGACGTTCCATCATCGGCGAGGACGATGTCGCTGTTGGGCTCCAAGAGCCCATTGTCTTCCAAGAAGTAAAAACTCCCATTTTCCACCCTGCTCCAATAGTGCCGGAGCCTAAAAGTGATGCCCTTGCGGTTGTCCAAAACGTAGGAGGCGTTGAGCACGTGGGTGCGCGAGTAGTTGTTCCGTTTGGCCCAGAGGCTTTGCGTTTCATCCAATGGGGTGCCATTGGGCAGTGAGTCTACCAAGGCTGACCAACCGCGTTCGTTGAATTTGTCTTGGTGGCTGTAAACATGACTGACCCTGAAATGGTCGTTGGGCCGCCAAATGGGTTCTATTCTGAAGTTGCGCTCTTTCCAGTCTGGATAGAGCTGTCCTCCAGCATTCCAAGTGCCGATGTCTAAAGCAAATTCCCTGCGGTAATCCGTGCTTACAAAGGCATCCCATGACCACCACTTGGGCACCTGCCAAAAGCGGTTTTCGAGGCGGGGGGCGAAATAGTCACGCCCATCGTAGGGCATGGTGGTTGCACCAAATTTGATGAAATCGAAGCTCGCAAGAAAGAGCCGCCACTCCAGATCGTAATTCTGGCTTACGAAGGACCGGGGGGTGTGGAGCATTTCCCGTTCGCTTTTGAGCTCCCAAGACATGCTGTTGAAACCCATGCCCATGACTTCAAAGGGTTTGGGGATCCGGTATTCGATGCTGGCATAGTCCACGACGGCATTGGGGGCAGACAGAAAACCGATGGCGTTAGGATCGTACTCTGGAGTCTCAGTGTAATGCCCTGCCGTCCATTGCAAGCGCCCTTTAATGCGGCTCACTTCCATGGCCCATGTATGGCCTTCACCCTCGCCTCCGCTCAGGTCAGATCGGCGGTTGACACCGGTTTGGCCATACAATGACCAGCGCTGGAGGGAGTCACGCACCTCAAATGAAGCACTGCCCACCCAGTCGTCGCGGCGGTCTCCTTCGCGGATCACCTGACCACTTTGGACAGCGACGTAACCGTTGTTGGGCAGGTTTTGATCGACCACCGCTACGGAAAAGTCAGTGAGCGCTCCGTTTCCATCCTGTGAGATCGCATTCAAAAGTCCGAGCCCTGTCCCGGAGGATGTGCGTCCCGTCACTTTAGATGCGTTGAGCAGCTGTTCTCCGGCGCCTACCCGCCGGCTGTAGAAGTTCCCGGTCTTGTTGAACAGCTCTGTTCCTTCCGTAAAGAATTGACGGTTTTCGTTAAACCGGACCTCATAGGGGCTCAAGTTGAGCACCAAATTGTCGGCCACAACCTGCCCAAAGTCTGGCACCAAAGTCATGTCCAATGTGAAGGCGTCGCCCATGCCCACCTTGAGGTCGAGGCCTCCATTCACGGCGACTTCCGTGATCCCGTCTTCAGAATTGAGGTAAGCACTGGCATAAGGGTAGAGGCTAAACCGGGGTGGGGGGGCGATGCCTTGAATTCCGGTCAAAAGTCCCCCTTGATTCATGAGCCCTTCTTGATTGGGGTCCATGGCCCTCCACACAAAGTCCGAGCGATAACGCCGAACGTACCTGTAGAAATTCATGCCCCATTCTTGCTCTTTGTCACCCTTGTCTGAAAATCGAAAAACGGACCAGGGCAAGGCGAATTCGGCAGTCCAACCGTCTTGATCAATCCGACACTCCGACTTCCATACCGCATTCCAACTGCCGTCGGAGCCATCTGAAGTCAGCAGTTCATCGGACTGCACGCCGTCAGGGGTGACCGAGAAACGGACGCCGTTCACCCCGTCATCGAAACAGCTGAACCAGATGCCAAAAACATCGGTATTGCCGCCTCCGTCGCGCTGAATGAGTTGGTGCAGAATGCTGTCTGGCGCTGTGTCCCACATCCGGGCGCCGATGTATAGGGCCCGATCGTCATAGGCGAAACGCACTTCGGTGCGTTGACGGGGGGGCGCAAACGGAGTGGGTTTGAATTCGTGGAGGTCTGACTCAGGCGCAACGGTTTGCCAGATTTCGTCGCCGAGGTCTCCGTCCACCAAGATGGACTGCTCTGGAACGCGAATGGCCTGGGCTTTGGGTTTGCGCGGAAGCTCAGATGGCCACTCCTGGGCCAAAGGATTCCCCCCGTAAATGCCTGAAATAACGAAGGCAGAGACCAAAAAATGCCGAAGAATGGACGTAACCGTCTGCTGCATGGGGGCGCAAATTACAACCTGCATTCAGCCCATGAACAGGATCATTTGTAGACGCCTTGCTTGTCCAATGCCTTTCGGTAGCGCCGGGCGTTCTTTTCGTGTTCGCGGTTTGTTGTGGCAAAGGCGTGAAAGCCGCTGAAATCTTCGCGTGCGCACATAAAAATATAGCCGTGCTCCTCGGCGTTTAGAACGGCTTCGAGGTAGGCCGGCTCAGGATAGTTGATAGGCCCAGGAGGCAGGCCGGAGTACTTGTATGTATTGTAAGGGCTGTCAATTTTTCGGTGCACGTTGAGCACGCGGCGAATGGAGAAATCACCCAGAGCATAAATGAGGGTGGGGTCGGCCTGAAGGCGCATGCCGCGCCGCAAACGGTTCAGGTAAAGTCCTGCAACGGTCGGGGCCTCCTCCATTTGGGAGGTTTCGGATTTGACAATCGAAGCCAAGATCCCGGCTTCTTCTGGCGTCAGTCCCAGCGCTTCGGCTTTTGCACGCCTCTCCAGTGACCACCAGATTTTCCATTCTCTGACCAGCCTATCGACAAAGTCTGGAGCTGACATGTCATACCACACTTCATAGGTGTTGGGGATGAAACGCGTTCTGAAAGCTTCGACATCGGTGCCGTTCCTGGCTGCTGTGAGGGGATCCTTCATGGCGGCCAAGATGTCGTTTTGCTCCAACGCCATCTGATCGGAAACGGTTTCCGCAACATCTTCTGGGAGTCTGGCGGAATTGAAGCGCACCCGTACAGCTTCACGCGCTCCCGAACGAAGCAATCTGGCCAATGCCCGGTTGTCCAAACCTCCTGGAATCATATACCTGCCAGGACGGAGGCCGCCGTTGTCGTCCCAACCCCTCCACCGGAGGTAACGCCCAAAAGATGCGGCGCTTTGGATGCGGCCTTCCAGGCCCATTTGGACAATGGCGCTGTCCAACGAAGTGCCCGGCGCCAGAACAAATCGGCCTTCGGCTTCTCGTGAATTCGGGCGGAAAGCGGTGTTCCATCCCCACAAACCAAACGAAACCGCTGCGATGGCCAAAACGGCCAATGCTTTCAGTGTCCCTTTTCCATTCAGCATCATAAATCGTCTGGGTTAAACGTACGCTGAAACAGCACGGCGTCGTGCCAACCGTCTTGGGAGCGGGTCCAGTCCTTAAAACGGCCTGCTTCTTTGAATCCAGCCGACAGAAAAAGCTGAAGGCTGGCTTCATTGTGGGCATGAACCTGTGCGTGAAGCCCCCTCAGAAGCAAAACCGATTCGGCATGTCCAATGGCCATGGCCATGGCCCGGCTGGCGGACCCTTTGCCCCGGTGAGCCGGGTCGATCAAGACCCCGATGCCCGAGCGCTGGTGGAGGGCAGAGAATTCATAAAGGTCAACGGCCCCGATGGGCTTGCCCCGTTCTTCCACAACCCAGCGCAGTTGGCCCGCAGTGTAGACATCTTGGTGCCCATTGCACAGCGCTTCCAATGCTGCGCGTGAGTATGGGGCGAGGGTGCCGCTGACTTGCCAATGCTCGGGCGCATTTTCCCAACGCACCATCCAATCGACATCCTCGGGCTCCAGCGTGCGCAGCCGCGTGGGGCCATTGCGGAGTAAATCTTGGGAGAGGGCCATGGCGGTGAAAATACTTGGACAATCCGGTTTTGAAACACGAAGCGCGCCGTTCCTCGGTGTATTTTCGCACCATGCGTCTTTCTCAGTTGTTTGTCCGCCTTTTGATCATCGCTGTCTTGGCGTCGGTGGCAGGTGGCTGCACCATCAACAGGAACATCATGTTCCGCACGCCTTCGGACTTCGCCTTTGATGAGTTCAATCCCATATCCGATGTGAATTACCGCATCGCCCCGAACGATTTGATCAGTTTTCAGCTGTATTCCAATCAGGGAGAGCGGTTGTTGTCGATGACCGCTGGAGCAGCGGCTGGAGCAGCGAATGGCAACGGCGGTGGCGGCGTGAATCAGCAGATGATGAACGGCAACAACCGGTTTACCTATGAGGTGCGCCCCGATGGAACGGTAGACTTGCCCGAATTGGGAGCGGTAAAGCTCACCGGGCTCAGCATCGATGAGGCTGAGACCTTTTTGGAGGACGAGTACAGCAAGAATTACGTCAACCCTCTCGCCCTCATCGAGGTGACCAATCAGCGCGTCTTGGTCTTCCCTGGGGAGGCAGGGGTGGCGTCAGTGGTGCCGTTGGTGAATCCCAATACGAGCCTTTTGGAAGTCCTGGCCTTGAGTGGTGGCATCCGTGGTCGCGGAGACGCACGCAACGTCAAATTGATCCGGCGCAGTGTCTCTGGCCAAACCATTCACCAATTGGATTTGTCGACCATCGAGGGTTTGAAGTTCGCCAACACCACAGTGCAGGCCGGCGACATCATATACGTCGAGCCGCTTCCACAATACGCCCAAGAAGTCCTCGCTGACATCGGCCCAGTGTTGAGCTTGATCACCACCATCAGCAGTTTTGTGGCCCTCATTTCTGTTCTCAACGGCAACTGAAGCACATGGCACATCCATTGGAAATTGAGCGCGGGGACATTGA
>Ga0208971_1000232_pt1 | contig 42383 bp, 32 predicted proteins | sample AOAMet1_18_M0_10_2_FD_188229 | JGI IMG/M metagenome (GOLD analysis project Ga0208971, IMG submission 188229) | Ammonia-oxidizing marine microbial communities from Monterey Bay, California, USA - CAN11_18_M0_10 (SPAdes) | ecosystem: Environmental > Aquatic > Marine > Intertidal zone | place...
CTCCGAAGTAGCGGACCACGGCGATGAGCGTCCAGTGCAGGTCATGGGACCTCAGGACCCCATGGATGGGGGCGCCAGCGCTGCCCGAAGGCTCTCCGTCGTCGGCTGCCCGAAACCGGTCTGGACCAAATTGCCAGGCAAAACAGACATGCCGTGCGGCGTGGTGGGCCTTTCGCACTTCGAGAAGGCGTTGCTCCACGGCCACTTCTGATGCCGCTTCATCGTCAAAGGGCAAGGGGAATGCATACCCATGGAATTTGCTTCCCTTGGCCTTGTAAAGGCCTTCACCAGGCCCCAGGAGTGTGGGGAAGGTATCCCGCACCTTTAGCTGAGTGGGTTGAGGGTCACGCTAAAGACCTGCACCGTGTGCGGATCACGCCCTGCAAAAAACTTGTCGAGGGCCAGCAAGATGTTGCCCGCACTGAAGTAGCTCGTATGCAGCTCAGACTCTCCGGCAACGCGCCATTGAATGGTGTAGCTGAGTTCGCGGTCTTTGTGGTGCTGGGTGTATTCCAGCAGGCTCTGAAGCGCCTGGGATTTGGTCGAGCCCGTGGTCTTGTGAAACAAGAACCGTTGGGTGTGACGGGGGTTGTAGGTAAAAAGGGAGACCTCTTGAATGCCGTCATGGTCAGACCAGACAAACTCCAATTGGTCTTCGGCATAGCCGAAATAGCTGCGGAGGTCTTCCAACAAACGCAGTTCTTGCTGTTCAGGGCTCATGGTAGGCTGGTTTCCGGTTCCGAGGGAATGTATTCAGGCAAATGTCGGGCGAAGGCGGCGCGCACATCGAGCGGGGTCCATTGACCGGCATTCCGCATTTGGACCGATGTGTCTAAAGTGCTGCGCACGGCTTCGCGGTCGACTTCTGCACGTGCAGCGCGCAGGATCTTGGGGTGGTGTGTGGGCAAGAGGTTCTCCTGTCCACTCATGAGCTCTTCGTGGAGCTTTTCGCCGGGCCGCAAACCAACCAGCTCTATGCGGATGTCTTGGTTTTCGACCAATCCAGCAAGGCGGATCATCCGGCGGGCGAGGTCGGCGATGCGGACCCGTTCCCCCATGTCAAAGACAAAGATGTCGTCGCCTTTGCTGGTGGCCGCCGCTTCCATCACCAGCTGAACAGCCTCAGGAATGGTCATAAAGTAGCGCGTGACTTCGGGGTGGGTCAAGGTCAATGGGCCACCGGCTTCAATTTGTCTTCGAAACAATGGGATGACGCTTCCATTGCTGTCGAGCACATTGCCGAAACGGGTAATGACGCAGTTCATGCCTGCTCCTTCGCCGATGCTCCTCACCACGAGTTCTGCCATCCGCTTTGAGGCCCCCATGACACTGGTGGGGTTGACAGCCTTGTCAGTACTGATCAATACAAAAGTGTCAGTCTGGGCTTTTTGGGCGGCTGAGATGACGTTGGCTGTGCCCATGACATTGGTGTGCCATGCAGCTTCAGGTTGTACCTCCATGACCGGCACATGCTTGTAAGCTGCGGCGTGGTAGATGACCTCGGGTGCGAACTCTGCCAACAAGGCTTGCATGGCCTGGGCGTCTCGGACATCGGCAATGCGGGTCACCAGGCGGTCTGCTGTTGGCCCCAAACGGGTGCGGCTCAGAAGGCCCAGGTCGTGGAGTGGGGTTTCGGCGATGTCGATGGCGAGCACCTTGTCGGCCCCCCGCTCGAGGGATTGCATGACCAATTCCGATCCAATGGAACCGGCGCCTCCGGTCACCAAGACCCGCGCGCCGCGAACCTGTTTGGCGATGGAGGACGCATCGAGTTCGATGACAGGGCGTCCCAGCAGGTCTTCAATCCGGGTGTCTCTCAGCTGACCCGCACTGAGCTCTCCTTGGATCCAACGCTGGGCAGGGGGGACGTCCATGACGCGCAGTCCGGCATCGAGGGCGGCATCAATTACCTCTGCTTTGCGCACAGGGTCGAGTTGTTGAATGGATACAATGAGGCGTTTTGCGTTGTAATCCGACAGGACCTGTTTGGCGCGGTTTGCAGAGACAATCGGTACGCCATCGATGCGCTTGCCATGTTTGGCGGGGTCATCGTCTAGAAAGGCGACGACCTTGAGCGGATCTGCACTGGGCCGTTCCACGGCTTGCTTGGTGATGATGCCTGCTTCACCGGCTCCAAAAATGACCACAGGCGTGGGGCGTGCGGATTGGAAGCGCTCATAGATGGACCGCACCGAAACGCGGAAACCGATGAGGAATACCGCAGCAGCGAGGAGTTCAATCGCCACCACACTCAACGGCACAGGGTAGGCCATGTCCATGGAGGCCGCGGCGAGGTTTTGGACCAAGAACAGCACACTGCCCATGCTCAATGCGAGCAGCACCCGTCGGGCATCGCGTGAACCGCTAAACCGGATGATGCCAGCATAAGTGCGGAAGACCAACATGGCGAAAGCCCGGATCACGATGTAGGCCGGGATGAAGCGCCGAGCCGCCTCGAGCTCATGCGCAGGAGGGGCAAATTCAAACCGGATGGCAAAGGCCAGTCCCAATGCGACCAGTCCCAAGGAAAGGTCGATGGTAAAGATGACCCAGCGCGGGACGAGCTGGGGTTTGGATTGGATTGTGCGCAACAGTTGGAACATCCTGCTTGGCAAGATACCACGGACGGCTCCCTGACGTTAATTTTCCGGATCATCGGAATGGACTTTCAATCAATGCACCCGGCGCTCCTCAGTCGGCGGTTTTCTTTTTCTCTTTTGGCCAAGGCCACAGTGTTGTGGGTTGCCGCATCCTGCATGCCTTTGTGGTCAGCGGCCCAGGAGGCTGATTTGGCTGCGATAGAAGGCACCTTGGCCACGCTGAGCAAGGGCGTATCGGCCTATGACAAGGACGCTGAGCGGTTTCTGGAAAAAGAACTCAAGCCTTTGTTGCTTGACCCCCTGGCCGATCCTGAGATCACGGGGGCATTTGTGGAACGCATGGCGCAAATCGCCGGTGTCAATCTCGGCGTCTTTCCCGAGCAGTTCGGGTATGCCCGCAGCGTTCAACTGGCCCTTTCGGGGGACTCATTGCGGCTCCCTTTTGCCGCATGGGATGCCGCGGTGGAGCGGGCTGTGGACAGCCGCAAGTCGGCGAGGGATTTTGGACCCTTGCTCGCCTTGGGCAAAGACCTCTTGAAGGACGGGGTTTTCTATGCGTCCAAATCTGTAACCTGGTCGTTTGATGGCCCCATGGCGATTTCCATCCCGGAGAAGGGAGGTCCCCAGTTTACTTTCGGCCCCTCGGGCAGTCTGATGGCGTTGGCCAAAGGGGACACCTTGCTCGTGCAGCGCACCGCGGGTACATACGATTTCGCCAAGGAGCTCTTTCAAGGCCGCAGTGGCCGTGTAGATTGGGGGCGCTCAGGTTGGGATCCCGAGAAAAATTTCGCGGATTTCAACGGGTACTCGGTGCGGCTCAAGTCGCCTTCTTTGACTGTGGATTCAGCCCGTTTCACCACCGAGTTGTTTCCAGATCCATTGCTCGGCCAGCTGACCGACAAGGCCCGGGTGCGCAAGCGCGACGAGAAAACAGGCGAGGCGACCGATGATGCCCGTTACCCGAGGTTTGACACTTACATCAACAGGTTGTCTATGCCGGACATTGTGCCGGGGGTGGACTTTGACGGGGGCCTGACCGTGCGCGGTGCCGAGCTCCAAGGAAAAGGCAGCGAAGAGGAGCCTGCACGGCTCCAGTTTAGGAGGGGCGATACGGTCATGGTCGAATGCCAATCGTCGCTGTTTATTCTGCGGGCTGATCAATTTACAGGCGAAGGGGTTGAGGCGGCGTTGCGGATTGGAACGGACAGCTTGTACCACCCAGAGTTGAACCTGCGTTTCAACCTCCGAGCCAAACAGCTGTTCTTGATTCGAACGGACGAAGGACTTGGTCCCCGTCCATTCACAGATTCGTACCACAATCTGTTTGTCGATTGCAATGTGCTGTCGTGGGGAATGGAGGACACCCGAATCCGCCTAGAAGGCCCGCCGGGATCGGTGCGCTCAACGGCTGTTCTCTCCAGCGCGGACTTCTTCGACGTGGACCTGTTCCGCGACATGCAAGGAATCGACCCAGTGCACCCCTTGGTGAGGGTGCGCAACCACGTCAAAGCCACAGGGGACTCCACTTTTAGCAGCATGGCATTGGGGAGCAGCATGCGCTTGAGCGAGCAGAAGTCAAGGGCCATGATGATCAGGATGGCGCACCAGGGCTACTTGGAAATGGACCTCCAAAACAGGACCGCAACAGCGACCAAAAAGCTCTTTGGCGATTTGGCCAATGCAGCGGGCAGACGCGATTTCGACGTCTTGTTTTTTAGGTCTGAGGCCGCAGGTGATGGCCACGGCGAGATCAGCTTGCTCAATGGGCAACTCAAGCTCAATGGCGTGGCCCGTGTCAATGTGTCTCGGGACCGTGGTGTGGTGATCGAGCCGCGGGATGGAAAAGTGGCCATCGGGGAAGACCGTGATTTCACCTTTGCAGGAGGCGTGCGTGCGGGAAACCTTCAGTTCGATGGTTCGGATTATGCCTTTGATTATGAGGCTTTTTCAATTGAACTCAATGCTGTAGAATCCTGCAAGATTCGGGTCAACGAAGAAGAGAAAGATGCCCGCGGGAGGCCCAAACGCAAACTCGTGAAGAACCGTTTGGAGTACATCCAAGGGGTGCTGCGTGTGGACGTCCCCATCAACAGGTCGGGGCGATTGAGTGAAGCCTACCCCCAATATCCTGTGTTGGTCACCGATGAGCCGAGTTACGTGCATTGGGATGACCAAACCATCGAAAACGGGGCCTACGAGCGCGACCGCTTTCGCTTCGTGGTCGAGCCTTTTACTTTGGACAGCTTGGACGCTTTGGGCCGCAAAGAGCTCGTGTTCGAAGGCACGCTGGAGTCGGGCGATTTGCTGCCGCCATTGCAGGAGAACCTGCATGTGATGGACGACCTTCATTTGGGCTTTACGACAGCGACACCGTCAGGGGGGTACCAAGTCTATGGTGGTGTCGGAAACTTCGACCAGAACCTGACCTTGGACGGGGGAGGACTGCAAGGAGGTGGAACGCTGAATTTCCGCACATCGCATGCCGAAAGCGATCGGTTTGTGTTGCTTCCAGACAGCACCAAAGGGATGGCACAGGTCTTCACCAATAGGGAAACAGCAGGGCCGCCGCCCGTTCCCGAGGTACAGGGCGAGGGGGTCGACGTTTTGTTTGAGCCCCGTTCAAACCGCATCTCTGCCCGAACTCAAGATGTGCCGCTGAGGCTCTTCGGAGGAGCGAGCGAGCTGGATGGCGGGCTGGTGCTCGGAGTCGACGGAATGACAGGCGATGGATTGATGCATTTCAGTGGCGCTCAGCTCGGCTCGGATTTGTTCCGATACAACCGCAGTCACATTTTGGCCGATACGGCCTCCTTCCAACTCGACCAGACGGTGGAAGGCGCCTTGGCTTTCAAGACCGACAATGTCCATTGCGACATCGACTTTGATGAGCGCATCGGTGAATTCGCGTCCAACGACGGCGAAACCAAAATCGAACTTCCGGCCAACCAGTACATGTGCTTCATGGACGAGTTCAAATGGTTTATGGATGACGACCAGATGGAAATGACCTCCAGCCGTGAGCCGTTGGATGACTTTGTGATCGATTCAGACGAAGCTTCATCGAGTTCCAACTTTTACTCTACGCGGGCCGATCAAGACAGCCTCAACTTCTTGGCGCCTACAGCGGTTTACGACGTCAGTGAAGCGGTTCTCAAATGCGAAGACGTCAAGTTTATTCGGACGGCCGATGCTTTTGTAGAGCCAGACAGTGGACTTGTGGTCGTGAGGAGGAGGGCCCAGATGGACCAACTCACACGAGCGGTCATTGTGGCCAATGTGGTGACACGATATCACCGGCTGTTCGATGCCGATGTCAACATCGCCGGTCGGTTTGACTACACGGCCCGGGCCAGCTTGTTTTATGAGGATGAGAACGGACTAGAGCAGCTGATTCAATTGGAAACGGTGGAGGTGGATACCAGCGGCGAAACCGTGGGAAGCGGGGTGATTCCCGTTCAAGATGGATTTGGGTTGAGCCCATTCTTTGGCTTTTCTGGAGATGTGAGGTTGGCTGCCGCAAGGCAACACCTGGAGTTTGACGGTGCCGTGACCCTCGAGGCGGCATGTCCAGAAACGGACAAACAGCAGCTGCTGTTTACCTCGGTCATTGACCCCAAGAATGTGAGGATTCCACTCGACACCACCCTCAAGACCCCCATGATGGCCCACTTGGGTGTCGGTGCTTACTTCCGAGATGTCGACGAGCCCGGAGGCGGTCCATACGGGGCCTTTGTGGATGAGGTGCGCAGCCACGACGAATACCGCCTATTGGCGGCACAAGGAGAGCTGCGCTACGACAAGCGCGATGCCGTTTACCAGGCGGGCTCTCCCGAGAAGATGATGCAACCCAATCTGCCAGGAACGCTCATCGAACTCAAAGCCGGGGACTGCAGTGTGACCGGCAGCGGCCCGGTCACCCTTCCGGTGGATTACGGGTTGGTGACGCAGCGGTCGGCAGGAACTGTAAAAGTGTTTCCGACGGGGACTGGAATCGAGGCGTCGGTCACGGTGGGAATGGACTTCCCCTTCGATGACCAATTGTGGAAGTCCTTGGCCGAAAGGTTGCAGCTCTATGCGACCGCTGTCCCCTTGGACATCAGCGAGACGACCTTTGAACCTGCCACGCGTGAATGGCTGGGATTGGAAGGTGCCGATGAGGTCCTCGGAGAGATGACGCTCATGGGGGCGTTCAAGAAAACCCCAGAGTCCATTCAGCACCGCTTTCTGTTTACGGGTCTTGACTTGACTTGGGACCCTTCCGAGGACGCTTTCGTGAGCGGAGAGAACGGGATCGGCATCGTTTCTATGGGCAAGGTTCCTGTTTTTAGAAGGCTGCAGGGCCGCATCGAATGGAGCTTGGCGGGAACCAATGGCATCCTCCGGATTTACCTGCACTTGGACAACGAAAACTGGTACTTCTTTGAATACCGGAACGGTGTCATGAACATCACTTCCAAGGACCAGCAGTTTATCGATGGCATCACGGAACTCAAAGACGACAAACGAAGGATCAAGGAGGGCGACGACCGTTTCATTTATCAGATTTTGCCCTCTCGTGGACGGCGCAACGAATTCGTAGACCGGTTCCCGGAGTTTGACTAAGTCCAAAGGCGATGGGCAGTGGGTATCTTAGTATACCGTGAATGTGTATCCCGACAATAACGTGCCTCTATGGGCATGGGTGTGGCTGTGCTGCATCTGTGCCTGCGCACCCACAGCCAAAGTGTCGGCCCAATGGAGTGCATGGCCCGGGGCACCGGAAGTAGAGGCCTACACCAACTTCTCGGGCCAAGGGATGAGTTTTGTGGACTTCAACTTGGACGGATGGGACGACCTGACCGTGAGCAATGCTTCCAACGCTTTGCTGTTCTATGCAGGAGGACCAGATGGGCTGGAGGCGGTGGACTTGGGCATCACGCCGGGGACTGGAAGGCCCATTGCCTTGATGTGGCTCGACATTGACAATGATGGTGACCGTGACTTTGTGCACACCAGTGCCATGCCTCTTTCGCTGTTTTCCGGGGGAGGATTGGTGTCGCAAAGTCAGGTTTGGATCTGCGAGGATGGTGGGTTTGTGAACCGCACTACGGAGTGGGGTTTTGAGGCCTTGGAGGACCGAGCGGCGAACGGAATGGCGTGGCAGGATATTGATTTGGATGGCGACCTCGATGTCATGGTGTCCATCTATGCGTTGGAATGCCAGTCTTTGTGGATGACTGAAAACGTGTTTTTGGAGCAGGACGGAGGCACACTGATGGATGTATCGGAGACTTCGGGCGTGGCATCGGGTTTGCAGCCGACTTTTCAGGGCACGTGGATGGATTTCAATGCAGATGGACTTCAAGACCTTTTCGTGATCAACGATGCGGGCGTCGACCCCGTTTGTCCGACTTCAAATCAAGCTTTCATCAACAACGGTGATGGCAGTTTTACTGAGTCTTCTGTGGCCTTAGGATTGGATGTTTCCATGTCATCCATGTGCGCAGCTGTGGGTGACCCCGATGGGGACGGAGCAGAAGAAATCTTTGTGACCAACCAGTCCATTGGGGATTTTTTTTATCCTTTCACCCAATTGACAGGGGCTTATTTTGACCGCAATGGTGCCGGGACCTATGAGGAGCGATCGGAAGAAGTGGGGGTGAATACGGACCGCTGGTCTTGGGGCTCGATGTGGGTCGATCAGGACCTCGATGGTTGGGAAGACCTATTGGTGGCCACATCACCGTGGAATTTGTCTGGAGCCGATGTATCGGTTTATGACAATTATTTTTTTCGGCATCCCGGTGCATTGCTCAACAATGGCGCCAGCTTCGAAGATGTGACGGGTGAATGGTGGGGCAAGGATGCGCTTTGGCAAACAGCGGTGCGCGGTGATTTTGATGGCGATTTGCGGCCCGATGTGGTCGGAGCAGGCGGCGGACAGTATGCCACTTTTTTGCTCAATGCCGCTGCCGATGACCACCCGGAGCGCCACCGCTTGACGGTGTCCGTATGCGGCACACATTCCAACAGTGAGGCCATAGGGACGCGCATGGTCTTGCATTCCAATGGCCACGCCCAGCAGCGCGTTCTGCGTGCTGGTGAGGATTACTTCGTCCAACACAGCGCCACCCAGTTCTTTGGATTGGGCACCCAAGAATCGGCGGATTCATTGGAGGTGTTTTGGCCCATGGGTGGACGGTCATGTCTTTATGATGTTGCGGCCGACAGCGCAGTTTCCGTCATTGAAGGTGAGGAGGAGGTGGCCGTTCAATTTGAATCAGTGGGTGACTCGGTGTGGCTGCACTTAAGCGTTCCACCGCGTTGGACCTCGATCGTGTGGAATGGGGACACCCTCAATACCTTGTCCGTCTTGGTTCCCGAGGGAGCGCCCATGGCCTACGAGGTATTGTGGTTTGGTGGTTTGTTTGACCTGTCAGGGGCAGTAGACTGGTCAGGTTTTGGAGGCGCCATGGGATGTACCATTCCCATTGCCGATAACTACCTGCCTTCGGCCACAGAGGATGACGGTTCTTGCACCTATGAGGGGCTCTGTGGGCCGGGGACGGTTTGGTCCATCGACCTGCAACAGTGCCTGGTTCAATCGGCACCATGTGCGCCTGACATTAATGCCAATGGAACAGTCGATGTGGCCGATATCTTGCTGATTCTGGGGGCTTTTGGCCAGCAATGTCCGGATTGATAAAGTGGACAGCCCATCGGATTATCGCGAGATAATATCGGATTGGACGAATTCTTTCGGGATTTACAAGGGACGAGAGGCACTTTTAATCGATGCGATCCTTTCTGCTTGTTTCCATGCTGTTGCCGGGGCTTTTGTTGGCGCAATCCAACCCCGATTATGACCCCGACTTTGATGACAATGGGTGTTACACCGTCATGGATATTTTGTCCTTGCTGGTCCTCCTCATGCCGGAGAATGAAGGCATGGAACCCATGAACCCCAACTATGATCCAGATTCCGATGGGGACGGCACCGTGAGCATAGGCGACTTGACCCATTTGTTGACCTTGTTTGGGACCTGTGATGAGGTGCTGTTGTGCAGCGTGGCTTCCATGAATGGATACACTTACAATGCTGTGGAAATAGGCGGCCAGTGTTGGTTTGCAGAAAACCTGCGCACCGAAGTGTATGCCGATGGTACAGCCATTCCAGAAGTGGCCGACTCTTCCGGTTGGGCTGCATTGAGCACAGGGGCCCGATGTGACTACAACAACGACAGTGCCAACGTGGCCATTTCTGGGCGCAGGTACAATTGGTTTGCCGTGGACAACAGCAGGGGTTTGTGCCCCAGTGGATGGCACGTCCCGACAGACGAAGACTGGACGGTGTTAGAGCAGGAGGTGGCCTCCCAAGGCTTTGGTGATGCTGTGGGTACGGCGCTCAAGTCAACGGAGGGCTGGGATGGCAGTGGAAACGGCACCGATGATTTCGGCTTTGCTGCTTATCCAGGAGGATTTCGGGACTACACCGGTGCGTTTGACAATGTCGGTTTCAGTGGAGATTACTGGACCTCATCGCCCTTGATCGAGGAATTCGTGTGGTACCGCATTTTCGTTGCGAGCATTGTGACGGTAGAAAGGGCGGGGATCAACAAGGAGTTTGGACTTATGGTGCGGTGTCTCCGGGATTCGGACTTCACAGAAGTTCAGGGATGCACCGACCCTGATTACCAGGAATACAATCCTTTGGCCAATATCGATGATGGCAGTTGCGCGTCTCTGCCTTTGGATTGTGTGGGCCCCTCTATGGACGGTTACACCTACAGCGTGGTAGAAATTGATGGCCAATGTTGGTTTGCAGAAAACCTGAGAACCACATCCTACCGCAATGGCGAGGCCTTGGCTTCTGATCTTACAGAGGCAGAGTGGTCCAATGCTGCAGGGGCTACGGCCACTTACGGAGAGGGAACCGTTGCATGTGTGGATGACGCTCCGGATCTCGATGCGTGTGATTCGGCCATGTCGCTGGATGCAGTGGGCAGGTTGTACAACTGGCACGCGGTCAACGATGACCGTGGATTGTGCCCCACGGGTTGGCACGTTCCGGCTCAAGACGAATGGATGGCCTTGGAAGACTTCCTCTCCACTCAAGTGCCCGTTGGAACAGAGGGCAATGCCATCAAATCCACCACCGGCTGGTACAACGGAGGCAACGGAACGGACAGTTACGGATTTTCGGGAATGCCAGGAGGCAACCGAACAGCCAATGGCGACTTCGATTTTGCCGGTAGGTACAGTTATTGGTGGAGTTCGACCTCAGATGTTGGCGGCGCTTCGTTTTGGTTTTTGTATTTCATCAACTCAGACATCCGTTCAAATTCGGTAGATGCCGGGTATGGCTTCTCTGTGCGTTGCCTTCAAAACGAGGATTGAGCCGGACCACTGGGTTCAAACGGAGTTGAGCAGTTGACCAAGTTGCCCGAACTTGGGGGCATGACCGGAACTGCGCCCCGACATCCGAAGTATCCCCATTTGTTGCAGCCGCTGGAGGTGGCGGGCATGACCATGCCCAACCGGTCCATCATGGGCTCCATGCACATGGGCCTCGAGGAAGAGCCGGGCGGATTCACCAAGCTCGCCAAGTTCTATGCCGAGCGGGCCGAGGGTGGCGCTGGGCTCATCGTCACAGGCGGCATCAGCCCCAACCGTGCAGGCAAGCTCGCCCCGCACGGTGCAGCCCTCATGCGTTCCAGCCAAGCGGCCAAGCACAGGGAGGTGACCGATGCTGTGCACGCAGCCGACGGCCGCATCGCCCTGCAAATTCTGCACGGCGGCCGATACAGCTACCATCCATTCTGTGTCGCACCCTCCAAGGGCAAGGCGCCCATTGGCAAATTCAGTCCATGGGCCCTCAGTGGCCGAGGCGTGGAGCGCACCATCCAGGCCTACGTGCGCTGCGCAGTGCTGGCCCGCGAGGCCGGCTATGACGGCGTCGAAGTCATGGGTTCCGAAGGCTACCTCATCAATCAATTTTTGGTGCGCCGCACCAATCACCGCAGCGACCAATGGGGAGGCGAATTTTCGCAGCGGGTGCGCTTTCCAGAGGAAATCGTGTCGCGCATCCGACAGGCCTGTGGCCCAGACTTTGCCATCATGTACCGCTTGAGCATGCTCGACCTCGTGGAGGAGGGCAACGGCTGGGGCGAAGTGGTGGAGCAGGCCCAGGTCATCGAGGCCGCCGGCGCCGACATCATCAACACGGGCATCGGTTGGCACGAGGCTCGGATCCCCACCATTGCGGCCATGGTGCCGCGAGCGGGCTTTGCCTGGGTCACCAAAAAGCTCATGGGCCAAGTGGACCTGCCGCTGGTCACCACCAACCGCATCAACATGCCCGAGGTGGCCGAGCAGGTATTGGCCGACGGCTGCGCCGACCTCGTTTCCATGGCCCGCCCATGGCTCGCCGACGGCGACATCATGGCCAAGGCCATCGAAGGCAGAGAAGGCGAGATCAACACGTGTATCGCGTGCAACCAGGCGTGCCTCGACCGCACCTTCAAGGGTCAAGTGGCGGGCTGCGTGGTCAACCCGCGCGCCGGACGCGAAACCGAATTCACGAAGGCCGCCCCGCAAGGCCTCGAAGGCCGCTATGCTGTTGTGGGCGGAGGCCCAGCGGGCATGTCCACCGCCCTCGAACTCGCCAAGCGCGGTGCCACGGTCGACCTCTACGAGGCCCAAGAAAAACTCGGTGGCCAATTTCTGCTGGCCCATCAGATCCCGGGCAAAGAAGAGTTTGCCGAAACCCTGCGCTACTACCAGCACGAGCTGGACCGCCACGGTGTCCGCATTCACCTCGGCACCCGCTTTGAGCCCACCGACGTGGGCGCGGCCCAAGAAAAGGGCGACCCGTTTAAAGCCGTGGCGTGGTGCGCCGGCATTCGGCCCCGGGTACCCAGCATCCCTGGCAACGACCTGCCGATTGCGGTGCCTTACGACAAGGTGTTGCGCGGCGAAGTGGAGGTGGGCCAGCGCGTGGCCCTCATTGGGGCCGGCGGCATCGGTTTCGATGTGGCCGACTTCTTGTCGCACCCCCACGGAGAAGAGACCGTAGACGGCTTCCGCAAAAGTTGGGGCATCGACGGCAACCTCGAACACGATGGCGGCTTGATTGAGCCGCAGCGCCCGGACAACGGCCGAACCCTCTATCTGCTGCAGCGCAAGGAGGGCAAGCCCGGCAAGGGCCTCGGCAAGACCACCGGTTGGATCCACCGCCTCACGCTTCGTTTTCGCGGCGTCAAAGCCATCCCCGGCGTCACCTACAAGGCCATTGAGCCCACGGGAATCCGCATCGAAGTGGGCGACAAGGAGCAGTTCCTCGAGCTCGACAACGTGGTGTTCTGCTCGGGTCAACTCTCCAACAACGAACCGGTAGAAGCCCTCGAGGCCACCGGCATTCCCGTCTCCGTGATCGGCGGCGCCAAGGTGGCCTACGGCATCGACGCCGAGCGCGCCATCCGCGAGGGCTTCGAGTGGGCCCGCTCGTTGTAAGCCGCCTAAAATCAGCCCCCAACGGTTCTGAGTGTCGCGTTCTGTGCGCTGTTTCAGGTCGGGCTGAGCGTGGTGTTGGAGGGTGGCGGCGTCAGGTGATGTCGCAGCTGCGGGTCCATTTTTGGTTAGAAATTCTATTATACCCGGATGTCGAATACATTTTGACTTATAAGGTTTTGCCGTGACCTTCTGTTATGCGCCAAATTATATGGATTCTCCTGTTGCTTCCTGGTAGTGTGTTTGCCCAAGGCAATCCCAATTACGACTCGGATTTCGACGACAACGATTGCTACACTGTAGTGGATGTTTTGTCGCTGCTGGTCATTCTCATGCCGGACGATGCGGGGATGACGTCACCGAACTCCAATTATGACCCTGACTATGATGGAGATGGCGTCATTGACATTGGTGACCTCACGCATCTGCTTGCTTTGTTTGGCAATTGCGAAGAGGCGCCTGTGTGCAGTTCACCCGACATGGACGGCTACGCTTACAGCGTGGTACAAATTGGCGACCAATGTTGGTTCGCGGAAAACCTGCGTACGACGTTGTACGCTGACGGTACTGAGATTCCTTCGGGCTTGACTGACTCAGAATGGGAGTCGGCGAATTTTGGAGCCACTTCGGTGTATGGCGAGGGCAGCAGTAGTTGCAGTGACTACAGTCCAGACATTGACGCATGTGATGAGGCGCTCGCATTGGAGGAGTATGGCCGCTTGTACAATTGGTATGCCGTGGACGATGCACGGGGCTTGTGTCCAAGCGGCTGGCACGTGGCAACGGAAGGCGATTGGACAGATTTAGAAAACCATGTGAGCGCTCAGGGTTTTTCGGGAAGCGAGGGAAGCGCTTTGAAATCGACTTATGGGTGGAGAACAGACATTCCAGGAACCAATACCAATGGCACGGACGACTTTGGGTTTTTGGGCCTTCCGAGTGGCATGCGTGTAGATGATGGCGAATTCGACTTGGCTGGTTCTGACCTCAACTTGTGGAGTTCCTCTCCCACAGATACCTATCCTTGGTCCTTGATTTTGAACTGGGGGTATCCAATAGTTCTCAAGGGCAACCTCATTGAGCCTCACTTTGGACTCTCTGTGCGCTGTCTCAGGGATGCGGATTACACGGAGGTGCAAGGGTGCACGGATCCTGACTACTTAGAGTATGATGCCAGTGCGAATACGGACGACGGCAGTTGTGCGACGCTGGCTTCTCCTTGCGATTCTCCCTCTATGGACGGCTACGCCTATTCGGTTGTACAGATCGGCGATCAGTGCTGGTTTGCGGAGAATCTGCACACGACGACCTACGCCGATGGTACGGACATTCCTGCGGGCTTGACGGACGGTGAGTGGACGACGACCAATTCGGGCGCCACTGCGGTTTACGGCGAGGACGACGGATGTGACAACTATAGTCCTGACATCGACGCTTGCGATGAAGCGCAGTCATTGGGAGAGTATGGCCGCCTGTACAATTGGTATGCCGTGGACGATGCTCGCGGCCTGTGCCCAAGCGGATGGCATGTTCCAACCGACGGAGAGTGGACCAATCTGGAGAACCACATCAGTTCACAAGGCTTCGATGGTACAGAGGGGACAGCATTGAAATCCACCTATGGGTGGTTCGATAGCGGCATCGGCACGGATGACTTTGGGTTTTCGGCCCTTCCGGGCGGCTACCGCGACTACAATGGCTACTTCCCCAATGCCGGGTACTTCGGTTACTGGTGGAGTTCTTCGCCCAGTGGCGGCTTTGCTTGGAGCTGGGGCTTGTACAACAACGATCCAGACATCCTCCGGTTCAGCAACGATCCACGCTTCGGCTTTTCGGTCAGGTGTCTCAGGGATGCCGATTGAGCGGAGCGAAGGAGGGTTGACCCTTTGAAACTTTGGAGGCCGCAGGCCGACGGGGAGCACATGCCGGATTTCGTCCGGAAGGGCGAAATCCGACGGGCAACAATGGCGGTGTGAAGTGGGTGAATTGCGGCGGGGCTTGACGGGGCGTCAGGCGATGTCGCGGTGGACGGGGTGGGGTGCTGCGTTGCGCCATTTGCCGCCGGTGAGGTCGGGGATGTTGACGCGGAAGGATCCGCGCGAGACAGACTCCTCGCCCAGGATGCCGGTGAGGCTCCACAGGACGCCGTCGTAAACGTTCATGTCCAGCGGAAGGCCTTGGTTGAGGCAGCGGATCAAACGGAACATCATCACGAAATCCATGCCGCCGTGGCCCTGCTTGTGGTCGGCAGCGAGGGCTTGGAGTTTGGTCCAGAGTGGGTGGGCGTAGCGGTCGCGCATTTCGGCGGTCTCGGCGTCGTCGAGCCAACTGTGTCCCCAGGAGGGGCCGTGGTCCACGTAAAGGCGAGAAGGGTAGCCGTAGTGGGTGGCCTTGGAGCCGACGACCTTGTCGAGGCGGCTGTAGGGGCGGCCGCTGTGGGTGTCGAATTGCAGCATGATGCTTTTTCCGCTGGCGGTGCCGATCAAGGTGGTGTTCACGTCGCCGCACTTGACGCGCTGGGACATCTCCTGCAGGTCGGCTTCGTCAGCGTTGGCCAGGGCTTCGCTGAGTGAAGCCTCTTTGGAGCTCATGCTCACCAAGTGGCTCAGGGTATCGCCGCGCAGGATGTCAAAGTACATCGAAACTGGGCCCAGGCCGTGGGTGGTGTAGAGGTTGCCGTTGCGGTGCAGGTGGTGCTTGAGGCGCCAGCGGTCCTCGTAGTAGGTGGGGTCGAGCATCATCACGCGCAGGTCGTGCAGGTAGGCGCACTCGGCGTGGGTGAGGCTGCCAAAGACGCCCTCCTTGATCATCTGCATGATCCACAGTTCCTCGCCGTTGTAGCAGCAGTTCTCCAGCATGATGCAGTGGCGCCGGGTTTCCTCGGCCGTTTGCACCAGGTCAATGCCTTCTTGATAGGTCGTGGCGATGGGCACTTCGCTGGCAGCGTGCAGGCCTTGGCGCATCGCGTGGACCGCCATGGGCGTGTGCCATTCCCAAGGGGTGCAGATTAAAGCCATGTCGGCCACGTCGGTGTGGCAGGCGTCTTTCCAAGCATCGTCGTTGCCGGTGAAGACCTGCGGCGCGGTCTTTTGAAACGCGGCGATGCGGGCCTTGGCCTTTTCGATTTTGGCGGGGTTGATGTCGCTGATGGCGGTGATCTCGGCGTGGCCTTCGCCGATGAGCCATTCGAGCATGTCGATGAGGCTCGAGCCCCGGTTGCCGAGCCCGAACAGGGCGATGCGGACCTTGGGGATGGCGTCGGTGGCGAGGTCAAAGACGGAGCCTTGCAGGTCGGCTTGGGCCACGCGCTCTTGGAGAAAGGCGTTGAAGTCTTCGTTGGGCGTTTGTCCCTTGAGTCCGCGGGAGGCCATGAGGCCACCCAATCCCAGGAGTCCACCCCGGAGGAATTTCCGTCTCTGCATGGCCCCAAATTAGGGGTTGCCGGTTTCAATTCAGCCCAGCCAAGAGCATGTGCTCTTCAAAAGCATTGCGGGCACGGGTGCGCAGCAGCTTGGCATCGGCGTCGGGTTCGATCACACAAGCAGCATGGGCGCTCATGGCCATGGGGTCCAAAATGACCACGATGATGGGCAGTTGAGCGGCTGCAGCAGTGCGAAAGAGGCCTGACTTAAAAGTGCGGAGCTTTCCGTCCATGGAACGTGTGCCTTCTGGAAACCCGGCGATGAGGGTGCTGGGTTTTACGGCGGCGGTCTTTCCCCACTGCATCATCGCCACATGGGAGGCCCGTGGATGGCGTCGGTCGATGAAACACGTTCCTGTCGCGGAAAGAAGTCCGCCCAAGAAGGGCCAATGGCGAATGGAGGCTTTTGCTGTGAACCTGGGTACAGGTCCGCATGCCGACATCAGCAATGGAATGTCGATCATGGATTGGTGATTGGCAATGACCAGTGCGCCTCCGGTTCGAAGGCATTGCAGCGCTTTTGGGTCCCCTTGGACGGTCCACGGCCCGGTGATGCGCTGAAGGCCAGGAATCCACCGGTCGTGAACGGCGCTTTGAACGGTGTCCTCGTTGGAGCTTGCGTTGTTCATCAAAGCCCAGCAGGCGCAGCGCACCGTGAGTGTTGTGGCGCGCAGAGCCCTTACCGATCCGCTCAACCCTTGGAACCGGGTCAAGGCGTGCCGATTTGTGCCAAGTCCGAAGGCCCCAAGATGCGCGGGGACTGGTCCATTGTGTTGAGGTTCAGACCACCTATGGCGTGACGGATGAGACGGAGTGCGGGAAAACCGATGGCAGCGGTCATTTTCCGAACCTGTCTGTTCTTGCCTTCACAGAGTTGGACCTCGATCCACGAGGTCGGGATGTTGGCGCGATAGCGGATGGGGGGTGTGCGGTCCCAAGGCGCTTGATAATCGTCCGCCAAGAGTTGTGCTTTTGCAGGGCGGGTCACATAAACCTTGCCCTTGGCTTTGATGTGCATGGGGCGCTCAAATGCGCGCAAATCTTCTGCTGTGGGTGCGCCTTCGACTTGGACGTGATAGGTCTTCCAAACGGCCTCGTCGCCTTGCCCCTCCAAGATGCGCCGTTTGAGTCGGTTGTCATTTGTCAAAAGCAGCAACCCCTCTGAATCGCGGTCCAGCCGGCCAATGGGGTAGATGTCTTTCGGGAATTCGCCCAGTTCGCCCAGCGCAGGGTGGCCAGATTCTGGCGTAAACTGACTGAGCATACCAAAGGGTTTGATGACCGCGTAAGTGGCCATGCTTATTCGATCCAGTCTGCTACGAACACGTTCGTCGAACGGGTGCGGCCATTGTTGCGGTTGGAGCTAAAGGCGATGCGCTTGCCGTCGGGCGAGAACATCGGGAAGCTGTCAAACGCATTGTCAAAGGAGACCTGAACCGGATCCATGCCGTTGATGTCGGTCATGAAGATGTTGAACGGAAAGGCGCCTGTTTTGTGGTTGGAGCTAAACAAGATGTGCTGACCATCGGGGTGAAAGTAAGGGGCCCAGTTGGCGCCTCCGAGGTTGGTGATTTGGCGAATTTCTGTCCCGTCAACGCGGCCGATGTACAGTTCCATTTCAGTGGGCTGGACCAATCCTCTTTTGAGCAGGTTCACGTATTCGTCCACAGGTGCACCGAGCTCGGGTCGGCTGGCCCGCCAAACGAGGTATTGGCCATCGGGGCTAAAGAAGGCGCCGCCATCGTATCCAAGTTTTTGGGTGATCTGTTTGATGTTGCTTCCATCGATGTCGCAGGTGTAGAGGTCAAGGTCGCCTCCGCGGGTGCTGGTAAACACAATCTTGTCGCCTTGAGGGCTCACTGTGGCTTCGGCATCGTAACCCTCACCTCCAATGAGGAGGGTGGGCTCTCCGCCTCCGATAGGGGCGGTGTAGATGTCGTATCCCGCATAGATGGGCCAGACGTATTCGTTGTTGGGGCCACGCCGTGGGGTTTCTGGACAGGCCGTGTCTGCGGCATGGGTGGAGGCGTAAAGCACAGTGGTGTCTCCAGGCATGAAGAATGCACAGGTTGTGCGGCCCAGTCCAGTGCTTACGGGCGCAGGAGGCTCAGAAGAGGGCGTTCCGTCAGAAAGGTCCATCACATAAATCTGATCGCAGTCGGTGTTCCAGCTGGGATTGGTCGCTTGGAAGACCAGGCTGCGGCCGTCAAACGACCAGTAAGCTTCGGCGTTGTCGCCGCCGTAGGTCAGTTGTCGGACGTTGTCGAAATACACCTCTTGCTCATAGCCGCGGTCCAGGCTGTCAGGCAGCTCTGGCAGTTGGAGGGGCTCCGGTGCTGGAATCGCTGTAGCAATGACAGGGATATTGTCGCTGGCGGCTTCTTCCGTGCCGGTTTCAGCACAAGAAATCAGGAAGACGGCGCAGGCAAAAACGAGGGCCTGGGGAGGGAGGAGGGAGGTTGTATTCCGCATAGGGTGAAAAAGCGTCGCGAATGTAGAACTTCGCGGCACTTCGTTTAGTCCATTCTTCATGAATCATTTCTTTCTAAAAATGCAACCTGCCCGTTACGGTGTACTTTATCTCAGCACTTTATGTGCCTCCCTGCTGTTGGTGGGCTGCGGTGAATCTGGAGACGCAGAGCTTGTGGTCGAAGACATGGGGGTCTCCGCCACGGTTTCTGCCATGAGGCAAGATGTGGAGGCTTTGACGTCCCCAGAGTTTGAAGGCCGCGAAACGGGCAAGCCTGGGGCTTATGCTGCCGGCGAATGGCTGGCACAGAGGATGGCGCAACTCGGATTGTCTGCGGCGGGGGACTCCGGATTTTTTCAAACATTCCGATACAAGCCGCATCCGCCCATGCAGGTCCATGGCGATACGCTAAAGACCATGGGCATGGCTGTGGTCGGTGAAATTGTGGGCCGCAATGTTTTGGGCGCTACGGCCTCCTTGGCAGACACATCCCAGCGGTGGGGGGTCATTGGTTGTCACCACGATCACTTGGGTTGGGGCGATGAAAACAGCCTTTGGCGCGGAGTAGAGGAAGGGGATTCTACCATTCATCCGGGGGCCGATGACAACGCCAGTGGCGTGGCGACGTTGCTGGAGCTTGCCTCTCGCCACGCGGTGGCCCCATTGGCGGACCACCCTTTGCTGATGGCGAGCTTTAGTGGAGAAGAGAAAGGATTGTGGGGGTCCAACCACTTCACAGATGAGCCCACGGTGGGAATGGACCACGTGGATTGGATGATCAACTTTGACATGGTCGGCCGATTGCGCGGCGACACCCTCGCGGTGTATGGCAACGGAACATCTCCGGTTTGGAATGGTGTCCTCGAGGATTGCAATGAAGGCGGAGGAGCCGGTTTTGAATTGGTATTGAGCGAAAGCGGAGTGGGGCCTTCGGACCACACGTCTTTTTATCTGTCCGACGTCCCGGTATTGCACTTCTTTACAGGCCAGCACGAAGACTACCACAAACCAACGGATACCGCCGATAAACTGAACTATGAAGGCATGGTGCGTGTGGCTGATTTTGCAGCTTGTATTGTGAGGGAATTGGCGCAATTGGATTCCATCCCTTTTACAAAAACGAAGGACAGTTCCAACGACGATGCTCCCCGCTTCAAGGTGACCCTTGGTGTTGTCCCTGATTATCTTTTTTCAGGAATGGGCATGCGGATTGATGGTGTGAGTGAAGGGCGGCCCGCTCAAATTGCAGGACTCCAAAAAGGGGATGTTGTTGTTCGCATTGGTACCATAGAGGTGGCCGACATGATGGGGTATATGGAAGGCCTTTCCAAATTTGAAGAGGGTCAAACTACGTCCGTTGAAGTGCGCAGGGGAGAATCCACTGTGGTGGTAGATGTGACATGGGATTGAACGGTATCTTTGGCGCTCAAGGTGTTCCGCCGCGCCCCGGTTTTCTGGGGTGAGGAAAGTCCGGACAGCGCAGGGTACCGAACTCTCTGAAAGGAGAGGCGCCCGCAAGGGTGACAGACAGTGCTTCAGAAATTTAGACCGCCGATGGCCTTCGGGCACAGGTGAGGGTGAGAAGGTGGGGTAAGGGCCCACCAGCGTGTTGGGTGACCGCACGGCTTAGGCAAACCTTTCGGGCTGCAAGACCATGTAAACCAGTGCTTGAGGGCGGCCCGCCCGATGCTGGAGGGTAGGTTGCGTAGATCAATGGTGGAAGTCCTTTGGGACAACAGAATCCGGCTTACTTCCTTGACGTCCCCGGGGCTTGCCCCGGGGATTTGTTGTTATAAAACAACAAAAAGTTCAGGTTTACATTGATTGTTGTTTCTTCGTTGTTCCTGACGAATGCGCAATGAACGTATTTACTCATTAACTACTAAACCCTATGGCGAAAAGTGCCAAAGTCCAATTGAAGGACTCCGAGCTTCAGAACATCCGAAGCTTTTATGAGCAGGAAAGATTCCAACTGCTCTCCAGGTTGCAACATGTTGATCAGGTCATTTCCCGGCTAAGCGGTGGCTCAGCCCCGATAGCCGATGGACATTATGCTGCGTCATCTCCCGAAGTGTCCCGTCCACTTGCAACTGCAGATTCCCAGCCAGAACCCATTGTAGCGCCCAAAAGAAAGCGCGGAAGGCCGCGCAAAGAGGAAGCGGTTGAGGCCAAAGTGAAAAAGGCTGGGCGTCCGAAGAAACGCGGTCCCAAGAGTGTTTGGGGCAACTTCATTTTGCGCCGGTTGCGCCAATGTGACCGTCCCCTGAGTTATTCGGAGTTGATCCGGGATGCGATGGTGATGCACAATTTGCCCGCCTCCAAAGAGAAAAACGCAAAAGCCAGCATTTTGAATGCGGCTTTCCGTTTGCGCACGCATTTGGGAAAAGTGGATTCTGTTGGTATGCCCAGCAAAAAAGAGCGTTTTCTGGTGCTGACTTCATGGCTCCAATCAGAGGGGGTGCTCAAAGCGCCGTATGACACCTTGTTGGCCGAAGTCGTGGACATGCCCATGGACGACCGTGGCCGCAAGCCCCGACGCCCTTCTGCTACATCTCGTGCAGAATCCAAGGTCAAGTCCCGCATGGCATCGGGTGCTTCTCAAAAAGCAGCTGTAAAACCCGCAGCCCAAAAGCCTGTAGCTAAGAAGCCTGTAGCTAAGAAGCCTGTAGCTAAGAAGGCAGCAACCAAGAAGCCGGCAGCGAAGAAGTCTGTGGCCAAGAAGCCTGCACCTGCGAAAGAGGTGCAGCCTGTGGAAGAGGCCATGGCTTTCTGAATTGTACTTGATTGAATAAAAAAGGGCGCCTCGGCGCCCTTTTTTGTTGCAGTATGTTTCGCCTTACTTCTGATGGAAGGCGTAGCGATAATCCGTAGGCGGAACCAAGGTCTCCTTGATGGTCCGGGGGCTGACCCAACGCAGGAGATTAAGCAGTGAACCAGCTTTGTCATTCGTACCGGATCCACGGGCGCCGCCGAAGGGCTGCTGGCCCACTACGGCGCCAGTAGGCTTGTCATTGATGTAGAAGTTGCCGGCGGCATTTTCCAATGCACGCATGGCATCGTCAATGGCATAGCGTTCACGCGCAAAAACGGCGCCAGTCAAAGCGTATTCGCTGGTGGTGTCTACCAGTTCAAGTGCGCCTTCAAAGTCTTCGGCTGGGTAAACGTATATCGTCACCACAGGCCCAAAAATTTCCTCCTCCATGGATTTGAAGTGAGGATCAGAAGCGACAATGACTGTGGGCTGAACGAAATACCCAACGCTGTCGTCGCAGGTGCCGCCGCACAGGATTTCACCGTCAGCGTGTTCTTTCGCGTAATCGATGTAGCCTTTGATTTTGTCGAAGGAGCGCTTGCTGATCACTGCACCCATGAAATTTTCTGGGTCTCCAGGAGTGCCTAATTTGATGGTGGCCACTTCGGCTGCTAACTTTTCTTTGATTTCGGGCCAGATGTTGTCTGGCAAGTAAACGCGACTCGCCGCGCTGCATTTCTGTCCTTGGAATTCAAAAGAGCCCCGCAAGATTCCGGTTACGACTTCGTCGACTTCGGCCGATTTGTGGGCGATGATGAAGTCTTTTCCACCGGTCTCACCTACGATGCGGGGATAGGTCTTGTACTTGGCAATGTTTTGACCAATGGTTTGCCACAGGTGACGGAAAACGCCGGTGCTTCCCGTAAAGTGCAAGCCCGCAAAGTCGGGGTGATTGAACACCACATCGCCAGCCACGGGTCCGTCCACGGTCACAAGGTTGATGACCCCCTCAGGCAGTCCAGCAGCATGAAGCAATTCCATGATGACGTGGGCAGAATATATCTGCTCGTCCGAGGGCTTCCAAAGGACCACGTTGCCCATGAGTGCGGCCACAATGGGCAGGTTGCCTGCAATGGCCGTGAAGTTGAACGGGGTGATGGCAAATACAAAGCCTTCAAGTGGGCGGTATTCGAGCCTGTTCCAAATCCCTGGAGAGCTTTCCGGCTGCTGGGCATAGATTTCTTGGGCGAAGTGGGCATTGAACCTCAGAAAGTCGATGAACTCACAAGCAGCATCGATTTCTGCTTGGTGCATGTTCTTTCCTTGAGCGAGCATGGTGGCTGCGTTGATGCGGGTGCGCCAAGGCCCAGCGAGCATGTCTGCTGCTTTCAAGAAGATGCTGGCCCGGTGCTCCCAACTGAGGGCTGACCAACTGTTGCGCGCCTCAAGTGCTGCGTCGATGGCGGACTTTACATGTTCAGTTTTGCCAAAGTGCGCATGTCCGATGACCCGTTTGTGGTCATGGGGTGGGGTCAGGGGGCGCAAATCATCAGTAAAAATGGCTTTGCCGCCGATGACCATGGGCACCTTGACGGGGTCTTGGTTGAGCATGCGCTCGTATTCTGCCAGTTGGGCAGCACGTTCCGGACTGCCGGGGCCGTAGCCCATGACCGGTTCATTTTCGGGATAGGGGACTTGAAAAAAAGCGTTTGACATGTCTTGCGAATCTGGGCGCAAAGGTAGTCGGCATGAGCGCCGTCAAAAGGTCAGGCCTTTCCTGTTGAAAAACCGAGGAGCTCCTGCGCATTGGTGTTGGTCTCCTTGTCAATTTGCTGTCATGCATCCATTCGGGATCGCGCGGTCAATTTTTCAATGCTCTAGACGGCCTTGGCCGCTCTTGTTGTGTCTGCTTTTTTGGTCGGTAGCTGGCACTGCATTGGGCCAAGGCGACCCGGTTCAAGCCGATGTTCGGACCCGTGCCGAGGCGGCCTATGCGGCAGGTGATTTGATGGGTGCCCTCCCTGATTATGAGCGGTTGGTGAGCCTTTTTCCGGAGGAAGCTTGTCTTCATGGAAGGCTCGCTGGTTGCGCATTAAAAGAGCCAGGACGCTTGTCATTGGTTCGGAGACACTTGCGCATTGCTTTGCGCAAGGGATGCAACGACTTGGACCTCGGTTTTCACCAGGCGCGTCTTGCGCAACTCGAATACGACTTCGAACGTGCCCGAGACCTTTATGCCGCGTATTTGATGGCGGCGGGGAAGAAAGGAAGGTTCACAACGGAGGCCCAAATCGGGGCCTTGGCCTGTGAAAAGGCAGATTGGCGGCCTGCTGAAGCGGTCTCGCTGGAGGTGTTCGAGCGCATTCCTTCTGCCCCCGATGCGGCCTTTCGTTATTATGATCCCGAGGTCGAGGGCTTGAGGCTGGTGGCCACACCCACTTCTTTGCGTTCCAAAGCTGACCTCAAGAGCGGGCAGGGCCGCATGGCATTGCACGATGGTGATACGGTATTGGTGTATGCCTCGTTGGGAAAGAAAGGCGCTCGGGGATGGGACTTGTACAGGGTGTCCATTCGGAACGGCGCCTACACAGAGCCCGTTCTGCTCGAGGGCACCATCAATTCTGAATACGATGAGAAGGATGCTTACCTCTCCAAAGAAGGGGTGCTGTATTACGCGTCCAACTGTCCAGGTGGACTGGGGGGCTTCGACATTTACGCCGTCACTTGTGGCGTGGATGGCCTTCCGACGGGACAACCATACCGATTGCCTTACCCCATCAACTCGGTCAACGACGATGTCTTCTTCATTCCCGAAGCTGCTGGTGGAGCATGGATGGCGTCCAATCGGGCTGCGGTAGAGGGCAAGGTGCACGCCTATCGCATTGGTCTGGGAGAAGGAGAAATGGCCACCGGTTCCATCGCATGGTCTGCGGATGAAGTGGAAGGGGAGGGATTCAAGCTCAGGGTGTTCTCCGGGGGTGAAGAGGTTTCCTTCGGTGATTTAAATGGCGACGCGGCCGCGCACTTGTCTTTCTCGGGGGACGAAAGCGTGAGGATTGTTTTGGAAGATGCTGCAGGAAATGTGTTGGCAGAGTCTTTTGGGGCAGGAGAAGGAGCTTGGGAACTCAAAAAGACGTCTTCGGGATGGGACCTCGAAGACAAGTCTGAAGTCTTGGCCGATTGGGCTGTATTGTCAGACTTACAGGTAGGTGCGGGCACAGGGTCAAGCCAAGGAGGAGTTGCCGGTACTGAAACTTCTGGTGAAGATTCTGATGGTGCCACCGCACAAGGCATTGGGGGATGGGCCGATTGGATGGCCAGCCGAAACAGCGAAGCTGCGGTCCCTGCCGCAGATGTGGCCTCGGTGGCATCGACATCCATGGACTCCTCTTTGGACAGCGATTTAAATCTGGCCGGATCTCCTGGTGCCCAAGATGCATTGAGCCCTGGGCCTGAACTTGTTGACCTTGCTCCTGCCAAACCGGCTGGTGTGGACGGATCTGATTTGGAAGCGGCAGATACAGCATCAACTGAGGCAGAAGCGAGTGAGTCAGAATCGATTGGTTTAGAAGCTACTGAGGTAGAGTCGACTGAAGCCAAAGTGACTGAGCCGGTTGACGTGGCCGATGTGGCTGTTCCGAGTGATGTCCAGGAGCCTGAGGGCGGTCCAGCATTCGCGCAGGAGCCTGAGGCTGAAGACGATACCTCCGCCGATTCAGACAATCCGGTATCAGCATCAGACCCTTGGGCGTCGGATAGGGTGGAGGTTTTGGCGGCACAGGTTCCTGAAGACCCAGAAATCGTGGCGCAATTGCTGGCCTCAAAACCTGAAGCCGTGGTGGAGGTTTGGGAGGAACGTGCCGAGCAAATCTTGGTTTTGGAGCAAGGGTTTCTGGACGATCCGGACTTCAACAAAGCGGGGGAGTTGTACGATTTGCTCGATCAAATGGATGCTTGGCGTCCACAGGTTGAGATGATGTCTCCGCTGTTGCAAGACGGCGTGGCCATGAATGACATGCGGGACATGCTCGATGAATGGAGTTTTGCCGTGCAGTCAGCGTCCAAGGCCTCTTTGGCCAAAGTTGCTGGGGAGGCAGCCTTGGCTTTGCGCCGAGATAGGCTCGCCATCCGAGAATTGTGGGGGGCGTCAGACATGGACCTTACTCCGCTCAAAGTGCGCTGGTCCAATTGGAGAGACGCCAACCGAGGCATTCCAGGAGTTCCGCCAGAAGATGCTGTGATGTTGCCCGAAGACGGCACGTTGTTGCTCGATCAATGGGAGTCTGTCCTGGAGGTTTCCGATGAGACATGGAACCGCAAAGAACGCAGCGGATGGCGCGGGGATTGGCTGGACAGACAGCAAGTCGAGCTGACGTTGAATCGGGAATTCTGGGACGGCGAAATGGCGGCGATCGAAGCGGCGACTGAGGTGGTGCCTGATGCAGTACCCGTTTTGGCGGATGCGGACATGGCCGTTGTCGAATCCACTCAAGTTCAGTCAGAGGAAGGCGATTCCGCCATCAAAGCTTCACCGTCAACGGAGGCCACAACTGTGGCCAAGGAGCAAGGACCGCTGATCGATGTCGCCGGAGAAGCCGAGGTGGCTTTGGTGGCACAATTGCTTCCTGGCTTGAGCGTCGGCTCTGATTCAAATGTTGACAGTGCTGCCCTTGAGGTCAACTTTGCGGATTGGTCGGACCAATGGGATTCAGCCGTGGCGGAGTCCAAGGATGTGGCCCGCCAGTGGGAGCGTCTGGCAAGGGCTTCGGACGGTGAAGGTGTTGCACCTGTATCTGACGGTGCTGGACTGATGGGCTTGACACCTGCCGTTCGCAGCGCCTATTCTGGTTTGGTGGTTTCGGTGATGGCAGAGTTGTTGGCGTTGCGGTCCGATTGGGAGCGTGAACGCGCTCCACTGTTGGCCCAATGGGAGGAAAAGGAATTTGCGGGCATGGGCAACAGCGAGCCCGTAGCTCAGGCACGTGAGTTGTGGGCAGTTGCCCAACGGGCAGAGGAGGCGATTGAAGATGTGGAAGGCCGCAAAATGAGTGGCGAAGCAGCGGAATTTGACAGGGCCATCATGCAACGTGAAGCTTTGGCTCAAGCCGAGACCGCATGGCGCGCATGGGCTGCAGCTTGGTCAGCCGTTCTCGAATCTGAAATGCAGGGCGAAGAAATTGCCGCCAGCCAAAAGGAGGCCACAGGACTGGGTCAAGGTCTTCCTGAAGAGGGGCTTGAAGTGGTACAGGGCGACGTTGCCGACGGTATGGCGTCAACGCCTGCAGACGAGGCGACATCAGAGCCTGGTGAAATGGATGTTGCGGTTGATGCACCGCAGTCTGTTGACCTGGCTGCAGAAGGGACTGCTGCAGGAACGTCCGAGGATGTTGCCAAAGAAGCCTTGGCAGAGGTTGATGCCGTTGTGGTTGACTTGGAAACGACGGCTTCAGAAGTGGCCATTGCATCCTCGGTTGAGGCAGAGGGAGCGGATAGCGGAGTGGGCACTTTGGACCTGTCGGAAGTGCTAGAGAACAGTTCGAAGGAGCGGTTGGAAAGGGTCGCCTCAGCGATGATGGCCACCAAGACCGCGCAACAATCAGGCCTCCCTTTGGATTTGGACGCCAAGGAGCGCGAGGCGCTGTCGGCTTGGTTGGAGCGCATCGACATTGAGGGAAATGACCCAGGAACCGGAGCGGGACGGGCAGCCCGTATGGCATGGGACAAGCGGATGTTTTTCAATGAGCGGCGCCTGAGAGCCGCACTGAATGCCCTGGACTTGGACACCTTGGAGCGCAAGTTGAGTGGTGAAATCCAAGATGAGGAAGTGGATGAGGCCGAGGTTTCGGTTTCTGAATTTGAAGAAACACGCGCTGAGGGTGGTGACCTGAGCAGCATCACAGCTGGCTCAGAGGAGCCCACCGTGGAAAATGCAGCATTGCCCGATGTTGGTTTGCCAGCAGAGGCGGCGGCAGCAGAGGCTGTCTCATCAGCTTCCGAACTGGAGAATGCGGAGGCCAACGTAGAGGCCCCAACACGGCCAATTCCCGGAGTGGTCGAGGCCGAGGCCGTAGCCCGACAGGATGAAGATGTGGCCTCTTATGGATTGGTCCTTCCCGAAGCAGAGGTCTGGGGCAGTTCCACCAACCGTGGCCGAAGCGGAGGCCTCACGTTGAGACCGATTGACAGGGCTGCCATGGAAAAGTCCATTATGGCGCGGCCATTCGCTGCTGATTCAGAAGAAGAAGCCTCCGAACGTTTTGGCAGTGAGCGGGGCGCTCCCTTGGCCGAAGGCGTCGAATACAAGATCCAAATTGGGGCATTCCGCAAAGCGCTGCCAGCAGCATTGTTTGCAGCGTTTGATCCGATGTGGGCCCAAAAACTGGCCAATGGAATTACCCGCTACATGGCGGGCAGTTTTGATTTGTATGACCCGGCCGTAGCGGCACGGGATGCCATTCGTGCATTGGGCTATGCCGATGCTTTTGTGGTGCGGTTTGTCGACGGAGAGCGGGTTCGCGCCTCTCGTCCCGAACCTGAGCTCTTGGCCGAAGAACGGGCTTCGGTGGTCGGCAGAGATGTGCTGGCACCGCGTCCAGTAGGTGCCGCCATGGCAGAAGCCAGTGGGCCTGCGGTTGATGGATCATCTTCTAACGCCTCAAATGCCGGGGCTGGCGCTGGTGCGTTGCCTACACGTCGGGAAGACATCCCCACATGGGATGGGGTTGCCGGCCGCGTATACAGTGTTCAAGTGGGCGCATTCCGCGGTGTCCCCGATGCGGAGGCCATGGCGGCATTGGGTACCCTCACCCGAGAGGATGCGGGGTCTGATGGTTGGTTGCGTTTGTTTTCAGGGAGATTTGCCACGCAAGCTGAAGCAGAGGCCCACCGCAGTGAGTTGAAAGGGCAGGGCAGGAATGACGCTTTCATTGTGGTGTACATCAACGGAAGAAGAATCCCCTTGGCTCAGGCTTCAGTCACATCTGTGGCTTCTCTCCCGGGAGCTCAGAACCCGGGGCTGTCGCAGTCGGAAATCGATCCAGAAGTCCAAGCAGAAGAAGAAGAAGTTGAGGAAGCTCCTTCAAATCAGGCTCTCATCGAGGAGGCTTGGTGTGTTGAATTGGGCGTGTTCAACAGCACCATTCCCGTGCGCCTGGCCAATGCGATATTGGACGCCCCTCTGCAATGGCAAATCCGCTCTGTCAGATCCGATGGACTGACCCGCTATCGTACGGCTTTTGTGTCTGAGGCGCAGGCCCGAAACTGGCTCAATGCTGCCCAAGTTCAAGGCTTCTCGAACGCCCAATTGGTGAGGGAATGAGGATGGGATGTTGATTTTCATTCTATTTGACTGATAACCGGGGGATTCACCTTATTTTCGCGCCCCTATTCTGCCCAGCGCCAGTGGGCTTTTTTCATCTCTCCGATTGGACGGCGCATCCATCGGATACAACTAGACCTTCGAGTCCGCATGACCGAAGAAAATCAAAAGCCTGAAGATCAGGCAAATGCACCTGAGGGTGCAGCGGCTAACCAGCCGCAGGATGCCCAAGACGCTACACCGTCAACTGAAGAGGCTCCATCCGAAGAAGTAAAACCAGAAGAAGCTGCTGCTGAGGCTCCCGCCGAGGAAGCTCCTGCTGTTGAGGCTCCCGCTGAGGAAGCTCCTGCTGCTGAGGCTCCCGTCGAGGAAGCTCCCGCTGCTGAGGCTCCCGCTGAGGAAGCTCCTGCTGCTGAGGCTCCCGCCGAGGAAGCTCCTGCTGCTGAGGCTCCCGCCGAGGAAGCTCCTGTTGCCGAAGCTCCCGTCGAGGAAGCTCCCGTAATAGAGAAGCCAGCAGAGCCCTGGGTGATGCGTGTTTTGGATGAGCCCTCCGACGAGTTCGATTGGGATGGCGATGACGCCGAAAAAGAAGAAATGGATCCCGAAGAGCGCATCAAGCTCGAGGACCTTTACGAAGGAAGCCTCAACTTGATTCGCGAGTCTGAAGTGGTGGAAGGCACCATTGTCAGCATCGGAAAAAAGGAGATTGTGGTCAACATTGGCTACAAGTCAGAAGGCGTCATTGGCGCATCTGAGTTCCGATACAATCCCGAACTCCGTGTTGGAGATTCGGTTCCAGTTTTTGTGGAGCAGCAAGAGGACCGCAATGGTCAGTTGGTGGTTTCTCACAGAACAGCCCGTATCCATAGTGCTTGGCTCAAGGTCAATTCATCTATGGAGAACGATGAGATCATCATGGGTACCATCAAGTGCCGCACCAAAGGCGGCTTGATTGTAGACGTGTTCGGCATCGAGGCATTCTTGCCTGGAAGCCAGATCGACGTGAAGCCTATCCGCGACTACGACGAGTATGTCGGCAAGCAGATGGAATTCAAGGTTGTCAAGATCAACCAGGAGTACAAGAATGTCGTGGTTTCCCACAAGGCGCTCATCGAGGCCGAGTTGGAGGAGCAGAAGCGCCAGATCATCTCCGGTTTGGAGAAGGGTCAGGTCCTCGAAGGCGTGGTCAAGAACATCACCTCTTATGGTGTGTTCGTGGACCTCGGTGGTGTCGACGGACTTGTACACATCACAGACCTCAGCTGGGGCCGCGTGAATCACCCAGAAGAGGTGGTCGAAGTGGACCAGAGCTTGAACGTTGTGATTTTGGATTTCGACGACGACCGCAAGCGTATTGCACTCGGCATCAAGCAACTGAGCGCGCACCCTTGGGATGCGATGTCAGAAGGCGTCAATGTCGGAGACAAGATCAAAGGAAAAGTGGTGGTTGTGGCAGATTACGGAGCCTTCGTCGAAGTGGCGGAAGGTGTCGAAGGTTTGTTGCACGTCAGCGAGATGAGCTGGAGCCAGCACTTGCGCAGCGCTCAAGAGTTCCTCAAAGTGGGAGACGAGATCGAGACCATCATCTTGGGCATCGACCGCGAGGAGCGGAAGATGAGCCTCGGTATGAAGCAGCTCGTTCCAGATCCATGGGACAACATCGAGTTCAAATTCCCCGTGCAGTCCAAGCACAGTGGTAAGGTTCGCAACTTCACCAACTTCGGCTTGTTCGTCGAGATGGAGGAGGGCATCGATGGCCTTGTCCACATCTCTGACCTGAGCTGGGAGAAGAAGATCAAGCATCCTTCGGAGTTCTGTAATGTTGGCGACGAGATCGACGTGGTCGTTCTCGAGTTGGACAAGACGAACCGCCGCATGAGCCTCGGTCACAAGCAGCTCCAGGAAAATCCTTGGGATACTTTCGAGACGGTGTTCGAAGTGGGCTCTACCCACAAAGGCACGGTGGTCACCATCGACGGCAGCAATGTCGGCGTGGCACTTCCATACGGAGTCGAAGGTTTCTGTCAGGCCAAGCACCTCAAGCGCGAGGACGGTACAGACATCAAGGTCGAAGAGATTGCAGATTTCATCGTCCTCGAGTTCAACCGGAACGCCAAGCGCATTACGGTGTCGCACTTGCGCACATATGAGGAGCCGCCCGCAAAGAAGCGTGGAGCTACCACAGAGCGCAAGCGCCGCGATGACCGTGATAAGGGGTCAAGCCCAGCTACACAGCGTGCAGTGCGCGAAGTCAATGAGCGTCAGGCTAAGACCACGTTCGGAGACCTCGATGTCTTGTCGCAGTTGAAGCAGCAGATGGAAGACGGACCTGCAGCTGAGGCTCCGGCCCCTAAAGCAGCACCTGCTCCTGAAGCTCCTGCAGCTGATGAGGCTCCTGCAGCTGAGGCTCCGGCCGCTGAAGAGGCTCCTGCTGAAGAGGCTCCGGCCGCTGAAGAGGCACCTGCTGAAGAGGCACCTGCTGAAGAGGCTCCGGCCGCTGAGGAGGCACCTGCTGAAGAGGCTCCGGCCGCTGAAGAGGCATCTGCTGAAGAGGCTCCGGCCGCTGAGGAAAAGAAGCCAGCAGCGAAAAAGCCAGCAGCCAAAAAAGCAGCGGCTAAGAAGCCAGCAGCCAAGAAGCCAGCAGCCAAGAAGCCCGCAGCCAAGAAGACGGCCAAAAAGGCCGACAGCGAGGCTGACGACGCTAAAGACGGCGACGCATCTTGAGGCACATTAGCCTGTAACTATTAAGAAAGGGAGGTCCAGTGGGCCTCCCTTTTTTTATCCCTTATTTTTGCGCCGCATTATGGGTCCAGCGAAACTCCTCATCAACCCACTTCAGTTTAGGTTGACGCTTGATCGTCTCGCCCACCAGTTGGTCGAGGAACACGGAGATTTCTCCAACAGTGCGTTGATTGGCATTCAGCCCAGAGGCATTCACTTGGCCGCGAGATTGGGCGACAGAATCCAAGAAATCTTAGGAGGCACCCGTCCACGTTCCGGAGATTTAGACATCACCTTTTTCAGGGATGATTTCAGGCGAAGAGACCAGCCACTTCGCGCTGCGGTCACCAACCTGGACTTTACTGTTGAGAACCTGAAGGTGGTGATCGTAGATGACGTGCTGTTCACAGGACGGACGATTCGTGCGGCCATGGATGCCCTGTTGGCCCATGGGCGCCCAGAGACGGTAGAACTTGCCGTTTTGATTGACCGGAGGTTCAGCAGGGAACTGCCCATTGAGGCCAAATATGTCGGACGCAGTGTGGACAGCTTGGACAGTCAGCGCGTGAGGGTGTTGTGGTCAGAACATGATGGGGGAGAGGATCGGGTAGAATTGATGAATCCAACGGCAGAACATGGCTGACTTTTCTCAGAATCATTTGTTGGGCATCCGCGGACTTACTGGTGCGGATGTGGAACTGATTTTCGAGACAGCACGGGGATTCAAAGACATCATCAACCGGCCCATTCGAAAAGTGCCGAGTTTGAGGGATTTGACGGTTGCGAACTTGTTTTTTGAAAACAGCACGCGTACCCGGCTCAGTTTCGAGCTGGCGCAGAAGCGTTTGAGCGCAGACGTGGTGAACTTTTCTGCGGCATCCTCCAGTGTGAAAAAGGGGGAGACCCTTGCCGATACGGTGCGCAATATCTTGGCCATGAAGGTCGACATGGTGGTGATGCGCCACCCTCATCCAGGAGCGGCCCATTATTTGTCGACCAAAATCGACGTTCCCATCATCAATGCAGGTGACGGAACGCATGAGCACCCCACCCAGGCTTTGCTGGATTGTTTCACGTTGACGGAACGCCTGGGCAGTTTGTCTGGAAAGAAAGTCTGCATTTTTGGAGACATCCGGCACAGCCGTGTGGCTTTGTCTAATGTGCGTTGCCTTCAGCTCCTGGGAGCAGAAGTGATGGTGTGTGGTCCCGCCACTTTGATCCCAAAGCACTTCGCTTCGCTCGGTGTTGTGGTAGAACACGACATGGATCGGGCCTTAGAATGGTGCGATGTGGCCAATGTTTTGCGCATTCAGCTCGAAAGACAGGGTGCAGAAGTGCCTTTTTTCCCCAGTCTAGAAGAATATCACCAACGGTTTGGACTCACCAAAGCGCGCCTAGATCGGCTGTCTCAGCCCCCCATTATATTGCACCCAGGCCCCATGAACAGGGGCGTTGAGATCGCATCGGAGGTGGCGGACCGCAGTGACGCCGTCATCTTGGAACAGGTGGAGAATGGGGTCGCTGTTCGTATGGCTGTGTTGTATCTGCTTGCCGGTCGATTGGGTGGGTCGGAGGATTGACCTAAATTCGACAGATACTGATTCGTAACATGAAATTCGAAGTCGATAAGCAGGAGAGGGTGGTCGTTGTGACCTCCAAAGTGGAGAAGCTTGACGCGCTGTGCGCGCCTGAGCTCAAGGGTGAGCTTGTTCTTGCCAATAAAGAGGGACACCGCAACATGGTGCTCGACCTCTCCGAAACGCGCTACATTGACTCCAGTGGTCTCAGTGCTGTGCTCATTGGACACCGCGCTTGCCGCGATGCCAAAGGCACATTTGTGCTGTGTGGACTCCAGCCAGCAGTATCTAAGCTCGTTACGATCAGCCAGTTGGACAGTGTCTTAAAGATTGTCCCCACCTCCAAAGAGGCCATCGACTTTGTCTTCATGGAGGAAGTCGAACGGGACCTCTGAGTTTGAACTCAAAACACCTTATTGAATGTTGTATTTCATGAACCGCAGTGCCATGATGGTGCTGACCCTTGCCTCGTGTCTCACCATTTCTGCCCAGTGCGACCCACTTGAGGTGGATTTTGGAGCTGAACCTTGGGGCTTGGCCCCAGACGGTGAAGAGACCTTTTTTGATGCCGCAGAAATATCGGTGGCTTACACAGATGATGTTCACCTTTTGGTGCCTTCTGTTGCCTCTGAGGTGGTTCCGGACACTCCTTTGGATGCGCCCATTGATTCTGTGGTCATTTTGACGGTTTTATTGGTGGATTCAATTTCAGGAGACACCCTTGACTTTGCAGAAGCGGGAATGTCCTATGAGTGCAACAACCTTGGAGATTGCACAGACCCCTGTACTTTCTTGGGGGGTCAACAGTATTGTGCCAGATTCTCAGGAGTCCCTACCGTCGCAGGCGACTTCATGTTGAGCCTTGAAGTGCAGGTGTGGGCAACGGTCTTTGGTTTCCCTTTGGCGACTCCATTTAGCTTTTCTGGGTTCCCATTCCCCATTGCTGGAGAAACCAACAGTGTGGACCAACAGATTCAGGCCGCGCCGCGTGCATACCCCAACCCATCTGATGGTCAGTTTATGTTGACCGGTGCAAAAGGGAGCACTGCGGTGTTGCGGGCAATGGATGGGCAGCAGATCCGTGCATGGCAGGTCAGGACTGAATCTGAACAGGTATCCCTTGATGGCATGGCTCCAGGCGTGTATTTCTTGGAGCTCGTCGCAGAGGGACGCAGAGAAGTCCTCCGGGTTTCATTTGTCCGCTGATTCCCTCTCTGAGGCCGTTTGAGGTTTGACGTCCATATTTTAGGATGCGGTGCCGCGTTGCCGCTTCCGGGACGGAACCCTACGGCCCAAGTGGTCAACGTGCATGAAAAGCAGTTCTTGCTGGACTGTGGAGAGGGCACGCAAATCGCATTACGGCATGGCAAAATCCGCATGATGCGGATTGACCATATCGCCATCAGTCACCTTCATGGCGACCACTACTTGGGTTTATTTGGGCTCCTGTCGACGTTTAGTTTGCTCGGCAGAACCAGGGCGTTGAACCTGTATGGTCCCCCAGAGTTGGAGGGTTTGGTCTTTGCTCATGAAAAGGCGGGCGAGTCGGTGCGGGGATATCCACTTCACTTCAAGGCGACCCAAACGGAGTCTCCAGAAACCTTGTTTGAGGACGGCAGCGTGAGCTTGGAGAGTTTTCCTGTAAGGCACCGAATTCCAACCACCGGGTTTTTGTTGAGGGAGAAGCCGCGAGAACTTGGCGTAAAGCGAGATTGGATTGCAAGATTGGACCTGAGCTTGACTGAGATATTGTCTTTGAAAAGGGGAGAAGACGTGCAGCGGCCCAATGGCAGTGTGGTCCTTTGCGCCCAAGCCTGTCATGTGCCGCCATCTCCGCGCAGTTATGCATTTGCCGCAGATACCCGCTATTGGGAAAAGGTCGCGGAATGGGTACAAGACGTGAACCTGTTGTACCATGAGGCGACGTTTGATGCCGCGATGAAGGATAGGGCGACCAAGACGTTTCACAGTACGGCTACTCAGGCAGCGCGGATTGCGGCCAAGGCCGAAGTGGGGCAACTCGTCATCGGCCATGTTTCGGCCCGCTATGAGAATGCTGATGCCCTGCTCCAAGAGGCGCAATTGGTCTTTCCCAATACAGTGGCGGCTTCTGATGGCTTGATATTGGAAGTCTCTCACTGATGTTGAGAATTGACGTTGCTTCCTGTGCCCTCCGTTTTCGGAGAACCACTTTTCGCCACTAGCTTTGTTATCTAGAATGAGTCTCAATAAGGTCATGCCACGAATCATCATCGCTGACAGCCACCAGCTGGTCGCGTGTGGATTGCATGCCACTTTGCGGTCTCACGGTTTGGATCAGGTTGTGGGGCATGCCCGCAATGAAGAAGAGCTGTTCGAGTTGATGGACCACTTTTCTCCTGAATTGGTCATCCTCGATTTTGTGGCGGAAGGATTCACGGTGGAGACCATAGCCAAGCTGAAATCTAGAGGCCGTATCCGCATTTTGGCTTTGACCGATGCGCAGCGTGGAAGCACACTCGTCCACGCCCTGCGAGCTGGTGTTGATGGCTACGTAAAAAAGGACTGTGACCTCCAAGAGATTATTGAAGCTGTGCGGGAAACGCATGCAGGCCGCAAGTTTTTCTGCGGACAAATTTTAGAGACCATCCGAAAGGAGGGCATCGATTTGGAATCTCTCAATGTTGTGGATCCGAACTGCTTGGGGGTGAGCTTGAGCAAGCGTGAATTGGAGGTTATTAGACTCATCGCCGAAGGATTCACGAATCCTCAAATTTCTGAAAAGCTTTTTGTGAGTCCCCACACGGTGACCACGCACCGCCGGAACATCCTTCAGAAACTGGGGGCCAACAACACTGCAGCTGTTGTAATGTACGCGGTTCAATCAGGATTGGTCAGTCCAAACAAGTTTCTGTTTGGTCAGAACCTCTGATTAATAGCGGGTTACGCCGCTTTTGTTCTCTGTACTTTTGCCATGTGTTAGAAGTGACCTTAATGATAGGCCTATGTTGATGACGACTGACTTTAAATACAACACCGCAACGGAATCTCGAATTGACAAGATCAATTTGGAGGACCTTCCCTTTGGAAGTGTGTTTTCGGACCACCAGTTCCGAATGGACTACCGGAATGGTTCATGGCAACAAGGTGAGTTTGCGCCCTATGGGGACATGTCACTGAGTCCCGCAGCCATGGCACTCCATTATGGACAGGCGATTTTTGAAGGCATGAAGGCGTTCCGCCAGCCTGATGGTTCTGTGGCGCTTTTTCGTCCCATGGAGAACATCCGCCGCTTCAATAAAAGTGCCGAGCGCATGAGCATGGCACTTTTGGATGAAGGCTTGTTCTTGAATGCACTCACAGAACTGGTCAAGTTGGACCAGAACTGGGTGCCCGACGGAGAAGGGGGCTCTCTGTACTTGCGTCCTTTCATGTTTGCTTCTGAGGCTCACGTAGGGGTAAGACCAAGTGAGGAGTACCGTTTCATCATCTTCAGCTGTCCTGTAGGACCTTACTATAAAGGCAATGTGCGCGTAAAGGTGGAGACCTTCTTCACGCGTGCAGCTCCTGGAGGAACAGGATATGCCAAAGCGGCGGGCAACTATGCCGCTTCGCTGCAACCAACTGCAATGGCCCGAAATGAAGGCTACGATCAGATCCTTTGGACGGATGCCGTTGAACACAAATACATCGAGGAAAGCGGCACCATGAACGTGGTGTTCGTTTTGAATGGTAAGCTGGTATCTCCTTCATTGGGTGATACCGTTCTTTCAGGCGTCACACGCGACTCGGTGTTGCGGTTGGCGGCTTACAAGGGCTATGAAATCGAAGAGAGGAGAGTGGCCGTGGCTGAATTGAAGGCCGGAGCGGAGTCTGGAGCCTTGACCGAGGCTTTTGGTGTGGGCACTGCTGCTACGATGACCGCAATTGAGGCCATTGGATTTCCAGGTGTAGACGTGGCATTGCCGCCCGTTGAGACTTGGAAGTTGATGCCAGACCTGTCCAAATCATTGGATGACCTGCGCCGTGGGAAAGGAGAAGACCCTTTCGGCTGGCGTGTGGTAATTTGATCGCATGAAGATTTTCTCGGCCCCCAGGAGGTTGTGCTTTCTGGGAGTATGCTGTTGGGCCTTGCTCAGCTTGCCCACGCTCGTTTCAGGACAGGCGGGGGTAGACCTCATGGGCAGCCCCATTCCGGGGATCACAGCATTGGGACACCACGCCATTGGCGTCAACATGTCCTTGTTGGCGGTGGACCGGCCGTTTTCAGACAGGAAGTGGCGCAACGAGGGCGGAAGAGACTCGTTGGGCAGAAAAGCCAGAAGGGCGTTGCGGAAGTCGGAACGTTTGCGATTTATGAGCGGCTTTGAAGCTGGGATTGGACTGCAAACACCGTTGCTAGACGGGACGAAATTGATCGATGCTCTTGGCTCGGAGACTTCTTGGAACCTCACAGATCGCCGGGCGTTGTCTCAGGCGTTGGCCGACAAGAAAACAACAGCTCAAGTCGATTTAAGGTGGGTCGGATGGAGCCGACACGGTTCCAGAGGTGGTTGGGCATGGTCTGTAGAAGACCGGTATTCTGCGACAGTGAATCCGAGTTTGGCCCTCGCCGAGTTTGCCCTCCTGGGACCTGCAGCCAGCATTTATGATGCCACGCTTCTCACCGATGGCACTGTGGTCGATGTGGATTCGTTGACCAACGAGCAATTTGAAATGGCGGAGCAGGGCATCAGCAATGGACCGCTTCCTTTGATCAATACATTGCTTGATGGAGGCTCTTTTGCGGTACAGCATGTGCGTTCATACGGGGCTGGATTTGGTCTCAAGTTGATCCAGAGCCGGGCCATTGGATTGTCTTTCGGGCTGGGAGCGCGTTACTACCGTGGTTCAGGTTATTATGAAGTCGACGTCGAGAACCAAACTGCTTTTGCCGCATTCAACCGTGGTTTCGGTACTGAATTGGTCGCTGAGGGGGCCACGTTGGGCAGTGCACTCAGACCCGCAGGGTTTGGCGTTGCTTTGGATTTAGCGGTCCACGCTGAAATCGCTGGCTTGTGGTTTGCTTCACTGGCCATCAATGACTTGGGAAGTATGGACTGGCAGGGTGAGTCTTACAGTTTGCAGAATCCTGTTGGGGATTGGAACGGGTGGAACGATGCGGAAGGGGGGGTCTTGGACCTGTTGAACCAAGGCCTTTCACCAACGGCGCTCTTCTTGGAAGCTACTCCGCAACGCAGGGTTGTGGCCTTGCCCACGAGGGTCCGACTCAATGGGGGCTTGCGTTTAGGCGACCGTGCAAAATTGGGGGTGGAATTCGCTGCACCACTGAACGACGCACTGTTGCGTCAACCTACAGAAATTGGAGTGGGTGGGGTCACCCGCTTGGCGGGCTTTCAAATTATGGGAGGCTGGCGCTGGCAGCAGGACAGTGGAATCCGCACACCTCTCGCGCTGATATGGGCACCCAAAGGGCGCCCCGGCCAGCTCGGATTTGCAACGGGCGATTTGCTCGGTTTCTTGGCGCCGGAGCGTCGGTGGAGCTGGGGTTGGAGTTACACGAGAACTTTAAGTGCGGCACGGGGTTTGTAATACAGGAGGCACATTCAATACAAATGCCATGATTACAATGAACTCCTTCCGTTACGCTTTGTCTGCAGTGGTCGTTTTGCTTTGTGGGCAAACCATGTGCAGCAGTCCTACATGTTCAACAACATCACTTCAAGGAATGGTCCCATCCACTGCAGAACCTGAGGCAGCTCCTGCCGGTAAATCATACGCCGTTTTCGCAGGCGGTTGTTTTTGGTGCACGGAGGCCATTTATGTCGAACTGCTGGGCGTGGATCACGTAGAAAGCGGATACACCGGTGGGCACATCAAAAACCCTGGATATCGGGAAGTGTGTTCTGGAAGAACAGGCCACGCAGAAGGTGTGCGCATCACTTTTGACCCCGAAGTCGTGAGCTACGAAGAACTGTTGGATGTGTTTTGGCGCACCCACGACCCGACGACATTGAACCGCCAAGGTGCAGATGTTGGGACCCAATATCGCTCGGCTATTTTCCCCCAAAATGAGGAACAGGAGAGGGTGGCCCGCGCCTCACTCGCCGCTGCAGATGAAGCTGCGTTATGGGATGACCCCATCGTCACAACGATTGAGCCAGCAGCACCTTTCTATGTAGCTGAGGACAGCCATCAGGATTACTACGCTCGTAACGCTGAACAAGGCTACTGTGTGGCGGTTGTGGGACCAAAAGTCAAGAAATTCAGGGCTTTGTTTGCAGACAAATTGAAAGCAAACCAGCACTGAGCCCTGTGCAGTCGGACCACCTTTTTGAGGGGTGGTATCTTCTTGCATTGGTGATGGGACGTTGGAAAATCTTGGAGTTGTCCCCGTCAGATGTCGTGTGGACCCGTTTGGACCCTGTACTTTGTAGTGTCAACTCTTTCCATGAGAAGGCTATTTAACCGATTGGGACATAGAGCGTTGGGGCGTGAGGCCTTGGCAGACCGTGAGCGAAAAGGCCAGCGGTTGGGTGGGGATACGCATGTGGGCATCTTGGTTCCAGCTGTGAATTCAGCCCAAAGGCACCAACTGAAGGAGCTGGTGGTCGGATTGGAGGAGAAAGCAGGGGATGTGTCTTGGACCATCTTGGCTTACACTGGAACCACGCGAAAAGCCTACACCAAATCCAGGGCCCAACGGATGAAGAAGCTGGGAGAGGGCCACAACGTTGAACCGGACTTTCCTCAATTGGCACAATTGACCTGTTTGTGGCACGACGACTGCAACATCATGGGGCTGCCGCAGGTCATGCCCAATGGGATCAATGCCGCAGATGTCCTGTTGACTTTGGACAAGGACATGTCCAACCTTCCGCTCAAGGCGTTGATGAGACGGTCGCAAGCCCCCTTCAAGGTGGGGCCCATGAGGCCTGATGATGGTACCTTGGACTTTATGTTAACGTGGCCCGACGGGGGAGACATGCTATCCTTTGTCCAACTCGCGTTTCATTATTTGAAAACACTCGACTTGAAATGAGCAAGCGGTTCCAAGGATTGGGCGTGGCCCTGATCACCCCATTTACACCTCAAGGTGACATTGATTTTCCAGCGTTGGAGAGGATGGTGCACCACGTTTCTTCTAGCAAGGCCCACTATTTGGTGGCTTTGGGGAGTACGGGTGAAACGATGTTGATGTCGGCAGATGAGCACCGCCGGGTGTTGGACTTCATCATGGAGGTCAATGCCGGTAGATTGCCCATTGTCGCAGGGTTCGATGGCCAAGGTGGCACCTTGGCAGCGGTAGAACGGATTGCTGCAATGGACCCCAAGGGACTGTCTGCATTGCTCGTCAGCCCTCCGGCCTACATCAAACCGGGCCAAGAAGGGATGAAGCGGCATTTCAAAGCGCTCGCAGAAGCTGCTCCGTTGCCCATCATTATGTACAATGTGCCTTCACGGGCAGGCGTGACCATGACGCCCCAAACCATTGTAGAACTCTCCCGTGAGTGCCCGGCATTGATTGGTTTGAAGCAAGCCACGGATGACCTTGTGGCTTTCAGGGAAATCCGTCAAGGGGTGCCGGAGTCCTTTGTGATGTTGTCGGGTGATGATGAGAACGCTGTGCCCATGATGGCTTTGGGCGGCGATGGATTGGTCAGTGTCATCGGCAATGCTTACCCCGATGCTTGGGCTTCGGCCATGGACCTCGCCTTGTTTGGTTCGGTTAAGGAGGCAGAGCAATCGTTGGCCTGTTTTCAGCCCCTCTTGGGCTGCATTTTCTCCGAAGGCAATCCCACAGGCATCAAGGCCTTGTGCAGCTTGATCGGCCTTTGTGGTGTGGACCTGAGATCCCCCCTCATGCCAGCTTCACAAGCGTTGCGAGACCGTTTGTACAATGCGGTGGCCGACTTAGATGCTGTCCGCGCTCCGGCCCAAGATTGACGTTGACTTCAGGGAAGGGCCTCAGGAGGCGATCATTCCATGTTTCACGGAGATGGCCGCTTTGCACGCTTCCACAATGGCTCCAGGTCCTAGGCCATATTTCTCCAAGAGCTGCGCGGGTGTTCCGCTTTCTCCAAATTGGTCTTCTACGGCCACGAAGCGCTGAGGCGTTGGTTGGTGCTGTGCGAGACATGCGGCGACGCTTTCTCCAAGGCCTCCATTTCTCTGGTGCTCTTCGGCAGAAACCACACAGTGGGTCCGGCCAACGCTCTCCAAAAGCGCTGCGTTGTCCAAAGGCTTGATGGTGTGCATGTCCAGCAAATCGACAGATATTCCTTCCGCGGCCAATTGACGGGCTGCAAGAATGCTGTTCCACACAAGATGTCCATTGGTCACGATCGTGACATCGGAACCGGTCATGACCCTGCGGGCCTTTCCGATCACAAAGGGGGTGTCGGCCTCGGTAATCATGGGCACTTTGGGGCGTCCAAAGCGGAAATATACAGGTCCGTGATGGGCTGCTACGGCATGTGTTGCGTTGCGCGTTTGCTCGTAGTCACAGGTATGAATGACGGTCATGTTGGGCAACATCTTCATCATGCCCACATCTTCTAGAATTTGGTGTGTCGCACCGTCTTCGCCCAAGGTTAGGCCACAGTGGGATGCGCAAATTTTGACGTTCTTCTCGCTGTAAGCGACGCTCTGTCGAATTTGATCGTAGACGCGGCCTGTAGAGAAATTCGCGAAAGTTCCGGTGAAGGGGATGATCCCACCGATGGTGAGTCCAGCAGCAACGCCGATCATGTTGGCCTCGGCAATGCCCGCTTGTTTGAACCGCTCTGGAAAGGCATCCTTGAAGGCGTTCATTTTCAGAGAGCCGGTGAGGTCTGCGCAGAGGGCGACCACATTGTCGTGGGCCTGGCCCACTTCTAGAAGCCCTTGTCCGAATCCGCTGCGGGTATCCTTGCGCGTCAGCCCGTCAAGTGTGGCCTCGTCGGCCGAAATGAAGTCGATCATGGTCAAAAATCAATGTGGTGAGAACCTCCAGCGCGAATATCCAAAGACCGGGTTACGGTAAGGTCCGTTTTTGATGCATGTTTTGCACGGAAC
>Ga0208971_1000233_pt1 | contig 42374 bp, 28 predicted proteins | sample AOAMet1_18_M0_10_2_FD_188229 | JGI IMG/M metagenome (GOLD analysis project Ga0208971, IMG submission 188229) | Ammonia-oxidizing marine microbial communities from Monterey Bay, California, USA - CAN11_18_M0_10 (SPAdes) | ecosystem: Environmental > Aquatic > Marine > Intertidal zone | place...
ACTAAAATCAAATCGCATTCAATTCAACACTGCCGTTATGATCAAATTAAATCCTGCGGTTACCCCCAGTCTGTTTTAAATCCCCTCGTTCCTGATTCTCTCGCCCGCTAACCGTGTCCTAATCAGATTGCCAATTGTGTTAAAAATAATCGAAGCAAGTTCATTCGAACCAACCAATCTGTTCACGCCGCTCGATGACACCACCATCGAGGCCGCGGGCGAAATTGTCAACTCCGTCCGCTCTGAAGGCATTCCAGCCATTCGCCGGTTTGCAGAGCAATTTAGTGAACGCACGAGTGACCAACCACTGTTGATCGACAGAGATCAAATGGAGGCTGCCACAGATCGGATTGAGCGAAGCGACCTTGAACTATTAAAACGTGTCGCCGAGCGAATCCGAAATTTTGCCGACGCTCAACTCGGTTGTTTGAGCGAACTGAAAACTCCAGTACCGGGTGGTTTTGCTGGACACACGATTCAGCCAATTAACCGCGTCGGATGCTATGCTCCCGCGGGGCGGTTTGCTCTGCCTTCAACAGCATTGATGACGATCGTTCCTGCGGTTGCCGCAGGTTGCCCTGCTATCATCCTCGCGACTCCCAACCCGTCTGACATGATGCTCGCCACGGCTTTCATTGCTGGAGCCCATCAGGTTCTGGCGATCGGGGGCGCTCATGCCGTCGCCGCACTTGCCTATGGTTTTGAAGGTTTTGACAAATGCGATCTGATTGCAGGGCCAGGGAATCGATGGGTCACCGCCGCCAAGAAAATTGTCAATGGTGATTGCGGAATCGACATGCTTGCTGGCCCTTCCGAATTGGTTCTCGTCACCGATGAGACTGGGAAACCAGAGACGATTGCCGCGGACCTTTTGGCTCAGGCGGAACACGATGTCGACGCTCGCCCGTTCATGATCACCACCTCACGCGAGATGGCCGATAAAGTCAACGCACAGATTCAAATTCAATTGCCAGCACTGCCCACAGGCAACATCGCTGAACAGGCAATTCAAAATGGCGGAGCAATTATTGTTGAATCGCTTCAGCAAGCCGTTGAGATTTGCAACGCACTCGCACCGGAGCACTTAGAACTCCATTGCCTCGATGCAGAATCCATTGCTTCTCAAATTAAACACGCAGGCTGTATTTTCATCGGCCATCAGTCAGCCGAAGTATTTGGTGATTATGGCGTCGGCCCCAACCACACACTTCCAACCGCGGGAACCGCCCGCTGGAGTGCTGGGCTAAACGTGTTCACTTACACCCGCGTTCGTACTTACCTGCAACTATCCGATGTCCCCGATTCGCTTGTCCAGGACACCGCGCGACTGGCTGAAATTGAAGGACTCATTGGTCACCAACAGGCGGGTCTTCGACGCCAACCTAATAACAAATAAGCGGCGACCAACGCAAGCGACCTCGACCCCGTCGGTCGCAATTTCAGGATTACACTTTTGAGAAGGCGATCTTGAAAAGGTTGTTGTCCCCCTCCAATGGTTACTCGCCAGTTCCAAATTTGTAGATCGAGTTGTGGATCTTGCCTTGCACCGGTTTTCCATCGGTTGACGTTAACGCGTAATTAATTTCCATCCCCCAAGTCAATTGCTGATCAGGAATCTCAAGGAATACGGTTGTCCCATCATCCGACAACGTCGCACTTTTCACGACCAATCGTTTTTCGTTGTAATGCTTGGAACCATAATTCGCCGTTCGTTTGAGATCCCAAGTGTTGACCGAATAATTCGACACGTCCGTGGCTGATTCCGAATCCACAGCATCTGACAGGCGTATTTTGATACCGGAGCGGGTCGCGTTCAAACCGAGCGGCAAATGCATTGGTTTTCCAGTGTAGCGTACTCGATAGAACCCGCCTGGTTGATGCTGACTACCAGCCCAGGCGAACATTCCACAACAGTACAGTTGGCCGTCGTCCGGGCTAAATCGCCCCCGCATGACACCGGTTGGAAATTGCGAAATTGGAAACTCACACATCCCTCCCTGCATCTGACCATCCACTTCTTCGTGGGGCACGACATAAATCTTCCCATAGCCATAAGAAAAGTTTAACAACGCCCCATTCAGTGGCCCCCATTGATCACTATCCACCCACAATAGTTCAGACGGCGAACGATCAAATGAGTTTGTAATCCAGCACAACGGATCTGACATCGCTTCGTCGGATGAATCAGTCACGTCGTGATAGCCAAACATATTGCCATAAAACTGCCCCGGTTTTACCCAGTTAATTCTATTCTTCGGGTTCCAGTGCCCCTCCTGGTCGGTCACAACAAACGATCCATCAGGATTCAGACAGACACCATTGGCCGCTCTGAATCCGTTGGCAATAATCTCAGTGGTCGCACCGTCAGGGCTAATTTTCAGCAAAGTCCCGTGATGCGGCACCACTGCTTTTTTAGCGTGGCGCGCCGATTTTGCATAATAAAAATTACCGGCCTCATCAGCTTGGAGCCCCATCGCAAATTCGTGAAAATGCTCCGTTACCTGATGGTCACTATTAAAATTCTCATACCAATCAGCTTCGTGATCTCCATTTAGGTCGTGCAAAATCACAATCTGATCCCGACAAGTTACATAGATTTTCTCATTCACGTACTTTACACCGAGCGGTTGAAACAAACCGGAGGCAATTCGTTGCCACTGAAGCTGTTGCTCGCTACCCGGCTTTACCAGTTCGCCAAGCCCCGTCACTCTCCAAACCGAACCATCCCATGCGGCAACAATCACCGTGTCGCCATCGGGTAAAAAGTCGAGCCCCGTCAATCGAAGTTGGCAATTCCAGGGATTGTTAGTCGGGCGTTGAAAGACGTCGACAGCAAACGGCGATGCGTCATCTCCACGCAAAACAGGAGCCATCAATTTCTCCGGGTAATTAGCAGGGCCCCCGCGAGTCAAAGCAGATAGATTAACTGGCTTTTGTATATCGACGAGCTGGTCTTTAATTTCCTCCACCTGCTCCACCGTACTCAATGGCGCTTGGGTGACAACAAATTCAACCGGCTCACCAGCTGGAATAGTCAGTCTTATGTTGCCGTCATCATCTGAGTTCCAAACCGCATTGCTGAGCGAGGTGCCGACCAGCATACCATTGGCAGGTGCAATTTTTTCGGCAGCTCCCATCACGATCGCTGACAGTTTTTTCTGCCCACTCGCTTCTGGAAACTCACTTCCTCCCTGTTTACCCCATACGCCAACTAGCTTTCGTGGTTTAATCGCACTCTGGTCTGATAACTCTTCAGCTGACAATCTCCGCTGATAAAACTGCAACCGTTGCATCTCACCTTGAAACGCTGACTTCGACGGGAAGTTATCGTTGGTAAATCCAAAACGAATAACAGCATTCCCAAGAGGTTCCACTCGCCCCAGCGTTCCGCCGCCAGCAGGTTTCCCATCGATGTAAAAGTCCGCACGCTTTGCTTCAGCATTCCAAGTCATTGCGACGTCATGCCATTTGCCGTCATTGACCGCCCGATCCGCGGTTACCTCCCCAACCCAGCCAACATCGAGGCTAGGCCGACCGCCACGAAGGAAAAATGTTTTACCCTGAGCAAGCCATTGGTCTTGCTTTTTTGTTTTTGCAAGGATGGTTCCATCCTGTCGCGTTTTCAATCGCACCAAGATTGAATAATCTTGAAGGGCTAAGTCAAACTGTTTCGCAGTTTTTATTTCTGCAAATTTATTTCCATCAAAAATCAAGCCATTCTTCGAGGCGTTGTCCGAAGGCTCCAATTCTCTCTTGGCCCCCTTTGGAAAAATGACAGCTATGTTTTCGGACGACGCACCTTTTTTCAATAATCCCCTGTGCTTTGCTATTTGAATGGTCAGATCGCGATCTCGACGCCCGACTTCAAAGCGTCGTTGGTAAATCGGTTGGTCTCCCACAAATTCAAGGCCGGGTGACTCAAGTATTTCTGTATCTGCAACCCGATATTTCAAGATCGTTTGTTTTCCAAAGCGGTACATTCCAAGGTACTTCGCCCAGGAAGACGGCAAGGGACCGTAGTGCTTCCCATCTCGCCCAACCACGCGATCATCCTCGAAACGCTCGGCCAGAGACTCCCCTTTGCTCGCGTTAGGATTTGCCCACCCGGGACCTGTCGGATTAGCCACGTGTAGCTCACCGGCAATTTTCGGATGCCTTCCGTGGGTGCCATTAAAATGAATCCCTTCCCAGTCAATAAATTTTCCACTCCAAGCTCCGGCCATCCGCATCGTGTCATGCTCGTACATCATCCAATGGCTTCCCGACTCTACACCACCAGGGCCGGCATCGAGCCTTATCGCAATTCCTTTTTGTGCGATATTCGATCCATCTTTGGAAACCTCGATTGTATTATTTAAACTTGGCCCATAATCCATTAATGTCCACGGAGTCGATACCACAGGCTTGGGCCCCCGCGTGTTACCGCTTGGTAACGAAGCGAGATAGTCATCCGTTATTTCAAAATATTCAGAAGGATTGTGATCTTTCAAAAAGTGTTCACGAATGAAGTGAATCACTTCGTATTTCTGTTGCGGCACCATCCAACGCTGCGGATTCATCATGCCAAATCCATGTGTTAACGTGTTGTACATCACGAGGGGCTGATTTCCGTGCTTAAACTTTCCTGAGGCAAACCGGAGAGAGGTCGGCATCGAACCCTCCTCAGCAACGGTACCGTGACAACTGGCACAACGCAGGCGATACATCTCTTGGCCACGTGCAAAACTGGAATCATCGAGACTGGCAAGTAATCCGGCGTGATCAATTCGTTCCTCGTATTCGGGCAACGGCGTTAATGCAATCGAGCCAGCAGGTCTCAGTTCAGATGCTCGCCCTGCACCGTTGGCTGCAATCTCAGTCAAATAGGCGATGAGATCCAGAAATTGCTGCCGGTCAACGAGCTGATTTACTAAATCAACCGGCATCGTCGAAGTTTTTGTTTTTGACCAATCATCGGCATCAGCCTTTAAAATTTCTAATGGTTTATCGGGTTGCTCGATTTGATCTAAAAACAACCGCTCGTCAGTTTCGCTCGCTAAGATTCCGGAAACCAATCGTCCATCGGCCAGCAAGACCTTGATCGTCTCAAAACCTTCGTTGATTTTGGCAGACGGATTGAGCACTGACTCAATTAGGTGAGAAGTATCGACTGTTCGTTTTTCTGACAACTGAGGGCCTAATCGCCGTCCACCGACAGAGGCCTCATGACATCGCGCACAATTCATCGCCGGCTGATAAAAGGCAATTGCACCACGTTGGGCATCTCCGAATTTAACAGCGTCATTTACTAATTGGGCAACTGGCTCCGCCTGAAGACGCTTAGCAAGCGACGATTGTTTTTCCGTCTGAGCGGAGGAATTTGAAACAACGCTTAAAAGCAAAACCAGGGCGAGCGCACACAAAAAACGATTCAAACCAAATCTCCAATACAACTAAACATGCCGGTCAAACGCCTAGGCACGCAATCAAGCATAACAAATTTTTTGGACGAAACTCGAAACCATATCTAACTGCTCGCACCCTGAATTATTCGAGAGGATTATCGAGCGGGTCAATTCCAAGTTCCTCAATCGGTTGAGAAAGGATATCAAGGTCACGCGGGGGCAACTCTTCTTGAACCTCGCCCTCTCCCTGATACGGCTCTACATAAACATGATTCCCGCGAACCGAAATCACTCGGATCGCGTCCCCTTTTTCAACGGCAAAGCCCTCACTCACCGCATCAAATTTTTCGCCATCAACCATCACAATCCCGCTGGGTAGCATTTTGGTCTGGGCAATTCCCAGCTGGCCTTCGAGACGTTCCTTCTGCTCTTTGTTCTCAATGTAATTAGGAAGCACATCCTCCGGCTTGAGATCCTTTAAAAGGATACGTTTTCCCAGAGGCGTGTAAGGCCAGACCTTGACCATCAACGCTAGAAGTCCCGGAATAGTCACGACCGCTGCCGTCAACACGATAACGCCATAGCTGACGCTCTCCATAAAACCGAGAACTACCGAGGTCACAATTAAAATTCCAGCGACAATCCCCAGAATGCCCGCCGAGGGAACGAACAGCTCGAGAATAACGGCAAACAGACCGATGGCTAACAACAAAAACGCCCAATAGATCATTCGATCAACTTAAAAAAATAAATGTGCTATTCCAATATTTCATGCCCGCCGGCAGCCGCATTCTAGCGAATCAAAGTGACGGCCTCGCCCATTCGAACGTATTTTAACTCGATTTCACCTCGGGCTTGGCTGTGACCACAATTCGGTTGCCGATTGCCTCGATTACTTCGATCCTTTGGCCCTGATCTAACATTTGGCCGTTTGAAATCACATCGTAAACTTTCCCCTGAATCCTTGCCTTTCCAGACGGATTCAAACGAGTGGCCGTTTCGCCCGTGAGCCCCAGCAGATTACTCCAATCCACCATCGCTTCGGGATCCGTCCGCCCGCCGAGACCGGTATCGACAATCTTGCGAGGTTGCAGGATTAATCGGCGCAGTATTGGGGTTCTTGGAATCAAATTACGCAGCACGATGGCCGCCGTCAAAACTCCCAAACCAGCTCCGATAACGGGGACAAAGGAATAGGTCATTTCAACGAGATCATTGACTGATCGAGGAACAAAAAACGACTGAGACGCCAATACCAATGAACTGAACACCAGGACGATCCCGCCAATTCCAAACAAACCAAACCCCGGAATCACAAAGACCTCCATCAAAATAAAGATCGCCCCGATAACGAACATGATCACTTCCAGCCAATCAGCATTCCCATCGAGACTCTGGCTCCAAAAGAATAATCCAAAACAAAGGACAGCCAAGAATCCTGGCACACCAAGACCCGGCGCGGATAACTCTGTCGACAAAAAGAACATTGCCCCGAACAAGAGAAAGGGAGAAACGAACGGAGATGACAAGAATTCAGCAAACTTGGCAATCCGACGGTCGACCTTCGAGGGGGCTAACGTCGCTATCGACTCATCAAGCTGATAGAACTTTTTGACCTGTTCAATATCTGAAACAATTGTTCTAGCTAAACCATTCTGTTCAGCGGTCAGCGCGTTGATTCCTTCGGGGCTACCTATCGGTCCCAGTGCCTCCCACTGATCGGGTTGTTCGAGGCTTTCAAATTCGACGTTACATAACAATCGGGTTTGCCCGGTCTTCGGATCGCGATAGCGGGTCACCACCAAGCTTGGCTCTAACATTTGCTGCAACATTGACCAATCTGATTCTTTATCTTCAGCCAACCGTTTAACTTCTTCTCGAAATCCACGGAGTTCATCTTCATTCACCACCTCACCCTGCCCGTAGTCGCCTCCGAGTCGAGCGTCCTCGCTCATGATCAACTGATTACAGGCCAAAGCAATTACACCGGCCGGCCCGCGCACCGAGCTTTCCAGAAACGCAACCGTTCGCACTTCATCCGGATCATAACTGGCAATCAATCGTCCAATTCGAAGACAGGCTTCCACGTCCCCTAAATTTTCGCCAAGATTGAAGATAACTAAGTTCACATCTTCGCCACCTAACTGCTGCTTTAGTGATCGCGTTACCCAGGTCGCCGTCCGACTGTCGATGAACGGTGGCAACGTCACCAATAATGGTTTCCACTCCCCTGCACTTCCGGGGTCACCCTCAAGAACACTTGGGTCTAGCTCCAATTCCCGCGCCAATGCCGTCCGTGATTCTGGTAACAACCGAACTAAACCAAAATCTTGGAGCTCGTTGCCAGTTAAAAGACTAAAACTGCCCTGAGGAGTTATTGTCACAACGGTAATCGGTTTCCCAGAAGCTTCCATCTCTCTCAACGCTTCACCGTTGACGTAAGATACAGCACCCTCGCTGTCGGTCACTCGAAACAACTCTTGATCTCTTTCAAGCATGCTTAGAGCAACCGAAACTGGCAGGGTCGTTAACCCCTGCGAAGCGATGCTGCGATAAATTTCGCGATAGAGATCATCGGCTGATTTATCATCAATTCCAGCTTTCCCAATCGCCGCATCTGGATCAATCGCAATTTGATTTGCTGCGATGGCGACAAGTACCGCGTGCCCGTTAAGCCCACCGCCGGGCATTGATTCATCGTTATCCCACCCAAGACCCTCGCGTCGTTGAGGAATATAAGCAACGGTTTGGAGCCGATTTAAATCTGGATCCCGCAGATAGCGGGCCAACGCCATACACGCCTCCAGTTCGCTGCCACGACCAGTCTGCCCCCCCCGCGTGTCGAATTCCAAAATAACAACCGGCCGGTTCCGTCGCTGGGCAGCCGGGCTTGTCTTTTCCGATATTCGCTTTAGCGCCTGACGCACCGAGGCACTTGCTTGCCCGTCAATTGGTAAGGGGACTTTGACACGGTAACCCTCGCGATTGGTGTCTGAACCAGCTCCAGAGTTTACCTGTTGAGGCACTGAAACGGTTGCAATCGCAGCGTCTACGAACAGCGTTAACGCGAACGAAAGAACGAGGAATGCAGAAAGGGCTGCGATTCTAATTTGAATCAATTGTGACATCTTCACTTCAGGAGCTAATGTTTACTGAATGGCATCTCGCCACCGCTGTGTAAGTATAGGTCTGAAATGGTCTTTAAGTACAGCGAAATAAGAGCGATATCAATTGCCCTCAGATTAAGACCGCGGCAAAACACGACAATTAGGAACAACGTGGTGTGTAGAAAGAACGATTTCGTTCGCACCGTTGAAGCGCTAACACTCGCATCAGGAAATTCGACCACCCAGGCAATGACTTAGCCGCCCACTGCCCAGCCTGAATCAACGAAGATTAACTTCAGGATAAAGTAGAAAATCATGCAAAGGATCGCACCGGCTGGGATGGTAATTGCCCACCCCGCCACAATGTTTCTCATTGTTTTCAAATTCAAGGCATTGATACCACGCGCCAACCCAACTCCCAGGACAGCACCGACCAGCGTATGCGTGGTTGAAATTGGCAGGCCAATCGGCAATACAGAAGCACCCAAAATAGTAATCGCCGCTGCAAACTCGGCGGAAAAACCACGACTTGGCGTTAGCTCGGTAATTTTTTCTCCAACCGTCTTGATTACCTTCCAACCCCAGGTCGCCAATCCAATCACAATTCCGACTCCACCGAGTAACAGCATCCAAGGAGCAGTGGTCGATTCCGCAATAATGGCCTTTTCAGAAACCGCCTGATACGCAGCGGCGAGCGGACCAATAGCATTGGCCACATCATTTGAACCATGGGCAAAAGCAACCAAACACGCCGTAAAGATTTGCAACACGCTGAATATTTTTTCAACCTGCCGCAACTCGTCAGAATCGGTATTGGTCGTGATATTGTCCAACGCTTTGTCCTGAAGCGACTCGACATCTATCAACAATTGTCTTGCCCGATCTTGGATTTCATCTGTTGAATTATTTCTAACTCGCTGAAGGTGTTTAATGGTCTTTGCGAGCGATCTCGACACGTCCGCGTCGAGCGCTGGATTTTTCTTAGATTTTGAATCGGAAGGACTTGGCTGCGTTCTCGACAATGAAAGTTTCGTGACGAAAAATCCAATGATACCCAACACCACTGCAACCGTAACGACCACTAATACAAATCTGGGATCCTCCGGATTCATCTCCCATTTTTTCCAAAGTGGCTTGAGGCCTTTGTAGGAGGTCAATCCCGTCATGACAAACATCAAAATGAAGACGAGTTTCGGCGCAACCCGCCGCGCCGCAGCAACCGGATCGCGTTGATAAAACACAGTCTTAAGTAAGATCCCAAACACGACGTAGGCAACGACCGCTGATATCAAAGGCGAAACGATCCATCCCGCACTAATCAGGCCTACTTTATCCCACAGGACACCGTCAAACCCTAACGCTAATGCGCCAAATCCGACAACGGCACCGACAATCGAATGGGTCGTCGAGACCGGCCAGGACATGTAAGTCGCGATTAACAACCACGTTCCCGCTGCCAACAATGCCGCAATCATTCCGCACGCTAGAATAAAGGGCGCTTCATTGGGCGGATACATATTAGAAATTTCCAGCGGATCAAAAATCCCCTTTCGCACGGTTTTTGCAACATTTGAACCAACAATATAGGCACCAGCAAATTCAAAGATCGCGGCGAGAATTACGGCCCGGCGAAGTGTCAGCGCACCCGAACCCACCGAGGTTCCCATTGCGTTAGCAACATCGTTGGCACCAATGTTCCACGCAACATAAAAACCGCAAACGAGAATCAAGCCGATTAAAATAAATTCAGCACCCATGATGGCGAAACGGCCCTCTATAAATCAAAGGATATATTATTTTCAAACACCGAATAAAAACGAAACCTGTTCTGACAATTTCCAGAACTCTTTATTTCAAACTCAAAGTTTTGAGAATCCGATTCGCAAGATTTTCAGAATCATTTGCCAAGCGACTCAGCACCCGTGTGACTCGCATCCAAAGATGAAATTCACCTGTCGAAAAATCTGTATCGTGAGCATAGATCTTCTTTAGCAACTGCAACTGCACGACGTCTGCTTCGTGCTCCGCCAACGCAGTCTCTTTCGCAAGCCCGCGAATTCGTTCAGCTTCGATCCCACCAAATCCAGACTCAATCAACTCGTCCATCTGGTTGATGATCGACGCACAAATTTCACACGCCTTAATGTTAAACCCAACAAACTTGTCGAAATCTTCGACCAGGTCTTCGGGGAAAGGCAGCCGCTTCAGCGTGAGCACTTTGCAAACATCCTCGGCTGTATCGGCAAGACTATCCTGAAGCGACAAGATTTCCAAAACCTCAGATCGATCGATTGGCATGAAGAATCGCTTCAACAATCGCTCTCGTATATCTGCCTTGATCTGGTCAGCCTCGTGCTCCAGTTCAGATACCTCGTTAGAGATTCTATCAAGGCTCTCAAAATTTCCGGCCTTTACCGCGTCCAGTGCATCGGACATCTTGCCAATGCACTTATTTACCTGCTCCATATGAAGCTGAATTTGACTGAAAGGCGAACGTCCGAATAGCTTGCCAATTGTGCTCATTTGGTCTACCAATGAGGGTTCGTGGTAATTTTGAACTGGAAATCTTAATTGATGATTTCCCTACTTCTAGTGGGGCAAAATTAATTTCACGAGTTTTTCACTATTCACAGGATCCGCCCCGTAAATATCGTTGAATTTTTACTTACACACAATTTTATCACTTCGTCCCTTGAGCGACCTCCCTTAGAACGGAACGCCAACAGACCCTGATATTGGGGGTTATTTTACCGCGAAGAGCTTTCAGCCCCCTGAATTCAAGAATCTGAGCAAACTCCACCCCAAACAGCTTAAAAAGACCGTTAAATGAGATTTACACGCGCAGTACGCCGCTTAATGCTGGGATATTTCATTCTGCACCTTCTGACTGCCGGGCTCTTTATCTTCGTGCTCTCGCAAATCGTGCGGAATCAAAAAATTAATGACATCGAAGCCGAAATGCAATCCGTTGCGTTCATGCTGGCCGGACACATTGAAGATCTTGAAAATGGCCTCGAAGACGAGGCGCTCGTCGGGCACCTAAAACGACTTGGAAAACTTACCAACATGCGGTTCACGCTCATCACCGCTGAAGGCAATGTTGTCGCTGACTCCGTCAAGGGAACGCAGGAAATTGGTCCCCACGGTAGTCGTGAAGAAGTTCTGATTGCAAAAAAGGAAGGCTGGGGATTTACTCAGAGATATAGTGAGACCTTGCGCGTCAATATGATGTATGGGGCTCAGAGATTTGACAACTCTAATCGAAACATTGGCTGTTACATACGAGTCGCAAGCGAGAGTAACAAAATCAACAGTGAGATTTTGGAAATCCAAATGTTCGTTTGGATATTTGCGTTGATCCTAAGCTTACTCACTTCTGGATTAATGGCCATTTTCTCAATGCGAAGTATGCAGCCACTGACCACTTTTGCCAAAGCAGTTCGGCAGGTCGGTATTGGGAAGTACGACTCGACGTTGGCAATTCAACATCGCGATGATGAATGGGGAGCCTTAAGTGAAGCATTTCAACAGATGCAAACAGAACTCAATCGACGTGAACAACATTTACTCGAAAACACCCAGCGGCTTGAAGCTGTGCTCTCCAACATGATCGAAGGAGTGCTGGCGGTCGAACCATCAGGCGAAGTAATGCTGGCCAATGGAGCAGCCTGCCGAATGCTCAAACTGACGCACCCGGAGATCTTTGGAAAAAAGCTACTCGAGATTGTCAGGATCCCAGAACTCGCCCAGGCAATTGAAAAGACTCAATTGCAGCGTACGTTTTCCAAAACAGAATTCAAGACATTCTCCGGAACCCAAAAAACGCTTAAGGCTCGTGTTTCCATGCTGGCCAACAAAGATAAACCAGGCGTCGCCATCGTCCTGCACGATGTGACAGAACTAAGACAGCTTGAAACTATGCGTCAGGATTTTGTCGCCAATGTTTCCCATGAATTGAAAACACCACTCGCATCAATCAAAGCCTACGCCGAAACATTGCGACTCGGAGCACTGCATGACGAAAATAAAAACATGCAGTTTGTCGAACAAATCGAATTTCAAGCAGAATTACTAAACCAACAGATCCTCGACCTACTTCATCTCGCCCGGGTAGAGTCTGGAACGAACACCTTCACAATCACCGACGTGAAGATTAATCAAATCTGCCAGGCGTCTTATGACCAATTCGCAAAAATAGCAGTTGAACGAAAACTAGACTTTCAGCTCGATCTTACCCAACCCAGTCCCGTGATCGCTGCCGATATTAAGTCGATTGAGACGATCGTCAAAAATTTGGTTGTCAATGCGATTCACTACACCCCCGAAAATGGCTCCATCTCTATTTTGAGCTACATAAACGATGGATCGGCCGTTATCGAAGTCAGGGACACGGGAATCGGCATCGCAAAAGACCAGCAAAAACGCATCTTTGAACGTTTCTACCGAGTCGATAAAGCCAGGTCCCGCGATATGGGGGGCACAGGATTGGGACTGGCAATTGTAAAACACCTAACCCAAAACAACGGCGGTTCGGTACATCTAAAAAGCCAGCTAGGTAAAGGAAGCTGTTTCGAGATCCACTTACCTCTCAAAAACGAATAACGCTGTGCATCTGACGATTCCTAACTGCAACGCTCTTTCAATACGGTGCCCCTAAGAGAGTCCGTTTAACCACGCACGCTTCCGCCAACTTCGTCGGCTAAATCATTTCTTCTTTGGTGCTTCGGTATTTCGCATTGCTGCCGCGAGATCACCTTGGATGATTAAATCAATGGGAGGACTTGCAACCTCGCTAGAATCGTTTGCGATGGCGAACCCTTGGATTTGAACCGGACCTCGGCCGAGCAACTCGGCAGCCACGGAAAATTCAACATCTCGCCCCGCCTTTTTCATTAACGTGCGACCATTGTGTCGCAACTCAATTGATTCTCCGGCCGTAGCTTTCGCGACCACCGTTATGTTATCCGTATCGCGGTACTCTGTTTGCTCTATCTGCAACTCAATCGAACGCCCACTATTATCAACCACCACCGGCAGAACCACCCGGCCTGTCGTTTGAACAAGATTGTTTGCAACCGCCACAACTCGCAGTTCATGGTAACCGTCTGGTAACTTGCGGGTATCGACTTTCATCTCGGACACCACGGGCGTTTGCTGGACCAATCGGCCATCAACATAAAACAATAGAGCGCCGACTTTGACCGGTGATTCCGCGATGTCGACCGAGAGGTTCAACACCCCTTTAACAGGGCTTTCAAAACTCGATGGATTAATTTCCATTGTCGGCTCAATCGCCCAGGGGCTGCATAGCGCATCACCGACAACAATGGTCTGAAACGGGCCACTCACCGATTGATAAAAAGCCTCCGCCAAAGAGCAACCGCGAGCGTAGTGGACGTGAATCATTGGGTGCGGAAATTTCGCTTGCACCGCATACGGCTCAACCACAGTCCCACTGCTCCCGGCAGCACCGTATCTCAAGAATTGGCTACATTTGGTTTGCCCAGCCCGATGAAACATTCCACCGAAACTCGTCAGGTTGTCGCAAAAAGCTCCCGGCAAAATTTGACTTCCCGAGGCGGCCCAGTTGAAACCGGGAGTTCCACATGTAAGCCCGATGATGTCGAGCGCTTTTACTGGAACCCCAGAAGTTACAACCTTCGTTCCATATCCCATCGCCTCGAGTTGAGTAATCGCCGAAGCAAAATTTGGCTTTCGAGTGGTCGAGCGAACATCCTTGGTATCGGTAAAGTAAAACGTTCCCTCCGGTTGAGTGCCATCAGCTTTGATCGACCGCTGCAATTGCTCAACAGCCTGTTTTTCATTGATACCGTAATTTCTCGTCACCGATAAAATAGTCGACAAAAAATACTGATCTCCCTGACCTTGCTCTTTGTTAAGCATTCCGTTGGCAGCCCACTTATAGTTATTTTTGAACCCATGAGTTGGGGCGAAAACAAAGGGCACATCAGGAATGCGGTCAACGATCCCGCGAAACAAGGGATCGTCTTTGACCCGTTCGAAAGCTAAATCGGACTGGGTTTGCTTTTGGTAACACCAACCCTGCCGCAATGCGAGGATTAGCCACTTAGTTGCGTTGGGGGCATCGCCTAGCTTTCCATAGAATTTTGCCAACCAATAACTGATTGCCAACTGCGATGGATTGCTTTTCCTGAATTCGTTGAGTTTAGTAATTGCTTTTTGATAATCCTGCTCCTGCTTGGATTTAATCAAATGAATGACAGCCTCAAATTCAGATTGTCGTACGCCCGAAAACGGCGTTCGAAGCAATTTCTCAGCGACTTGACGATAGTATCGATTTGATTCCAGCAACATGTAGGCCGGTTGCTCTCGCAAAGCCGCACCGGCAAAAAACGTAAGAGAGGTAATGGATGCGTTAGGATTAAATAGCTGGGGAGGTACATTTTCTTGCCCCTGTTCCTTCAGCATTTCCAACAGCTTAGTTCGGTGTTCATTTACAATGATCGTCGTCGGAAAATCTGAAGAGTAAACCACGTAGTCAATCTGTCCGACCAATTTCCGACGCTTAATCTCATTCAACAACGGTTCCAAAATCTTAGTTCTGAACTGTGGCCATTTAATTATCTCGCGGTCGGGAACGTCGGCTAAATAAATAACATTACTTTGCGGGATTCCCCGACCATGGATGTAGTGATTCGCCAGTAATTTCGAAGAAGCTGAATCAGCATTGACGATTAGAATTAAGTTCTCAGGTCCCCCGCCTGCCAATGCGGTAAGGGGCAGCAGACAAAACAAAAAACCTAATAAAACCATGACTGACAATCGGCGTGTCAAACTCAACGCCGAAATAACTAGAGAATAAAAATACATTTAGTTTACGTTTTCAATCGAGGTTTCTGGCGCCCATCCGAAACCTTCGCTCGGTGCAGGGCCAATGGTTTTCAACGTCGGCGAATCTCAGGATGATCCTATTTTCAACACAACCTTCTGGTGAACCAGGACATTCATTAATTTCTCTTAATTTTTCCAAACAAATGAAAACAGGCCAATCGTCTGTTTCAGTGTCTGCGTTGATTGTACCAAAAACGGACGGACACCAACGCCACGAAAAAACTAACGCATTTCGTCGCCCGCGAAGGAAATCAAGATCTTTCCCCACGTCGCAGATCGCCAATTCTCCGCCCCTGCCTCTGGCCTTCGAAAGTCTCATTCAACCGCCAAATATTAACGGAACGTGAAGAATTCCGCATGTTAAGAAACCCTAACCCACGCTTCCATTTTGCTTGTTAACTTTTCCGCAAACGAACCGAGGTCAATCTCAGAATTACCTCAAACACACCCAACCTTAAATCGGAAAGACGGATGATTCGAACCATTCTGAACTTAGTTATTTTCACCTCGTTATTTGCCCTCGCTGCAGGCTGCGGATCACCGAAAACATCTGAGAACTCGAGTACCAAAACAACGCCAGGCTTGGATTACGGTGATAACTCCAGCCTTTCAGGGAATATCACGATCGAAGGCTCAAGCACGGTTGAACCGATTTCTAACCGTGCTAAAGAAAAATTCAATGGTAGTTTTCCAAACGTCAATATCTCTGTTAGCGGGCAAGGTACCGGCAATGGATTTAAAGCACTTGGTGCCAAAGAGTGTGACGTCTCTGATGCCTCCCGACCCATCAAGCAAAAAGAATTAGAAGTTTGCAAATCAACTGGCATTAACTTCTACGAAATACCCGTCGCCTACGATGGCCTTACCATTGTGGTTAACAAGGAAAATGATTTCGTCGATGAGTTGACGGTTGAGCAACTTAAGCAAATCTTTCGGGAAGACACCGCCGCGAAAACCTGGAAAGACGTCAACGACGCTTGGCCTGATAAGCAAATTTCCATTTACGCTCCGGGGATCGCCTCGGGAACGCACGACTACTTTGTTGAAGTGATTGGCAAAAAAGATGGCAAAGGACTTCGTGCCGACGAACAGACAATGCTGAGCGAAGATGACAAAGCACTGGTTACCGGCGTAAAAGGTGACAAGTTCGCAATCGGATTCTTCGGATTCTCGTACTACGATGCGAACAAGGATGAATTAAAAGCAGTTTCAATTGTGAATCCCATTTCAACTAAATCAGTTGCACCGAGCATGGCTTCGATCGAGTCAGGAGAATACGCACCTTTTAGTCGTCCTCTGTTTATCTATGTCAACGCGGAGTCTTACCAACGAGCCGAAGTCAAAGAATTCGTTGATTATTATCTCCAGAACATCGTCGAGATCGTTAAAGACGCCAGCTACGTTCCGCTCCCCGCTGATATTTATGAATCAGCGAAAGCCCGCATCATGAAAGACCTCCCTGGTTCTCATTATCTGGACGCTGAAGGCAACAAGCGCGAAGGCTCAGTCACTGAAGTCTATACCGAAGCGAACTTACCTAAGTAGCTTACCAATTTAGGGATCGAATAACCCTTCTGTACCTAGCCTACTGAACACAGAAAATTCCGTTTATGAGCAACACCTCGGCCGGCCAAGGCGAACTACTAGGCGATGCTGTATCGCCGCGTGGAAAACTGCGCCCGCGTTCATCTGCGGCCAGTAAGCGTTGGCAGACAGTGGTTGTGACCGGGCTTGTGTTTTGTGCGCTTGTCTCAGTGTTCACTACCATCGGAATCATCTTGATGCTGGTGGTTGAATCCTGGGGTTTTTTCTCGGACGACAAGATTGAGATCTGGAAGTTTTTAACCGGCACCAAATGGACGGTTGGACAGACGCAGGGCGAGCTCAGCTACGGCATCTGGCCGCTTTTATCGGGCACACTTCGCATCACTGGAATTGCGATGATGCTCGCACTGCCAATGGGTTTGGTTTCCGCAATTTACCTCAGTGAATATGCCTCAAAACGAACCCGATCCCTCCTCAAACCAACCCTTGAAATTCTTGCGGGAATTCCCACGGTAGTGCTTGGTTTCTTTGCGGTTAAATTCATTACTCCTTATATGCTGGAACCCCTCGGCGATTTCAAAACTTTTAACGCAACCTCTGCCGGAATCGCAGTTGGCATCTTGTGTATTCCCTTGGTCGCATCTCTGGCGGAGGATGCACTCCGAGCTGTTCCCAATCGACTTCGCGAAGGAGCGTATGGATTGGGTGCGAACCGTCTGGAAGTCACTCTCAAAGTCGTAGTTCCCGCAGCACTCTCAGGAATCATCTCAGCATTTTTACTTGCCTTAGCAAGAGCGATTGGTGAAACGATGGTGGTTGCACTGGCCGCCGGAAGCACACCAACACTGACACTCGACCCGCGCATGCCGTCACAAACAATGACCGGCTTTATCGTCGAAACGTTTAAAAGCGAATCGGTGGTACCCGGAACGCTGAGCTATTTCTCCATCTATGCCGTCGCTGCCGTATTGTTCCTGAGCACATTTGGAATCACCTTGGTCGGCCAAATTATTCGGATGAAATACCGGGAGGTCTACGACTGATGAAGGATTCCGTCGCTCAACCTCGTAAGCACCGCAGTGTGGCTCGAAGAAAGTTGTTCAACAACTCGTTCTCAGTCATCTGCCTGTTGGTTTCAAGTCTCGCGATCGTCGTACTGGCAACGTTGTTGGTTGCTATTTTTTCAACCGGCGGCAACTGGCTAAGTTTTGAAATGCTCGCGGGAAGCCACCGTGAAAATAACCCGGAAGAATCCGGCATTGGACAGGCGATTCTAGGTTCTCTGGTTATCTGTTCGATTTGCGGGTTAGTCGCACTGCCGATCGGCGTTGGAACAGCGATTTTTCTGGAAGAGTTTAAACCCAAAGGCCGTCTGCTAAGAATATTTCATGGACTCGTCCAGCTCAACATTAATAACCTCGCCGGGGTTCCCTCGATCGTTTACGGAATTTTGGGTTTAACCGCATTCGTTTACATGTTCGGAGCCTTCAGCCCGATCCGTGTTAACGATCAGCCTGATCATGAAATCGGGGCGACTTACTTTTACCAAACCAAGACATTAGGTGGCCAATACGTTCGATTTCCAGCCGTGCCTCTAATCCAGCCAGTTATCAAAATTAAACAGGGACGAAATGCGAGCAAAATCAATGGCGATAAATTCAAGCTGAATGTCGTTTCAGCCTCGACCGAAAAATCCAAGTACGCGAATCAAGTTAACGAAACGGTCCTTCTTGGAACCGAGGCTAAATTGAGCAGTCGGAATGGCAACCAAGTATACGAGGCTAAAACCATTGGCGGGGAACCATTTGATTTTCCTGCCGAAGCTACCTACAGCCAATTCGCAAAAATCATCGAGCCCATCACGGTCTCCAATTCTGATGGGGACACGTTCAGCCTGAATGTGCTAAGTAAGTCGGAACCAATTCCAACAGATCCTACAATCCTGGCGCAATCGGTATTCGCTGACTCACCCGACCCCAACAAACGATCGTCTGCCTCGATCTTCCGCGAGAATTCACTCTTTCATCTGCACCTGCCGTTCAGCAAAAGCGTTTTATCGGCAGCGCTCACTCTGGCTTTGGTGATTCTGCCCATCGTGATCATTGCCTCCCAAGAGGCGATTCGTGGAGTTCCTCAAACACTACGAGAAGCTGCTTTTGGGATGGGAGCGACTCGCTGGCAAGTCGTTCGCAGTGCCGTCCTGCCATCGGCAACACCGGGGATTATGACAGGCGCAATTCTCGCAATGAGTCGAGCCATCGGCGAAGCCGCACCTCTCTTGGCGGTGATGGGAGGCGTGCTCGGCACAACCAATCACTTATCCAGCCTGATGGACAAAACCCCTGTCCTTCCCGTTACGATTTTCAAATGGGCAGGCGATGAAAACCAGGGCTTCGAACATCTGGCCGCCGCTGCCATTATCGTTTTACTTGCCTTCTTACTGTTGATGAATTCGCTCGCGATCTTCATCCGCTACCGCTACGAGAAAAAATTAAGCTAACCCGCAAACTCCCTCCAAATTAAGCTCGGACTTCCAATGTCAAACCTAGCTTCCTCAACACGAATGAATCAAAGCCGATCCATTTTAAGCAACACCATTCCTCAAGCCTCCCCAGCCACGCTTATCCCCCCCGTAGAAAACGAATCCATTGCGATCGACATCACCGGGTTCAATGCATTCTACGGCAGCTTTCAGGCCTTACATGATCTCAATTTAAAGATCCCAAATCAAAAAGTAACGGCGTTTATCGGGCCTAGCGGTTGCGGAAAAAGCACCCTGCTGAAATGGTGCAACCGGATGAACGACATCGTACCGATTGCCCGCGCGACCGGCAGCCTGACCGTAGGAGGGCAAAATATCTTAACCCGTAGTACCGACGTGGTTGACCTTCGAAGACAGGTAGGAATGGTATTCCAGAAAGCTAACCCGTTTCCAAAATCAATCTTCGATAACGTCGCCTACGGTGTCCGCCTACATTACAAAACCTCGAGGTCAGAATTATCTGACTTGGTCGAGTGGTCTCTTAAGAAAGCGGCACTTTGGGACGAAGTTAAAGATCGGCTCAAACGCTCCGCCCTTGGACTTTCAGGCGGTCAGCAACAACGACTATGCATCGCCAGAGCAATCGCCACAGGTCCCGAAATCCTACTGATGGACGAACCCTGCTCTGCGCTCGACCCTGCATCGACTGCGAGAATTGAAGATCTTATTTTTGAACTGAGAGAGCAATTCACGATCGTAATTGTCACCCACAACATGCAACAGGCTGCACGGTGCAGCGACCGAACTGCTTTCTTCTTTGACGGGAAAATCGTCGAAGAAGGCGCTACAGAAGATGTCTTTACCCGCCCCCGAAAACAACAAACAGAAGATTACGTCACCGGTAAATTTGGCTAGGATCGCTACGCCGATTGCAACGTAAATTTGCCGGCCCGCGGTCCTCCCCTTGAACCTCTATTAACTAAAAATTTTATGGCAAAGCACTTTTTAAAAGACGTCGAAGTCATTCACAACCGTTTAATGTCACTATTCGGCGTCGTCGAGCAGATGATCGACAAAGCCGTTCGCGCGCTCTGTGAACAAAGGGTCGAATTGGCAATCGAAGTGATTGAAACTGATCACGAAGTAAACCAGACGGAAGTTGAGATTGAAGAAGAATGCCTCAAAATATTGGCGCTCCATCAACCGGTGGCAACTGATCTTCGCCGCATCACCACAGTATTGAAAATCAACTCTGATCTGGAACGAATCGCCGATTTGGGATGCAATATTGCCGAACGAGCCCAATGCATGCACGAACATCCGTTTTTCCCAATCCCGGAGCAACTGACTGACATGGTTCGCCAGTCAACAATGATGGTGCGATTAGCGCTGGATGCATTTGTAGAGTCGAACGTCGATTTGGCTAAAAAAGTCATTCAACTGGACGCGTCGGTGGATGCCTACAACTTATCGGTAATTGAAGAACTTCAGACACTCATGCGTCAGGATTCAGATCTCGTCGTGCCTGCTCTCCACTGCTTTTCCGCCTCCCGACACGTGGAACGAATCGCGGATCATGCCGAAAATATCGCCGAAGATGTTATTTATCTGGTCGACGGTGACATTATTCGACATCGCCACGACCTGCTCACCAAAGTACAATTTCCCTGGAGAGGCGAGAAACATTAAAACCTCTCTTTCCAAAGTAAAACCATGGAACACGATATTGCTTCATTGACTTCGTTTTTCCTAAAACGGATAATAGAACGGTGCCGATTCAATCTGACATTCCCGATGGAATCAAACATAAACCTCCTCATTTCCCGCTCATTTCTCTCAATCTGTCATGTCTAAAAAGAAACTCTTAATCGTCGAAGACGATCGTTCACTCGCCAGTGTCTTGGAATACAATTTTTCAACCGCTGGCTATCAAGTATTCTGTGCTCACGATGGCTTAGAAGCGATTAATCAAGCCCGTTCGAAATCTCCAGATCTTATCATTCTGGATTTAATGATTCCGGTCATCGACGGAATCGAAGTCTGCCGAAAGCTCCGAGCCGAGGCGGGAACGCGAGATACACCAATCATGATGCTGACTGCCAAGTCAGAAGAATCCGATCAATTAATTGGATTTTCGTCCGGTGCTGACGACTATGTTGTCAAACCTTTTAGCGTTCGAGTTTTGCAGGAACGGGTTAAATCGTTACTTCGCCGAAGCGAAAGCGTCAGCGGGCTTGGCGATGATATGGTCGTCAAAGGATCTATCCGAGTCGACCGCGTCAAACATCGGGCGTGGGTCAATGACGGAGCCATGGAGCTAACGCCGAGCGAATTCCGGTTGCTCGATACGCTGATTCGCAATCCTGGCCGTGCCTTTGACCGGTCGGAATTGATCGACTCCGCGCTTGGTGCCGATACATTAGTTTTAGAACGAACCATCGACGTTCATATTCGCTCACTTCGAAAAAAGCTTGGAAACCAAGCCGAGATGGTTCAAACCGTCCGCGGCGTGGGTTACCGATTTCGGGAGTCGGCTGAACCTGAATTGGCATAATCGTTCGAGCGAATCAAGATTTCAGCCGCCAAACGGCTGAAAAAAAAACCGAATCCCTTGCCCCTGCGGCGAGTTCATCTTCGTTAAACGGCGACAAGGGTATCTAACGGAACGCCGTTAAGGTGATCGATACCATACCCCGCCCCGCAAAAAACAGTTCTGATCTTGTTGAATCCAACGGATCGATTGGCAATCGGGATGGAGAAATACAGAATTGCAAGAAAATTGCCTCGAAACGGCCTTGCCCATCGAAATCACATTTTCTAAACTTAGCACCCTGCAAAGCGAACTTCGGTTCGTTTCGCGTGATCCCCTGTAGCTCAGTTGGTAGAGCAACGGACTGTTAATCCGTTTGTCGTAGGTTCGAGCCCTACCGGGGGAGCTTTGAAGTACCGGACCACGATCCGAACCATTAACCCTCAGTCGCAAGTGTGACTGAGGGTTTTGTTGTTTTGGTCCAGCCGGAAAGAAAGTCGGTTTGGGGCTCAACCGAGGCCGTGTTTTTGGCCCTTGGCTGGAGGACTGTTCATTGACTGAGCGAGGAGACGGCCAGGAAAATGAAGCAGGTCCCCGACAGTCTCGCACAAACGATGATCCACAGCCTTCATGAAAAGCTAAGCAGATCGCAGACAGAACTCTCAAGGGCCGTAAACGTGACCGACTCGGATCAATTGGAAGCAGATATGACTGCATTCGTGCTCCGATCGACGGGCGGCGAAGGTGTTTCAGACACCGAGATCGTGCAGAGCCTGTGGAGCGGCTATGGGCAAATCGTCAGATGTCATCTCACAGGGAGCGCCATTCCTACCGTCATACTGAAACATGTTCGGTGGCCTGACGAACAGGCCCATAAGTACGGTTGGACTTCGGATCATTCTCACCAGAGAAAACAGACGTCCTATCAAGTTGAGACCGTCTGGTATCAACGCTACGCGAAGAGGTGCCTTGATGCCTGCCGCGTCCCCAATTGCCTCGCCGTTGAACATCGCCCAGACGGTGTCCTGCTACTGCTTGAAGACCTGGACTGCGCGGGCTTTGCCGGTCGTCGCCATCGTGTGCGCGACACCGAAGTCGATGCGTGCCTGACTTGGCTGGCGAACTTCCATGCCACCTTTATGGAAGAACGCCCTAACGGATTGTGGACCGTGGGAACGTATTGGCACCTTGCCACTCGTCCCGATGAACTTCACGCATTGGAGGACAGTCGGCTCAAAGTCGCAGCGGCGGAGCTGGATCGTCGCCTGTCCGACAGCCCTTTTCAGACATTCGTGCACGGTGATGCAAAGCTCGCAAACTTCTGCTTCAGTACCAATGGAGAAACAGCTGCCGCTGTTGATTTTCAATATGTCGGGGGCGGCTGTGGAATGAAAGATGTCGCCTACTTTATCAGCAGCTGTTTTAATGAGGACGAGTGTGCAAGTCGCGAAGCAAGTTTACTAGATCGGTATTTCGAGCGACTCCGCGACGCATTGAGACTCACAGGAAAGGATATCAACATCCGTGAACTCGAAGCAAACTGGCGTGAACTTTATCCCGTTGCATGGACGGACTTCTTTCGCTTTCTTCAGGGATGGAGCCCAGGGCACTGGAAAGCTCATCGCTACAGCAAACGGCTCGCTGAAGAGGTTCTGAATTCCCTATGAAACTTTCAACTGTCGAACTTGCGAAAATCGCCGATCAGGCGATTGATGCTGCCACGCTCGCTGGTGAGATGATCGCTCGATCCCGGCCACAAGAGATCAAACACAAATCCGATCGTGGCAGCCTGGCGTCGCAGGTGGTGACGGAAGTCGACCGGCGCAGCGAAGCCCTGATTCTCGAAAAGCTGAAACCTACGATCGAAGGTTTCGAGTTGGGCGTGCTAACCGAAGAGCAACCGGACGACGGAGGTCGATTCGACGCGGATTACTTCTGGTGTATTGACCCAATCGATGGCACGCTGCCGTTCATTATGGGAGTGCCAGGATATGCCGTCTCGATTGGACTGGTCTGCCGGGACGGCACTCCAGCCATTGGAGTGGTTTACGATCCCGTCAGCGAGACGGTGTATCATGCAATTGCGTCCGCCGGAGCATTTCGCGACGGCCGCCCCTGGACCCCACCGTCCAACAGCGAATCCCTTTCACTGTTCACCGACAGAAGTTTTCTTGGCAGTGAGGGACAAGAGCAGATCACCAGAGTGCTGGAAGAAGTTGCCCGTGACATCGGACTCTCGGGCTTACGGATCGATGTGGATGCCGGAGCCGTGATGAATGCCTGCAAGGTGCTCACGAATCCACTTGCGTGTTATCTGAAGTTACCAAAGACGGACGGCGGCGGCAGGTTGTGGGATTATGCGGCTACAGCCTGTCTGTTCAAGGAGGCGGGCGCAGTGGCGACGGATGTCTACGGCGAAGACTTCGAACTCAATCGGGGCGACTCCACACTCATGTGTCATCGAGGGATCCTATTCGCGACCAATGAATCGCTTGCCAGCAAGATCAGGCACCTGCTCTCCACTAAATCGTAAAGAGGCCGTTGTCTCGATCCGAGATCGGTGTCACGTTGTCAGCTCAGGTCCCGCCTCACTTCGGCCTCTCCAGACTCAACTGAATTGGATGGAAAGCGGTGAAAATCAGGCAACGACTTGCGGAGAAACGTTCGAAATCGATCAAGCAGAGGGGAGCCTTTCCAGACGGTCACAATTCCCATCGTTTACCGATGCGGCTGCGAGCGTTTTTTTGTGCGTTTTTTTTGTGCGCGCTAACTGCTTTTGGCGAGGGGACTTCTTTCTTGAACAGCATGATGTCCATCCTGCCGCTGGAAAGATCATCTTCCTGTTGGTAAACGTCGACGCGGCCATCGAGTCACCATGCAATTGTTTTTCATCCCAAAGATTGTGAAGTGATGGATTGTTGCATTGCCATTCAAGCGTCTAACTAGATATAGTTGAGGTGATTGATTAGCTGCAACACATCCATCGGCTGGACCAAGAAGTTACCGTCTACTTCCAGATAAGGGGGTTGTGGGACTTGCAGGGGGAACTCTTCTTGATGATGGCTGCTGGCAATCAATCCAGCAGCCATTTTTTGTGCCCCCACCGGTGCCATACCTGCAAGCATGCCACAGTCATTACGAATGAATTAAGACATTGGGACAATAAGGACAGTTATAAATAAAACGATCATTGCTTGTCTTGTGATGACAGCGCTATCCTGTGGTTCGATAGACGCAAAGGGGGAAGATCTGGGTAAAGATCTGGGTAAAGATCTGATCGTCTACAGCGAAGTCCCTGGCGGCGAAGCCTCGGACCAGTACTCCTTCGCAATCAGGAAGGTAGGTTCAAACGGCCCCTGGCATCGACCATTCGCATTCATTACCAAGTGTAAGAAAGGAATTGAGGGGAAGAACAATTACTTCGCTCATTTGAGTAACTGGAGCAATACGTACATCAATTTCGAGATGAACGGTCCCGTCGAAATCGCGATTCGCAAAGTCAACGGGAAACCGATCCGGCAAGCTGCTGTACACCCCAAGAAAAAGGCAACGTCATGTACAGTTCGTGACGGATACGCATACGTGGTCATCGAAAAGCCATGCCTTATTGCAGTAGACATCGATGGCCAAATGGATGATCAGAACACGGGGAAGGGATATCGGGGGCCTCCGATTCACTCCCTAACCATCTTCGCTAACCCGCTGATTAAGAACCGTCCAAAGCTTGATGACCCAAACGTGCGTACTGTCAAACCGGGTGACGTTGCGCCAAGCGAGGGAGATTGGAAGACCCTCTATTTCTTGCCGGGTGTTCACGACATCGGCATTGGCTTTCCTGTCCACGCGAATAGAAACTACTACATTCCCGGAAACGCTGTTGTTCACGGCACAATGAGCAATCATGGCAGATGGAGCGATGGTCACAACATCAGGATATTCGGGTATGGCGTGCTATCCGGGTCCAAACTCGCCCACCCAAAATTTGCCTCACCCAAGCCGACGGAGGCCAATCTGCACGATCCAATCCACATCGTCGGCGCTACCAACACTTCTGTCGAGGGCATTACGCTGGCCGACTCCGCTCACCACTCATTGATGCTGGTCAGTGGTTACGAGCCGGAAGCGATAACCGATATGCGTTGGCTAAAGATCTTCACATGGCGAGCAAACGGGGACGGCATTAACCCTTTCGGAAACGGCCTCATCGAGGATTGCTTTATCCGCACTCAGGACGACTCCACCTACGTCAACGGTCGAGGCATACGAAGGGTCACCTATTGGAACGATTACAATGGGTCTACGTTTGTCCTCAGCGCTCTGCCCAACCGGAAGATCGTTGTGGAGGACTGTGACGTAATCTATGCCCGGGCCGGTTGGAATAACTGGAGTGGCGGGCGTCTGTTCAATATGCGTGGTGAGGGGGAAGGTCCGTGCGGCGAAGGCGTCGTGTTTCGCAACATTCGCGTCGAAGACCCAAGACCAACGCTACAGCATTTCATGATTGCCATGCAGGGTCTGAAACCCTATTCGGATCCAAGTCAACGTAAGCGGGGGGCGGGTGATGTTTCCGGCATCCTCTTTCAAGATGTCGAAATTGCTGCGCCAAGCGTCTTGGGAGAGCCTGATGTACTTTGGGGAGCAGCGGATGCGCAGATCCTGAACTTGACATTCGATAATGTCACGATTGGAGGCAAAAAGATCACCAGCCTCGACCACTTCAAGCACAACGAGCATGTTAGAAACATGAGATTCAAGTAGCTCACCCAAAATCTGGGCCGCGCGACTTTGGAACGGGGATGTCTTTGCCGTTCAGACGATTTCACGTTTGGTTCAGGGCGCTACATTATCCGTCGTCAACCTTGCCTCAGGATGAGACGCGACACTCACATTAAGACGGCCCAGCCATCTTCTGCCCCTGTGCCACCAAGAAGCAATAACCAGCGAGTTCCTGCAAAACAATTAATTTTCTTTGGGATCCGGGTCGGGGGCCCCCAAGGCTGTTTGCGTTTGGCATCCGAATTGCTTACTAGGCCATAAATGCGTTGTGTAACGCAAGCTATTCCATCTGTTATTTTTAAGGATCTAAAATCATGGTCACCTTACGTACTTTGAGTTGCTCAATCTATTTTGCTCTGTGCATCTGCTGCACCGTTGCCACATCACAGGATGCAGTTAATCATAATTCCAGCCGGTCCAATAGGGGAACCGTGGCCAGCGGTGGAGATAGTATGACTGACCTCAAACTAGCTATCGGAAACGACATGATCGTACGCAAAAAGCCGGGTCGTTGATTTTGCTTTGGCCACGGGTTTAATTGGACGTTAGTTTAAAACATCCAAGATATTACTGAATCCAATGCACCGAATGAACCTCTGTCGGCATTAGGTTCGAATGAGAATTACCCGCATCCAATTTAATGCCTGTCGCGGAACACAGATTATGGGGCGAGTCCTCTTGCCTTGCTAACTAGTGGGTTCTACGCATGCGGATCCATCGAACTTCAGGTGTGGCAAAAACTAAATCGTGGCTCATTTATACTTAGGTTCCACGAACGAATCTGACCCATTTACAAATCAATGAAATACTAATTTGCCCAAGACATTGCCATGCTTTGCGAGTTAGATTCAACGAACGGCGATCTCACTCATCGCAGAAAATTGATTTAAGCAGCTACAATAGCGAAATCAAATTGGAAACGCTCACTTGGAAAGGAACTCCCTACAAGATTGGTTATTCCGTCCGGTTCATCGGACCTGCAGTTGCTCGGTACTCGCCGGGTGACATTCCGCTGTAGCGATTGAATTGGCGATAAAAAGTTGAAAGATCATTGAACCCACATTCAAAGGCGATCGAGGCAATCGGGATATCTGTGCTACGCAAGCGATGCTGAGCATGCTCAATCGCCAATCGACGCAAGTACCGAAGCCACGTATCGCCTGTTATCTCAGCAAACAACTTGGTAAAGGTTCGACGTGGAATATCAAGTTGGTCAGCGGTAGCATCAATCGACACCTCTTCAAAAAATCGACTAGGAAGCGAATCGACATACTGCTGAACACACCGCCGATACTCCGTGGATCCCTTTGCTATCCTGTGCGTCTCTCTTGAAATTTCACTGATCATTTGAATCAGCTTTAGAGCATCGATCACCATCGAAATGGGACGCATTCTGGTCGTTAACTGCTGAGTGTGAACCATTCGTCTAACGACCTTTTCGACCCGATGTGCAAACCGACCTTCCCGCGGTAGAACACGACACGGCAATTGCGTGATGAGCGAGACGTCGAATCGCAGTACGTTTTGCGATACACAGCAGACGTAAAGACTGGAGGCGCAGACTGGATCGTCAACAATCCGATTCCGCGTCCCTGGAGGAACAACAATAACATCTCCAGCAGCAAAATCATGTTCTTTTTCACCGAGGAAGAATGCACCCCGTCCGCTCAGAACATATACAATTTTCACAAACGGATGGGTTCGCCACTCCATGACGAATTTTGGACTGTGATGACTTTCCAAAACCAAAACACCCCACTCTGGCAGTTGCTCCGGTAAAGCTCGATCGGTTAATAGGTTCTCCATAATGCTCCACGAGGCAATCTGCCCGAATTGCAAACCAACGAAATACCCAATTATCCAAGACGACATTCTGGTTTGCAAGTAAAATTTGCTAATCGGTGCTCCCACCAAACAGACCAAACTAACATAAGCAATACGATGCCATCAAAAGCAATAGAACAACCTGACCCTCAAACACTGCTGACGCCACGACGTAAGGTCACCGGCATCTCTGCAGTTCTCCTGCCCTATAACCATGATCAAACTGTCGATTGGAAGGGATTCGAGTCTCTTTTACAGCGCACGCTGAACGCCGGTTTGACACCCGCTGTTAACATGGACACCGGATACGGCAATCTGATCGACGAAGCGACTCGAATGGAAGTTCTGCAACGTACACGGGCGCTGGCTTCTGGCGAGCCATTTGTCGGTGGCGTTTTTGTCGGCGACTCAGTGGGAGAGCCATTCGATGCCGACCGCTATCGGAATGGCATCGAACAGGTGCAGGAAAATCAAGGAATGCCGATCTTCTTTCAATCCTACGGCCTGATCGAGTTGCCAGATGCCGAGCTCGTCTCTGCCTACCAGACTTTGGCAGGATCGTGTGATGAATTTCTGTTCTTTGAGTTGGGAAAAGTATTTGCACCCTTCGGTAAAATCTACTCGCTCGAAGTCTACGAACAACTGATGTGCATTCCCAATGCGATTGGAGCCAAACACTCCTCACTGCAACGCCTTCCCGAATGGCAACGGCTTGAGTTGCGGAATCGCGTTCGCCCCGAATTTAAGGTCTACACGGGAAACGATTTGGCCATCGACATGGTCATGTATGGAAGTGATTATTTGCTGGGATTGAGCACCTTTGCTCCCGAAGCATTTGCAAAACGCGATTCGATGTGGTCGGCGGGCGATCCACGTTTCTATGAATTAAATGATTTACTTCAATATCTAGGTGCTTTTGCATTTCGCAATCCGGCATCTGCCTACAAACATTCCGCTGCCACGTTTTTAAATATTCGAGGATTAATCGACAGCAGCGCGACCCATCCCGAAGCGTTACAGCGGCCTGCCTCGGACGTCGAAGTTCTCCAAACGATTGCCGCTGATCTGCAAAAATTCATGGTGGAGTGCAACTAATGGCTTACCCGCGCATTGCCCGACTTAAAACACACGCCGAGTTCACCCACCATTTGAGTGAATTGAAATTAGATCTTCCATGCGAGGAGATTTTAGAAAGCGGTGGTGATTCATTGCTTGCCCAAACCATTGAGGTTCATGGCTTCAAGATTGGAAATCGATTCAGCATCTTGCCGATGGAGGGCTGGGATGGGACAACCGATGGCAAGCCAACAGAACTCACTCGACGTCGCTGGAAGAACTTTGGACACAGCGGGGCCAAATTGATCTGGGGCGGCGAAGCCGTCGCTGTTCGTCACGATGGAAGGGCTAACCCTAACCAACTTCTCATCAACGATCTCAACCTGGCCGAAATCGAATCCCTGCGTACTGATTTGGTCGCCACGCATGAGGCTGATTTTGGTACTGCGACCGATTTGTTAATCGGATTGCAATTGACCCACTCGGGGCGCTACTCCAAACCGAATACCAAGGATCGCAGCGAACCACGAATCGCTCAACGGAATTCAGTCCTCGATGCCCGTCTTGGAATTACGGATGACTCCGTAATGTTAAGCGATGATGAACTCTCGCGATTGATCGAAGACTTTGTAACTGCGGCAAAGCTGTCTGAAAAAGCGGGATTTCAATTTGTTGATGTCAAACATTGCCATGGCTACCTAGGACATGAACTATTAAGCGGCGTCGATCGTCCCGGTAAATTTGGTGGTAGTTTTGAAAACCGCACACGGTTCTTGCGCGACATCGTTCAGGGAATTCGGGCCTGCACATCCGATCTGGAAATAGGCGTCCGCGTCAGCATCTTCGACTTTCTGCCGTACCAACCAGGAGACAATCGCGTGGGTGTCCCCGAGGCAGGAGGAGATCCGCGGCTCGCGTTTGGCAGTAACGCAACCGGCACCGGTGTTGATCTCGATGAACCGTCGAAGTTTTTAGAGTTACTCAAATCACTCGGCATTCGCATGGTCTGCACGACGGCGGGGAGTCCCTATTACAATCCCCACATCCAACGTCCAGCCTACTTCCCCCCAAGTGATGGCTATCAACTTCCCGAAGATCCACTGGTCGGAGTAGCCCGGCAGATTCAGGCCACGGCAGAATTAAAGCGAGAACACCCAGAACTAGTCTTTGTCGGTTCAGGCTATAGTTACTTGCAAGAGTGGTTGCCGCATGTGGCTCAGGCGGTCGTTCGCGAAGGCCAGGTCGATTCGATCGGGCTCGGGCGGATGGTGCTTTCCTATCCAGAACTCCCCGCAGACGTTTTAGCTGGAAAGGTAATGACACGAAAAAAGGTATGTCGCACCTTCAGCGACTGTACGACCGCGCCACGAAATGGAATCGTCAGCGGCTGCTTTCCGCTAGATCCTTATTACAAAACGCGTCCGGAGAAAAAAATCTTGGATCGTTTAAAATAGAGTTCGCATCATACAGCTCATTCCGGGCGGATCACTTTAAAATCTCGGAATAACAGGCACCCAAACAACCTCCGGTTTGTGCGCTTTGACCTACTTGTAACAATAACGAAACTGACAGAAAAACCTTATCTTTTTAAGTCTCCTGTCGGATCGACACAACGAATGATTGGCTTAAAGCAAATCGACGGTTGAGATTGAGTTTACAAAAAGCTCAAAAACTTCCGGAATGACTGAAAAGTTGATGGTCCTCGATAAAAAAATGTGACCGCCGCTTATTTTCGTGGAATAAACGTTATAGGGCTGCTTTTACCAAGCAGCACCAATAGCGCTACTCAAATGCTGTTTGTTCCGATGAAGAATCTTTTTAGAGGTGTTGGCCCCGTTGGATGAAACCCGATTTATTGAAGCGTTGACCCGCCACCAACCCGCGCTGGAAGCGTACTGCCACGCGAATCTCGCTAAACGTGAGGATGCGCGCGAGGTGCTGCAGGCAACTTGCGTCAAGTTGTGGCAGAAGTCAGCAGATTGGGATCCAGATACAGAGTTTTTACCGTGGGCATTCACCGTGGCACGATTCACATTACTTTCACATTACCGCGATCAAAAACGTGATCGTCTGGTGTTCGATGAAGACGTCATTCAAGCGATGGCAGGAGAGACGGAAAAAGCCGCCAGTGCGTTCGACGAGCGGCGGGAGGCGTTGGCAAAATGTTTGGTGAAACTCGATCAATGGCCCAAGTCTCTGTTGCATGACTACTACACCACCAGCCAAAGCTTGCGAGAAATAGCAAAAGCCACCGGACGGAGTCTGAGTTCGGTGAAAATGACCTTACTACGAATTCGCCAACAACTCAGTGCGTGTATAGAACGTGAGATGAGGACCAATCCATGATGGAAGAACGACTTCTCAACTTGCTTCAAAGAGTCCGGGATGACAGCGACGAGTCTGCTCGAACCGAACTCAACGAGCTACTACGCAAACATCCCGAAGCGCGAACGATCATGTCAAAATCGCTGGTCGATGAACAGGCTTTGGTCAGTCACCTGCGCGACGAGTCAATCGTTTCTATTCTCGATGCGGAAGGACAGGTGGTCAAAAGTCATCCGCTGGCGAGGCCGACATGGCGTCTTCTTGCTTGGCCGCAGCAAATCGCAGCGGCTTTGGTGGCTGGTGCGATGGTTGGTTTACTGGGAGTCGGAGTGGTCTGGGCGGTGAAGTCGCCTCAATCACAGGCAAGAGCGATTCGCGTTGCCAACGGCGATTTTGAGACGTTTTCCGGTCCAATTGAAACTGGCTTTCCGTCACACACTGGCATGTGGGGTGGAAATCCTGCCGAGGTGATTGAAGAGGTTGATGGAAACCGAAGGTTGCGTCTTCTGAAAACGGGAAATGTCAATGGCGAGTCCAACGACTTCGCCTCGAACTGTTCCGTGTTTCAGTTGGTCGATCTATCGTCCCTTCGACAGCAATGGGAAACGACAGATCCAGAGACACAGGTCACGCTCAATCTCTCAGCCCGCTTTCACCGAGAGTCTGCTCCGACCGATGCCGAATTGCCGAAACTCGCAGCAAGTTGTCGCATCTACCTGTTCAATCTGAAGCCGGAAGCAATCGCTAAAGAGTGGCCGAGGGTAATCAGCGAGCACGGGGTCGGATTTGGCAAAAAGGAGATCAAGCTCGCGCCGGGAGCAAAACCGGCAACCATTACCGCGTCCTGCCTTCTGGAATCAGACGCAACGGTTGCACTCATCGTCGTTGCGGCGAGCACCAAATCTCGAGCGGCTCCCGTAGAATTAGGTGGCTTCTTGGTTGACGACATTCAGCTCACGGCGATCCGGCGACCGACTCTGCCAGTTCACTTTTTGAAATAAATCATTTTCCCGACCAATTACCAAAGTTCAACATCATGAAAACCAGCCTCGATCGCCGTCACTTTCTCCGCGGAACGGGAACTTTGATTGCTTTGCCTGCGCTCGAATCTGTCGGCTTTCGTCGATTCGCTTCGGCCGCGGAAACTGCACCCGCAACACCGCCGAAGAGGATGATCTTCCTCGGCATTGGCTACGGAGTCACATCTGAAACTTGGTTTCCCAACATCAACGACAAAGGGATGGGCTATCAGCTGCCCGAGGGATTGAAGCCGTTGGCCCGTCACAAGAAAGATTTTACCATCGTCCAGGGCTGTAAACATAAATTCAGTCGCCAGGCACATTGGGGAAGCACCTATTGGCTGACGGGGGCGAATCAATACGGCACTCCGGGCCAAACCTTCGCCAACACCATCTCCGCCGATCAGGTTGCCGCAGCGCAGTTTGGTAAGCATACCCGCTATACCTCAATCCAACTGGGCACTGCCGCCAACGATAAGAATGGACATGGCCCGGGAAGTTCTCTGGCCTGGGACCAACGAGGGAAGCCTCTTTCGGCCTGGAACTCCCCATTGGAAACCTACCTCAAGCTCTTTGCGGCAGATGATCTACCGATTGCTCAGCGTCGAGCAATGTTGGCCGAGGAGCGTAGCGTCCTGGATTCCGTGATGATCGAGGCAAAGGACATGCAGAGAGGGTTAACGAAGGGTGATACCGACAAGCTGGACGAGTATTTCCAAAGTATTCGCGATATCGAAACCCGACTGAGCAAATCGGAAAAATGGATGGACGTGCCCAAGTCGGAAGCCCCACTCGCCGCACCTGAGGAAGCCTTGGTAGGACGCAGTGAAATTGAGATGATGTATAAGCTTATGGTGGCCGCAATACAGACCGACAACACACGGGTCATCACCTACCGCGAACCCGGGTCACGCCTGCTATCAAGTATCGGAGCGAGCGGTAACCCGCACAACATCAGTCATTATAGAGCCGGCTCAGAAACGGAAGTCTCATCTAAGATGAGGGATAAGGCGCACGGCGAATTGTTGGCTGGATTGATCGATCAGCTAAAGGCTACCAAGGAAGCTGATGGCAGTAGCCTCTTTGATCATGTCGCTTTGGCTTTTGGTTCGAACATTCGCTCCATTCATTATCTCAACAACCCACCGACCTTGATCGCCGGTGGAGGTGCCAATCTCAAACTGGGGCAGAACCTCGTCCTCAAGGAAGGCACACCGCTGAACAATGTCTGGCTGACTATGTTGCAGGGCGTCGGAGTCAAGGTGGATCGTCATGGTGACAGCACAGGCGTCGTGAAGGAGTTGCAGGCATGATGACGGCAATTACAGCCATCAAGACACAAAGAATCAAAGTCATAGTCTGCCTGCTGACTTCCTGTTTTTGTGCCTTCGCGCAAGCTAATCCGCCCCAAGTAGATTTTCCTAAAAAGCACCGTGCCTTCTTCAAAGCACACTGCCTCGATTGCCACAACTCCGAGACGCAAGAGGGCCAAGTCGATCTCGAAACACTGCCCTTCCGTATCGCCACCATCGAGGAGGCCGAACTCTGGCAGAAAGTGCTGGATGCATTGAACTCCGGAGAAATGCCGCCGGAAGATTCCCAGCAGCCTGGCAACAAAGAGAAGGCGAATTTTCTCGACGATCTGTCACGCACAATGGTGACCGCCCGCAAAGTGCTGTCTGACTCGGGTGGCAAGATCACCATGAGGCGGCTCAACAAACGCGACTACCAGAACAGTATTGAGAGCTTGTTGGGGGTTCGACTCGGCAGGGAACTCCTGCCTGATGATGGCAGTTCCGGCGACTTCGATACGGTCGGCGCTTCGCTTTTTCTTTCCAGTGACAAGTTCGAGCAGTATCTGAAACTCGGACGCTATGCCATCGATGAGTTTTATGAGCGCAGAGCTGCTCGAGTTGCCAAGCCTTTTGTCTATCGCGTGGAACCTGAAAAAACGCTCAATGTCGCTTTGAGACAGGGAGTCAAACGAAATGACGACTACCTTAAACGCTATGAGGCACTGGATGCGGAAATGGACAAGGCGCTCGCTCTACCAGAGAACAAAGGCTTTGAAGCCCGGCTGGGCACCAAGGGTAACCGCGGGCAGCTTTACCGTAAAATTGGGCCTCACCTTAAGAAGCTAAAAGGAGCCCCCAACCCGAGGGACCATGGGTTCCCGAATTTTGTCCATGCTGCGAAGTTCTTCCCCAAGTATGCTTCCTACAGTAAGCACTACGCCGATCTTCCCTACAATGAAACCGGGACCTGGATTCAGTTGACGGCCGGTTCCACCATGGTCGTTCTAAACCCGCCGGGCGCCATGCCTGTCGGAACCTACGCGGTGCGAATCAAGGCGGGGGTCACCAACAAGGCCCCGGCGTTTCGGCACTTCCTCGAACTGGGGCACCCCGAGACAGTTTCTAGAGGGCTACTGGATGGTTTCCCCTTAAAGACGCTGCACGTGACCGGCAGTCCGGCCAAGCCGGGATTGATCGAAACCCAGGTGACGGTGAACAAGGATACGCGGCGGCAGTTTGCGATTAGAGAACGGCAGCCTGCGTGGGGCCCCTTACTCAAGAAATTCTTCAACCCCTTGATGAATGAAAATGGTTATGGCCATGCCCCTTCGATCTGGGTCGACTGGGTTGAGATCGAAGGTCCGCTGCCGCAAGGGGATCCCAGTCCGCTTGAGGAGATCTTTGATGCCAACCCTGCCAGAGGAACTTCGTCGGAGTTGAAGCGGGTCAGGAAGATTCTTCACCAATTCGCGGTCCAAGCGTTTCGAGAGAGCGAACCCTCACCCAAATTCATCGACTCGTTGGTCAAAGTCTACAAAAACAGACTGGTGATTGACAAGAAGTTCGACGTGGCGATTCGAACCCCGCTGAGCATGATTCTGGCGTCTCCCCGGTTTCTCTTCATGAAAGAGCCCGGACAGGACGTAGCGACCCGTGCCTTGAACGATCTCGGACTGGCGGTGCGACTGTCGTATTTCCTCTGGAGCTCACCGCCCGATTCGCAGCTGCTGGAGTTGGCGAAAGCGAAGCAGCTGCGTGACCCAGTTGTCTTGCGCGGACAAGTGGATCGCCTGATTCAGGACCCGAGAGCACACCACTTCGTTTCCGGACTCGCTCATCAGTGGCTGGACATGGAGCGATTGGATTTCTTCCAGTTTGATGTTGGGCGACATCGCGAATTCGATGAAAGCACGCGAGCGGCAGCGCGGGAGGAAGTCTACCAGTCGATCCTCCACTTGCTGTTGTCGAAGGATCAGGGGCAACTGCAGAACCTTCTCAAGAGCGACTACGTCGTCGTCAATGGCCTCATGGCCGCTCACTACGGTCTTGAGGGCGTGGTTGGCGATCACTACCGCAAAGTCAGCCTTCCCAAAAATTCTCCGCGCGGCGGGTTCCTCGGAATGGCCGCGATCCATGCGATGGGCAGCGACGGCTTCGAGAGCAGCCCGGTCGAGCGTGGGTCCTGGGTGCTGCGCCATCTTATGCACTCGCCGCCTCCCCCGGCACCGGCCAATGTACCGCAGCTTTCGCGCCTCGCTGACGAACCCCTCACTAAGCGGCAAAAACTCGCGGTTCACGTAGAGGAAGCCCAGTGCGCCAGTTGCCATCGCAAGATCGATCCCATCGGTTTTGGCTTGGAAAACTTCGACGCCTCCGGCAAATGGCGCAGCAAGGAACATAAATACACCAAGAACAGAAAAGGCAAGATGACGCCCAGTAGAACCGCCACCCCCATCGACAGCTCCGGCGTTTTCCACAACGGCCCGACATTTGCCGATTTCTTTGAACTGCGTGAGTTGATTGCTAAATGGCAGGTGGAAGAATTCTCCCGCGGCTTCACCGAAGCGCTAATCGAGTATGGCCTCGGTCGCCCGTTTGGCTTCACGGATGAAGATCTGGCTAACGAAATTCTGGTCGTCTCAAAAGGCAAGCAATACAGCATCAGCGAATTCATCCACGCCCTTGTCCAAAGCAAGCCATTTCAAACCAAGTAATCTCAAACCTCGTGGTACTTCGCGCGCGGTACCCAAGCAAGAGAAATTCTACAGCCATGAACAGTAAACGCTATAATCGAACCGTGGCTTGAAAAAGCTTGGCCGAACTTCTTCAATTCCATATATCCCAAATCATTGCTGAAAACTAATCACATGAATTTCAATTCCATGAAAACAAACCTCGATCGCCGTCACTTCCTCCGCGGAACCAGCGCCCTGATCGCACTGCCTGCTCTTGAATCTTTCGGTTTCCGCCGATTCGCTTCTGCTTCCACCAGCAACCCTATCGCTCCACCGAAGCGAAGCGTTTTTATGGGTATTGGATTTGGCGTCACCAAAGAGACGTGGTATCCCGATATCAATCAAACGGGAACGGATTACCAGCTATCCGAAGGACTCGCTCCGCTTGCCCGACATCAGTCCGACATCGCGGTGGTTCAGGGGTGTTCAAATCAATTCGCCAACGAAGCACACTGGGGCAGCACTTTTTGGCTAACTGGAGCAAATCGCTATTCGGTGCCCGGCCAGAATATGGCTAACAGCATCTCCGTCGACCAGATCATCGCGAAACAGTTGGGCAAAGATACTCGCTTCTCTTCGATTCAACTCAACGGTTCCGATCTTCAGGGCCACGGTCCGGGACTTTCTCTTGCTTGGGATCAGCGCGGCAAGCCCGTTGCTGGCCAGGATGATCCGGTGCAGACTTTCCACAAGCTCTTCTCAGCGGACAACATGCCGCTGGAACAACGTCAAGCCGCGATCGCCGAAAATCGCAGTGTCCTCGACGCCGTCCTCAGCCAAGCCAAAAGCGTTCAGCGTGGACTCTCAAAAACCGACACAGGAAAGCTCGACGAGTACTTCCAGGGGATTCGCGATATCGAAACCCGCCTCCAAAAGGACGAAGACTGGCTCGAAATTCCCAAAGTCAAGGCTCCTCTCGAGGAACCATCACCTGGGCTCAAGGGGAAGGCGGAAATCGAAATCATGCAGGATCTCATTGTCGCCGCTTTACAAACAGACAGTACCCGTTCGCTAACCTACCGCATGCCGGGACAAAGTCTCCTGCAAAGTCTCGATGTCAAACCGAGCGCACACAATGTGAGCCATTACTCTCCCGGGGCTCGCATGGATGCATCCAAGTTGCGTGACAAAACTCATAGCCAACTATTGGCTCGCTTTATTGACAAACTGAAGGCAACGAAAGAAGCCGACGGGTCGAATCTCTTCGACCACACTGCCGTAGCGTTCGGTTCGAACATCAGCTCCATTCATTACCTCACTAATTGCCCGACCATCCTTACCGGTGGTGGTGCTAATCTGAAACTTGGGCAGCATCTCGTTCTGCCAAAAGACACGCCACTGTGCAACGTGTGGTTAACGATGCTACAAGGAATGGGTATCGACGCTCCGCAGCATGGCGACAGCACCGGCATCGTGAAGGAGCTACAAGCGTGATAATTTTCCACAATCGTAAGATTGCATTCAAACTCAGTTTGACCAATCTAGCTATTTTCATACTACCGCTGGGGCTTTGTAGTTTCGTACATGCAGCTCCGCAACAGATCCCCCTCCCAAAGAAAAGCCAACCATTTTTGGCATCGAATTGCTTTGAGTGTCACGATTCGGAAACACGGGAGGGTGGAGTCGATCTCGAAACTCTCGCGTTGGAGATCACGACCGTCGAGCAAGCCGAAAAATGGCAGAAGGTGCTTAACGTTCTGAACTCGGGAGAAATGCCGCCAGAGGACTACGAGCAACCTGACAATGTTGAGAAAGCAGACTTCCTCGATAACCTCGCGCAAACGATGGTGGCAGCCCGCAAGGCTTTGTCGGATTCGGGTGGCAAGATCACGATGCGACGGCTCAACCGTCGAGAATATCTAAACACGATCGAACATCTTCTCGGCATCAAGGTCGACGTTTCATCTCTACCCGCTGACGGCGGTTCAGGCTCATTTGATACCGTCGGGGCGTCTCAATTCATCTCCAGCGATCAGATCGTACAGTATCTCAAGCTGGGTCAAATCGCGATCGACGAAGCCTTTGAGCGTCGGGCGGCAGCAGGCCAAGTAGCGAAGACCTTCCGGTTGGAACCCGAAGATACTGTCAATGTGAGGAGTCGCAAGATTATGGCAAAGCAGGAGAAGACGCAGAAACGCTACCTGCTCTGGAAAGCCGAAGTCGACAAGGTTGCCTTTCTTTCCGAAAACGAGGAAGCGCTCGCGCAGATCCGTGAGAAATTCAAAGTCGAGGACCTCAGGAACAACCTGCGACTCTATCAGAATACTGAACTTCTCAAGAGAGCACCCGATGCAACGAAGTTCGGGTTTGTTGACGGCAATGACGCCTCCTTCTCCTTCCGTGTTTATGACCGCTCCTACGCCTACATGAAGCACTACCTCGAGCTTCCCAACAGCGATCAGGGCACCTATTTGAAAACCACGTGGGGCATCCAGCGAATCGACCTGACCCCTGATCCCAAAGACGTTCCCCCCGGAACGTACAAATTGAGAATCCGATCCGGAACCGTGAAGGGTTCTGATTCCTCTCGTCATTTTATCGAGGTTGGACACCCCCATCGCATCGACGGGCAGCCGGCTGGTTTCTCAGGCAAGCCACTTGCCAGCTACCAGGTTACGGGCACCGAAGATAATCCGGAAATCATCGAAACGACACTTGTGATCGGTTCAAACACGCCACGCGAACTGGGGATTCGGGAACGCCAACCCGAAGATAATAAAAGATTTCTCAGAAATGAATTCTCCAGAGACAAGCAGAAGAACGGCTACGGCACACCTCCCGCGATTTGGGTCGACTGGATTGAGCTGGAAGGTCCCCTTAGCGAAGGCTCGATAAAAACTTTTCGCGTCGAGCCGGAAAAAACAGTCAACGTCAAAAACGAAGAGATCATCAAGAAATTCGAGAAAACTTACAAAGAGAAATGGCTTCCCTGGAAAGAAGGAGTCGACAAAGCAGCGAAAGCTATTGAGAACCGGAAAATTGTGGCCGCGCTTCGTAAGCAGCATTCGGACTACGATTCCAACCCTACTCTCAAGTATAAAAAAGCTGATCTTTTGAAAGGATCACCTGATCCTCGCGACTATGGCGGCAGCGATCCAATCAATGCCGTTGCGGCCTTATACAGCCCCTATCAGCGATATCACAGCTACATGAAGCACTACGCTGAGCTTCCTCACAACGATCGGGGAGCCTATCTGAAACTTTTAAGGGGGATTCAACGATTTGACGTTCGCCCCGATCCGAGAGACGTTCCTTCGGGTACCTACAAGCTCAGGATCCGCGCCGGCACTGTGCAAGGTTCCGATCCTTCCCGCCATTTCATCGAGATCGGGCATCCGCAAGGAACTTCTCTCGGTTTCACAAAACTGCTCAGCACACAACAGATTTCGGGCACCATCGAAAACCCGCAAATCATCGAGATCAATGTCGAAATGGGTGCCAAAACACCTCGCGAGGTCGGTATCCAGGAACGGCAACCCAAGTCGCAGAAATTTCTCAGACAAGAGTTCGACCGCCACAAAGAGAAAAATGGATATGGGACTCCGCCTGCCATCTGGATTGACTGGATCGAGCTTCAGGGCCCCTTTCCCAATGACTCAAAAGCCGGATCAACACTCATCCGTGTTGAGCCAGAACTAACGATCAATCCGAATAACGAGAAAGTTATAGCGCAGACCGAAGAACGACAGGAACGTTTTCAGCAGTGGAAGAAGGGAGTCGATGAAGCAGCGAAGACTCCAGAGAATCAAGCGATCATTGCCAAGATTCGAGAGACGGATCGCCTGATCGATCATCCCAACCGATTTTACACTTTTGCAGACCGGTTAAAGGGCACTCCCAATCCCAGGGACTTCGGGTTTAGCGACGAGAAAAAAGCTGCCGCATCGGATCCTTCACGAAGCCGAAGTCTGGCTCTTCACAAACACTACATCGGCCTCCCACATCGCGACCGCGGTACCTACTTGAAGCTTACTCACGGCACCGGTCGCATCATCGTTCCTCAGAAGAAAAAGGAATTGCCACCCGGCAGTTATACTCTGCGTGTTCGTGTCGGGGCGGTTAAAGGCACTCCTGCCGAGCGACGTTTCATCCAAGTGGGACATCCTCAGCGCCAGATTGAAAGTAGAAACTGGGGACTCGAAGGTCGAGCTATCAGTACTCATCAAGTTAGCGGCACAATTGATAATCCGGAAACTATCGAAATTCCGATCGAGGTCACTGCCAATACGATTCCTGAATTTGCAATTCAGGAAAAGCAACCTAACAACGGAAATCTCAAAGCACTTTGGGATGCGCACAACGCTCTGAAGAACGAAAACGGTTACGGACATCCACCGGCGATCTGGATCGACTGGGTCGAGCTGGAAGGTCCTCACAGCGGCACGCGAAAACGCTGGAAACAACGCCGCGAAGTTGAATTGCATGCTAACGCAAAAGTTAGCGGCACCTACAACGGGTGGTTCAAAGGCGGGCATGACTATGCCAAAGCGTATCTGGAAACCGGCAAGCCACAGAAGGGTATTATCGATGAAAAGCAGGCAACGTTTCGCATTGCTCAGTTTGAAGAACAGGGGCCAACTTACCGCCGATACCTCGATGATCCGCTTACCAAAAACGGATCGTTCTTAACTCTATCGCCTGTCAATAAAGAAGAATTCATCGCCTTGCCGCCCGAGCATCCCTCCGGCTGGCTAAAAACGAAACATGTTGTCGAAACCCTACCTTCAGGTCAATACAAATTGCGATTCCGTATTGGCGCGGTTGAGGGCTCGCCAAGTGAACGTCACTTTGTCGATCTAGGCGCCGTTCCCGGGGAGGATCAGTTCCATCATCTGGCAACCTTTCAAGTTACGGGATCGACGAGCCAACCTCAAACTATCGAAGTCCCAATCCAGCTGACCAAAAATGGCCCTCGAAAGTTTGCTTTACGCGAAAAACGAGACATCAAGACAGACCAAAAGCGATACAAGGCTGCTCTGAAGGAAACTGGCGTCGGCCCCGAACCCGCTCTTTGGATTGACTGGGTGGAATGGGAAGGTCCATTGAATCCGTCCACCGGTGATTCTCAAAGAAATGACTGGTGGATCACCGATGCAATCGATCCTGACGATTCCTCCCGGGCTCGTAAGATTCTGCAACAGTTCGCTTTTAAAGCCTTCCGAGGTGTCGAAGCGGAAGATGAATTTATCGATCGCCTCACTGACATCTTTGCCGCGCGTCTGAAGTCCGGGGAATCATTCGAAACGGCAATTCGTTTGCCACTTAGTATCATTCTTACCTCACCGAGCTTCCTGTACCTCAATGAACCCAGCACCCCGAATGAGTCCCGCCAACTTTCTGATCGAGAATTGGCCGTACGCATGGCCTATTTCCTTTGGAGCGGGCCACCGGATGCAGAACTTCTCAATCTCGCAGAACAGAAC
>Ga0208971_1000235_pt1 | contig 42276 bp, 39 predicted proteins | sample AOAMet1_18_M0_10_2_FD_188229 | JGI IMG/M metagenome (GOLD analysis project Ga0208971, IMG submission 188229) | Ammonia-oxidizing marine microbial communities from Monterey Bay, California, USA - CAN11_18_M0_10 (SPAdes) | ecosystem: Environmental > Aquatic > Marine > Intertidal zone | place...
GTCTAATGTGGCAGTGAATTCTTTGGCCAGTGAAGTTTTGTCTATTGACGGGATGCGTGGTGAAGATTTAATTTTTATTTCGGGCGGCACTCGCAATCCATTGGCTATTGGAGAAGTGAAGACTGCAACGGAGAGTCGGACAAGGGAGTATTCGCTCGAGGTTAACAAAGTTGATCCAACAAGTATCGATATTTATGATTTTCCAACTGGGCATATTGTTGGGACGCGTTCAATTGCCAACGATAATAATACAACTTTCCAAGGTCTGTCGCTGGATTTTTCCGGCGCTGTAGCGGGCGGTGACGCGTTTAAGGTATTAGTGTCAACGAATGCAGATGATGCGAGCAATCTAAACAACATTTTAGATACGTCGTTAAATAACGAGAGAAGTGGCGTTGGTGGGTATGCTGAAATTTTCGGTCATATTGTGTCCAATACTGGCGCGGAAATTCAGGCTAATCAACAAACGTTAGAGAGTAACGAAGTAGCTTATCAACTAGCCTTAGACAATAAAAATGAATTCACAGGTGTTGACCTAGATACTGAAGCTGCACGATTGATGGAGCAACAGCAGGCGTATCAGGCGCTTGCTAGGGTGCTAACTACAGCTCGGGAATTACTAGACACGTTATTGCGTTCAATGTAACGGGAGAAGACTAATATGACGATATCTACTTCTGGGTTTTATCAAAAAAATATAGATCTTTTTTCGCGCTTAAATAATGATGTTAGCGATCTGCAAGTTCAGGTGAGCACGGGAAAAAAATCGTTATCACTCACACGTGACATTCAGGATATATCGCTCCTAAATGCAACGGAAGAGCACAAACTTGAAATCACTCAGTTTAAGAATAATGCGGAACAGGTCGTTTCAGATCTTGAGAGAATTGATATCAGTTTTGAACAATTGCAAAATGCTTCAGTGCGCTTAAAGGAACTGCATATTGAGAGCTCAAATGGCTTTTTAACATCTGAAGAACGAAGATTATTTCAAATTGAAATTGCTGGTATCAAAAAAGAAATTCTTAGCCTCGCAAATGGACAAGACGCTCTTGGAAACGGATATTTTTCTGGCACGTCGGTAGCGGCTAAACCTTTTGAGATTAATAATCTAGGTGAAGTTAACTACGTAGGTTCAGCTGTTAACAAAACTTTGCAAGTTTCGCGCGATAACGATTTAAGACAGAATTTTTCTGGTACAGAAGTTTTTCTTTCTGCAAACACAGGAAGTGAAAAATTTTCTATATTTGAAGCTCTTGATGAGTTTTCTAGAAGCCTAGACTATGGTATTTATTCAGGCTCATCTTCAAATTTGCTTTCAAACGGAACAGCTGTAGACGTTGTACTGCCTGCCTCAGGACAAAAGAACGAATATAAATTTGATCTTTCAGCTAATGGCGCAATTTATAATGTTGAAGCTCATGTTTATGCAAATGATTTTAATGGGCTGGTTGCTGCGATAAACGAACATACCTCTGCGTCAGGTATAACTGCGGTGGTATCTTCAGCAAATAAAATTAGACTTTCGGGAAATGGCGTTGACCTGAAACTTTCAAAGTTCGTTACTGATTTGCCCAACACAGCGGATCAATCTATTGGGGTACAAAAGACGGTTGACTCAAATATAAGTGATGAAATTATTTTACCACATTCACTATCTAATTTGGCTGTTCAAAATAAATTGCATAATGTTTTTGAACATTTCATATCAAAGCGTACAGAGTTGGGTGTGGCTTCCAGTACCGCTCAAAATTTTGTTGATAGTACGCAAAACACTCTCGTTGATTTAAGTGAAGATATTTCCAAAATTGAAGATGCAGATATGGCAGAGTTACTTACTAAGCTTCAGGGATTGTTGACAAATAAAGAGGCTGCGCAAGCAACATTTTCTCGACTAAGTAGTAAAAATCTCTTCGACTTCATGGGATAGACCTTCATACATGTCTAGCGTAATCGGAGGGTCTAATATTTTCCTTAACTCTGGCATAAAAATTGCTCATACCTACCAGAAGAGGAGCTTCAGTAATGTTTTCTATAATTAAGTCTGGCATGGATACTGCGATGCAGGAGCTGTCAATGATTTCAAACAATATTTCCAATTCAAATTCTATAGGGTACAAAAAAAGCTCGGTTTCGTTTTCTGAATTCTACATTGGTAGAACTGTAGGGGGCGTCGAGAGAGCGCTTGTTGGTAATGGTGCAAATGCTGAACATACAAGGCGTAGTGATGCGCAAGGTGCCTTAATCGAAATGGGCGGCGCGTTAGATACCGCGATTGTGGGCAACGGATATTTTATGACGGAGCGCCCTGCAGATGCAGACGTTGAGCTAGCAGAAGGTGAGTTAGGTTTCCAGTTAACACGAAATGGAGCCTTTTCTCTCGACTCCGAAGGATTCTTAGTTTCTCAAGATGGAGATTTTGTTCTGGGCTTGCCTGCTGTGGGCGGTGTCACTGCGGATCTGGAAGAATTGGATGCGACTGCACTGGAAAAAATTCAGGTTCCGATTGAAGAAAACGAGGAGCCGCTTTCAAGTATTAGAATTGAAAGCAATGGCAATATTCTAGCTGCATTTGGGCGGGGTGACGATACGGTCGTTGGAACCATTCCACTTTCTATCTTTTCAAATCCAAACAGTTTGAAACAGTTAGGTGATGGTAAGTATTTGCCTTCGGATCTAGCAGGGAAATTTTTTGTTGGTATTCCAAACTCATCAGGTTTTGGCAATTTAGAGACCGGCTATGTTGAGGGTTCTAATGTTGATATCACAACGGAAATGACAAACATGATCCGAGCACAACAACAATTTAATGGATCAGCAAGGATGATGCAAACTAACTCTGATATGATAGAAAAAATGACCCGATAGATTTATAATGCTTCTAGAGGATGAAACCTTTTGTTAAACACATGAATATTGTCTATAAAAGTCCTCATTCTTAAATGCTTGGGAGAGGGTAAAGAATTTGGCAAAGTGTCGTGAGTGCTCTATTTCGATGGGCTATGCTGAAAGTCAGGCTGCTTCTCAGTACAATGGGCTATGTATTACTTGTCATGTGAAGCAACGAGTGCAAACTAAAATAATAACTGCCAAAGATCCGGGCATGTCCACAACTCAACGATCTACTGAAAATGTGTTCAATAAGTTTCAAGACATGTTGGTTACTACGGAAAGCACCATAAACACAAGGATAAAGGCACGCTGCGGGGTAATAACAACTGATTTTCATTATGAATTCAAAAGAACTCCAGTCACAAAGCGTGTGTGGAATATTTTGCGTAAAAAGCCGGAACAAAAATCTGATTTTCTTCAACATGCAATCGAAATGGCCATGCTCGAGCTTAAGGCTAAGGCAATTAGGTTGGACGCCAATGCTATCATTGGCCTCAGTGTGGACTATATAGTTCTTGGTGATTTCAAAAAAAATGGATTAATTGTTTCGTTGGTGGGCACAGGAATTAAGATTTGAAACGCGCTTATTTTTTATTAGATACGACATTATAAAGGTAGCGTCAGATTAAATTTGGTTCAAGCAATGCAATCGGTTCAGACCCCATCACGCATTAGGTGTGCGCCCCAATGGGCCTAACCATGTGTGTGCCATCGATTTCGGACACGACAAGTTGAGTAATAACCGGCCTTATAAAATGCTGACCGTGGTAGATGAATATACCCGTCAGGCACTCTCGCTGTTCATGTGGCGCATAAAATGAGCGCCGCTGACGTCCTGGAGGCGTCATAGCCATCCGTTATCACAGATGGGAAGCAATATATATGCGTGCTGAGAACGGGTCCGAGTTCGGAGCCTGCAAAGTGGTCGAAGAACAAAGATTCACCTGTCAAACGCACACCCAGCCTTTTGGAAGATTTTTCAATAAGAATGGCCGAAGTTAGGCATCCACTTTAATTATTTTTAACGACTACAGTACAGTTAAAGTTATTAGTTACATAATTTCCCCTAAATTGTTACCACGCGTTAGTGTAGCCACGCTTTGTATTAACTTCGGGGTCATTTATATAACTTTATAGCGGCCACCTATAAGTTGGTATGCGTCTATGCCTATTTTAATAGGAAAGTGGTTGGTGGGCCGATAAAACACATCAAATCTGGGAATAAAACTACTTGTGATATTGTGCACAAAATCACGTTTGTTCACTACGTAATTCTTAATAAGGATTGCTCTAGAGTAGCACAGACTCGATCTTGGTCTTTCTCATCCAGGCCAAAATATAATGGGATTGATATACTTTTGCTGTAATATGATTCTGCATTTGGAAATTGTCCCAATTTGAATCCCATGCTGCGGTAATACGGGTGTGTATGGACTGGGATGTAATGCAAATTCACTCCAATACCAGCTGTTTTTAGGTCATCAAATATCTGCGAATGATAATTTTGAGGGACTTGTATGACGTACAGATGCCAGCTGGAGCCTGTGGATGGGGCTTGTATTGGCAGTTGCACTGGAAAATTGGCTAGTATTTGGTCATAGCGGGCAGCAATCGCGGTGCGGCGGTCTACAATTTTTGTAAGTCGCTGCATTTGCGTCAGGCCAAGCGCAGCCTGCAATTCAGTCATGCGGTAATTAAAGCCCAATGTGATCTGTTCATAATACCATGATCCCAGATTTGGGTTCTCGTAGAGTTTAGGATCGCGTGTGATACCATGGCTCCTAGCCAAATTCATAGCTTCAGCGATTTTTTGATTTTGTGTCGTTGCCAGACCACCCTCAGCCGTAGTTATTATTTTTACGGGGTGGAATGAAAAAACCGTGATCTCGCTGTAGCGGCAATCCCCTACAGGTTTACCTTCATATGTTGCGCCAATCGCATGGCTAGCATCCTCAATGATAGAAATGCCGTAGTTACGCGCAATCTCAGAGATAGCTTTCATATCTGCCGATTGGCCACAAAGGTGTACTGGTATTATAGCCTTTGGTAACTGGGACGCAGTTTCTAACTTTGCTTGCAATGCTTTTGGACACATTGTGTATCGTGTTGGATCAATATCAACAAAATCCACTGATGCGCCACAATAAAGCGCACAATTTGCTGAGGCCACAAAGGTTGTTGGAACTGTCCAAACGACATCTCCAGTCCCAACGCCTAAAGCCAAGCAGGCAATATGGAGAGCGGATGTCGCAGAATTTACTGCAACGGCATAAGCAGCGCCAGTGTGTGCAGCTACGGCGGCTTCAAAAGCTGGAACTTGCGGCCCCTGAGTCAAAAAATCAGAACGCAATACAGATACCACTGCATCGATGTCATCTTGACATATGTCTTGCCGTCCGTACGGTATATGAGGGTTGATCGCCACTTATTTTCCGTTCACATTTAATGCTTGTTTTTGATTATTTTCTTTGACTTGTTGTAGCAACACATTTTTTAAGATATTGAATATGCATTCAAACTCCTCTGTCCTAAATGTGTCGTTGGTATACCATTTAGAGAAATAACTTTCGTTACTTGGATTTATTGTGCCGGGAACCACATGCGAGGTCAGTGTTGCAACTAACCACTCGCGAATATGTTCCAAGCTCGAACTCGAAGATTGCAAAATGTCTTTCCATGTCAGTTTTTGATCATACCGAAGTGTATTGGGACAATCCTGATACCATGGGTTGCCAAAGTAGAGCGCCGGTTTGCCCAATATAGCGCCCTCTAACGCAGCAGTACCAGTGATTGTTGCCACTGCAACACAGCCGGACAGTAGCTGGTTCGAAGGAGTAGTATGTGGCAAAAGGCATAAACCTGCAATTCGAGTGAGTGCTTTGTAATGGCGCGGGTGGCGTCCCAAGTGCCCCAGCATTCTGTGGTTATGGGTTGAAGGATGTTCTTTAACAATAATCTCCACCTCATCTGGCACAATTGAACGAAGTAGCGCTAGCGCCTGCAGCTGATCACGGTACATAGCACCGTCTGGTGTTGTTGTTCGCTCGGGTTCATAATGCAGCGGAAAATAAACGTACGGCTTAGCTCCAAAAGTCTTCGACTGTCCTATCACTGATTGGGCTTGAATTAGAGCTTTACGGGCGGTTGCCCATTTGCGATGTTTATTAGATAGCAAACGCAATGTTGAAAAAACTTTACGTATTTGAGATGATATCTGCCTACCCCTGCCTGCATGAGCTGCATCAGATTGGATCTTCATATATCTGGGCTCGAAACCATAGTCGCCATCCTTAAACTTCTTTATGTATGCATCTACTTCTGCAAAAGCAGAAACCAGAAATGATGTCCTTTCACCTGAACCCTGGTCAGCGAACTCACGTGGTCCTTCACCCGATGTTCGCAATTCTAACCCGGGTAAAATTGGCCAGGACACGAAGTGCAATACTTTGACGCCCATCACGCGCGCAACTGCCTGCAAAACATACTGTTGCGTTGAGTGTGCGGCTTCAGCCAATACAATGGCTTCAGGTCTTAGATTTTCTATTTCACTCACTGCCCAGAATATCAGTTCGTGTAGATAAGCCTCGCGTTCTAGTGGACTAAGCCGCCCTTCTTTGTCATCACGGTCTATAAGTTTTGTTGCGATATCGCGTATCGGATACCAGTCATTGGCCAGCCACAATTGCGACTTACGACATTGCGCTGATGAAGTCTGGGGCACTGTCTGATTTTGCCAACGTGTAGCATTCAGTGATAATATTTTGGCGCCTGGAAATTGCGTTTTAGCCTTTTTTTCGTGCCGATCATCTCCCAACCACATTACAATTTCGGCGAGGTTTTCACTCTGCATTTTGACGGCCAAATCAAACCAAAGATCGCGCCCCGTCGGACACCAAATGATACGCATCAGATAGATCCAATTTTGGACTCGTTACAAGCAATCCAAGCAGCTAATTCTTCGCGCTGCATCCATTCTCTGTTATTATCAGATGAATAGGTAAATCCGTCAGGTACTTTAATACCATCTTTGATGCGATCCGCACTTGACGACCAATTGTTGATCGCAGGCAGAATTTTAAAGTGTTCGGGGTATTCGTAGGTGTGCGGAGCGTCTTCCTCGCCAATCATCTGCTCATGTAATTTTTCCCCTGGTCGGATACCAACAATTTTTTGGACCGCGGTATGCGAAATTGATGTCGCAATATCTGTGATTTTCATGGATGGGATTTTTTTCACATAAATTTCTCCACCTTCCATATCTGCAAATGCTTGCCATACCAGCTTAACTCCTTCGTCCAGGGAAATCATGAATCTAGTCATGCGTGCATCGGTGATTGGAAATTCACCCTTATCTTTGATTGAAATAAAGAATGGGATGACGGAACCGCGCGATCCCATCACGTTACCGTATCTGACTACCGCAAAGCGCGTGCCGTGTTCACCCCCATATGAGTTTGAGGCCACGAACAATTTATCGGAAGCCAATTTAGTTGCGCCATACAAGTTTATTGGTGACGATGCTTTGTCAGTAGAAAGCGCAACAACCCGCTTTACACCGCAATCTATCGCTGCATCAATAACGTTCATTGCTCCGTTAATATTAGTTTTCACACACTCAAACGGATTGTATTCGGCAGTGGGTACAATTTTGGTAGCCGCTGCATGCACCACATAATCAACACCACGAAAGGCGCGGTACAGCCGCTCGCGATCTCGAACATCACCAATGAAAAAACGTACGCGTGGATCGCCGCCATAGAGTTTGGCCATTTCCCACTGTTTCATTTCATCACGACTAAAGATTATGATCTTTCTAGGGTTGTATTTTTCGAGTGTTTTAGGCACGAAAGCATGGCCAAAAGATCCGGTGCCACCAGTAACCACGATGTTTGAATTTTCGAACATGGCGCTATCCTTTCACGCTTAAATTCTTGTTTTATTCATCTGTTGTTCTATGATATTTGAAGCTTTGTCGAGGTTATCTGACACATTGCCATAAATTTTTCGCAAAGTTATGCTTGGCTCGCGTACGGTGTCATCCTCAATGAATTTGGTAAAGTCGTCCAGGTTATCAACATTGGGAAGACATTCAAACATAGGCTGAAAGCTATTCATTACAGCTACAGGTTTGCCTTCATAAACTGCATCCAAAATAGTGGTAGAAGGATGAGAGATCACGCAATCCGCTAATGCCATAACATCGTTAATTGTTGCCATAGCCATAATGCCAAAGTAACGCTCTGATCGAATTATGTTCGGGCAATCGATGCACACTTTGGCAATTTTTTGTTCAATATTGTTGCGCCGTTTTCCACGGTGACTTCGCAGTATGAAAGCAATATCGGGACGTGATTGCGCGGCTGCTGCCCAAACACTTAAAGCCTTTTCAAACATGTGATCCGAGTAACGTTCTGCCTCGAAGCCAAAATTATGACATATTAAAACTCGGCGAGAAAATTTTGACAGCTCTGCGGCAAGTCTATCCTGGTTTGGCCAAGTGCCAAGTAAATTGGTTTTTGTAATGCCGGTCACATGCAATCGATCTGCCACACCTGGGGCAAGAAATTCTGTCGCTGTGTTTGGTAAGTCTGCCCATATTAGGAGAGTTTGTGAATAATAATCCCAAACATCGCGCAATTCTCCTTTTGTTTGGAGGCCCTGTTGCACCATACCATGTTGAATAAAAACAACATTTTTTTTCAACCTTTTTATGAATGTATCTCGAGGACGAAACTTGCCGCCGTAAGCAATTGGGTCAGAATGGGTTAATATAAAATCTGAACGTGCAATTTGTAGCCAGCTGAAAATCTCTATCTGGAGGAGAGATTTGACCACATAAGTTACTCCCGATGCTTCTAGTATTTGTTTAATTCTTGGGTCAATTTTTATAAGTCTGTGGTTGATGATAATTTTTACATCAACCTTGCCTCGTTTATGAAGGTGGATCATTAAAGGCACGCATGAATCAAACGCTGGCATATGTGGCACGATGAGAAGTATATTTTTTCTATCATGAACCATTAGTATAACTATTCCGCTTATTGATATTTTTGACGATGAGCTTAGCCGTATCACTATTTAGTGACGCGAATGCTTTAGCCTTTTTTTGCTTCATCTGAACGCTTGGCAGATCTTTGTTTAAAGCCAGAAGGTGAGTGTACATAGCGTGTGGAGTTTTAAAGGTTTCAAACACCCCCGCTTGTTGTGCAGGCCTTGCAACAAAGTCGACTCCATAGGTAGAAGGCCCCATAATCACTGGGCATCCAGCAGACAAAGGCTCAATAATGTTATGTCCGCCCATGTCGGTAAAACTTGCACCCACAAAAACCACATCTGCAAGTCCCAGGTACAAGTCCATTTCACCAAGTGTGTCCCCTATGAGGACCTTACTTTTAGAATTTAGACTATCGATTAGTTGGCTGCGGCGCGTGCAGGGAATCTCACAAGATTGCAATAATTTGGCAATAGCATCAAATCGCTGTGGGCTGCGCGGCACCCATATTACACGAGCTTGCGGTGCTGCTTGAAGAAAATCTGTGACAATTTTTAGTAAAATAGGTTCTTCACTTTTTACGGAAGACGCAATCATGAAAGTAAAGTGTGCATTCCAAGTGTGACGTAGATCGCGACCATAATCCAGAAGGGCTGAGTCCGGTTGCGTATCAAAGCGTAATTCGCCGGTAGTAGAAACGGCCTCAGGACGCACCCCGGTAGCAATATAGCGCTCAACATACTCTTGCGATCGTGTGAAGATATGATCGAACAGACGGTACAGATATAGTCCGTGTCGCCGCCAGGTTTGCAAACGTTTCATGCGGTTCATTAAAAGATTGCCATTCGCCATGAACATTGGAATGGACAACCTGTCCGCTTCGATGAGCATTGCTGGCCAAATTTCAATTTCCAAAACAATACCAAAGGCTGGCTTAGCGCGTCGTAAAAACAACTGCACTGTCCAGAAACAATCGAATGGCGCGTAAAGGTGGGTTACCCGAGGGTTATTTCCAAACTGCTGTACGCCTCGATCAAACCCCGCTGGTGACAGGTGTGTTAGGAGGACATTATGTCCATTGTTTAGAAACTCCTGCACTAAAGGACGCGCAGCGTTCATTTCTCCTAGCGATGCTGCATATATCCAGACCCCGCCCTTAACACCAACGGGCCCTAGTCCCCAACGATGGCTCATGTGATACAGATGGCCTGGTTCTTTTCGCGCGCGCCATAACGCAAAAAGACCTGATAGAGGCAGTACTAAATGATAGGCTATTTGATATATGAAATAGGCAATCCGTGTTGTGATCGGGAGTTCACGGCGTTTGGAATGGGTGCGCATAAATTAGCCTAAACCTAGTGAGCGAAACATTGCCTCAGCAAGCTCCCAATCTTCGGGCGTATCGATATCCTGTACCCGTGACCGAGGAAGCGGTATACCTGCTACTTTGCCTTCGAAAATAGATTTCCCAGCTGACCATGAGCTAGCCTTTGCCCAATAGAATTGACCCGCATCATGAAAACACTCCTCTAAATCTTGACTGCGCGTTGAGAACTGCTCCGGATTTATCATCTCTATCTGATCCAACGACTTAGCACGCAAAGCCCGTTGGATAGGAAAGGCATAACTTGTCACCGACATCGCAAAGTCTGCATGATTTAACTTGTCTGGACCAATAGCCACTTTTTCTGGCTGTAAAAATGGGGCGGTGGCATAGAGGCAACATACGGCGCAATCATTATCCAAACCCAAAGTGTTGACTGCATGCGCCATAACATCAATGGTTGTTGCAAAATCATCTGACAAATGCTGGGGCCTTTGGAACGGCGCCTCAACACCCATGGGGATTACAGTCTCCGTGATTTCAACATCATCCGTCGATACAATTATACGTTCAAATATGCCGACAGATTGCGCAGCAGCTACGGTCCATTCGATAATTGGCTTTCCGCAAAAGAGTTTAACGTTTTTGCGTGGGATACGCTTTGATCCACCGCGGGCGGGGATAATACAAATACTCATATTTGCTCCTTTTGAAGAGTGTAAGTGATTTGCAAAGGCGTATGTCCATTGGCAGTCATTTGAGCCCGCCGAGTATGATCTCCGACAGGCACATGCAAAACAAAATTTGCGTTACGCGTAGATTTAATCTCGGGCAAGGGGTTATATTCATACAAAATTTGTTTAAGCAAAACAGGTAGTATATGGTCAAAACCTGGCTTTAAATGTACACCGATCGAATTATCGTTTTGCAAATAAAAATTACCAACACACTCAGTTGCTACGAAAACAAAATTCCAGCTTCTGTAAGGGTGTGTTTTAATAAACTCTTCATGATTTTCCAAGGTGGGTAAGTTGATGTGGCTGATTGTATGTCTGCGCAATTTAAGGGCTTCATAAAGTGCGCTTATATGATCGCTCTTTGGAACGATGCTTTCAAATGTCAAACGAAAATAATTGTAACAAAAAAAATCTTTATCCCGGCTAGTTTCCACAAAACCGCAAGCTGCAAAGCAAGCGCGGCTTGCTACATTATTTCTGCGAATGCGCGCACGAATAGGCATAGACCCTATTTGAGCTATACCTAAAGTTAACAAAGATTTACCGAAACCTTTCCCTTGCGCAGCAGGGGCAACAACAAGTGATACCATGGCATGATCATTTTCAACATTGAAGCGCACGACGCCGATTGGAAGCCCTTCGTGTTCTCCGATAAATACATGCTGGGTGGTACTTTGCAATGTGTGAGTTAACCAACTAATGTGATCCTCCCAAATTAGTGGCTTCGTTCGTTCCGAAGCTACCCTGACATAGGGGTCATTTCTCCAAGAAAATAAGCTCTTAGCATCACTTAGTTTTGCCAATCGTATTGTAATTATCCCACTCATGTTAACTGATATCGTCGTATCGGATGGGTGTGCCCTTGGGAATGTAATGCAATGCGTGCTTTTCGTTTAATGCGGTTGGATCACTCGCCGGTATCCCTGCGTTGGGACGAATAAAACGAAATAGATCTGACGTGATTTTTTGCCCTTTTTGAATGTCTGCTGTGGCAAATGCGGAACGTCTGCCAATAGATTTATTGACCATTTCAGCCTTCGTCGTTTGTTTGATGGGCGATCCACGAAGTGTCATGATGTCATCTACACCGTTTGCTATATCCCTCATAATTGCAGGAGTGGCTGAAAAACGGTGATCAGGCCCTTCACGGGTAGGGTCATTAGTGTAATGCTTTTCAATCGCAACGGCTCCCATAGCAGCTGCAGTCAAAGGGGCAATAGATCCAATTGTATGATCCGAAAAACCTACCAATCTTTTGAACTGATTTCCGATTTCTGCCATCGCACTTAAATTAATGCTGTCGAGTGGTGCTGGATACGATGAGCAGCAATGCAATAAGATAATTGTTGCTGCATTATTTTTATCCAACACCTCGAGAGCGTGGTTAATTTCTGGTAACGTCGCCATTCCAGTTGAGAGAATGATAGGTTTACCAGTTTGCGCAGTTGTGGCCAGAAGGTCATCAAATGTCATTTCGAAACTAGCTATTTTATATATCGGACAATCTAGTGTTTCGATAAAATCTAAATCACGTGGATCGTAAATCGAGGTGAACGGAATCAGACCGCGTTCACGGGCACGTTCAAACAACGGCTGATGAAATTCCATCGGCATTCCGGCACCTTTATAAAGGTCATAGAGGGTAGGACTGCCCCAAATTGGATCAATTTTCATAGTATGATGACTTGATCGCATGGTTAAAGTATCAGCAGTATAAGTTTGTAATTTTAAACAGTCCCAGCCCGCATCTGCCGCAATGTCGACTAAAGCCAAGGCCTGATCCAGATTGCGGTCATGGTTTGCACTGACTTCAGCTATAAGTAATGGCCGTTCTTGTGGACCGATTGTTCGATTTTCAATTGTCAAAGTTTGTAGTGGCATATCATTGGTCCAATGAATAAATAGCGTGGGATACGCTGTGGCACGTTTAATTCTTAGACGAGTGTTTGGCAATCGGATTATAGATAAGCCCTCTGCGTACCTCCTATACGATACATACTAAGCTATATGTTTTACGGCAGGCACATTTTATTAATTAATTGCGAAGTCATCGCACTAAATTGTGGAAAAAGAGCATCGATTATGAATGGATGATGGCTAAAACGTGCAATAAACAGATTTTAATTGTTTTGGATCACAAATCGCTAGTGTTTTGGATGGACTTCTGTCAAACTGGACCGCAGAAAAGGAGGAATTAAAGTATGCGTTTGGTCCTATCAATTATTTTATTTTTTTCTTTTTATCAAAATGTTACAGCTCAAGTCATGACGAAAGACCAGATCAAACAACTGGCGCTTGAGGCGATTTTGGAAAATCCAGAAATTATCATGCAGGCGGTCACTATTTTGCAGCAGCGTGAGAAGGAACGGGCGGCATCTGGCGCCAACACTGTGCGTTTGCAGCTTGAATCCGACCCCAACGCCCCCAATCTTGGCAACCCCGAGGGCGATGTCACAGTGGTGGAGTTTTTCGACTATAATTGTCCCTATTGCCGGAGTGCAGGTCAGACGGTGCAAGCGCTCCTCGCGACCGATGCAAATGTACGGGTCATCTATCGTGAATGGCCAATTTTGGGCGATGATAGTGTCATTGCGGCCCGTGCTGCTTTGGCTGCACGTGAGCAGGGCAAATATGAAGCCTTCCATTGGGCTTTGATGAATGGGGAAGGCCGTGTCACGGAGGCTCTTATTTTCAAAGTGGCGCGAGATCTGGGCATGGATGTGGCCCAACTTGAAGCGGATATGGTGAGACCGGCTGTGGAGGCGCATATCGCTTTGAGCAATGCTTTGGCGCAACAATTGGGGTTTACCGGAACGCCGGCCTTTATTGTAGGCGATAAAACAGCTCCGGGCATGTTGAGTTTGGACGAGATCACGATGCTGGTGGCGGAAGCGCGCGCCGATCCGTAAACTCGGCGGCTCAGCAGTGTCGTTTTTGGGATGGCTCAAAAGTTGTAACTGCGCTGCATCAAACTAAATCGGTTTGATAGAGCACTGTAATGACACCCCCGAATATTCTAGTGATTATGGCCGATCAACTGGCACCACATTTTACCGGTGCCTATGGTCATGAGGTTGTGAAAACCCCGCATTTGGATGCTTTGGCCGAACGCGGGATGCGATTTGATGCAGCCTATTTCAATAGCCCGCTTTGCGCCCCATCGCGCTTTTCTATGATGGCGGGGCAATTGATTAGCAAGATTGGCGCCAACAATAATGCGTGTGAATTTGCCGCTTCCATCCCAACCTTTGCCCATTACCTCAAATCTCTAGGCTAAAGCTTATGCCTGTCTGGAAAAATGCATTTTGTTTCTCTAGATCAAATGCATGGCTTTGAAAGCCGGGTGACCACAGAGATCTACCCGTCTGATTTTGCCTGGAACCCAAATTGGCAGTAGGCCGATGAGCGTATCGATAAAAGGTACCACAACATGCAGACTGTTAAAGAAAAAGGGCGAGCCATGGGCAGCTTTCAAATTAACTATGATGACGAAGTGGAATTCGCTGCCGAGCGCAAGCTGTTTGATTATGTTCGCGATGGGTTCCAGCCTTGGTGCATGGTGGCCTCTTTAAAGTGATGAAGAAATTGATATGCCGCGCCATCCCGATTATGCAACCGATGCCTTTGCTCAGCGGGTATTGGAGGGGATTGAGGCCTATTCCAAGCTTCTGACCGAGGAGGAAGTCCGGCGCGCGCTTAGGGCCTATTACGCAAATGTCAGCTATTTTGACAGTAAGATCGATGCTTGGGTTCAAACGGTTGAAGAGATGGGCCAGCTGGACAATACCATCATCATCTTCACAGCAGATCATGGCGATATGCTGGACGAAAAAGGCCTGTGGTATAAGATGGATTTCTTTGAGCACTCCGCGCGCTTACCCCCTAATTATTGCAGGCCTAGACGTGGTACCGGGGCAGACTGCAAATGCCTGTTCACTAGTGGATTTATTGCCAACGATGGTTGAGATCGACGGTGGAAAAGCGGATATGTTTGGCATGCATGTATACGGGCGCTAGTTGATGCCTCTGGCGTGGGGAGAGGATGAAAGCGTCTCGGAAGCCATCGGCGAATATTTTGCTGAGATGATAGGGCACCCGGTGTTTATGATCCGACGGGGCGATATGAAATATATTCATTGCGACGATGATCTGGCGAAGCTGTATGATCTGGCGAATGATCCTTGGGAGCTAGAAAATCTGGCTGACCATCCGGCCTATCGGGTGATTTCCTAGGGATTTGCACAGGAGGTGGTTCAGCATTGGGACAGTGCGGCATTGCGCGATACGGTCATGGATACCCAAGAATATGATTTGTATTGAATGCTGCGATGCAAGCTGGGACATCGCAGCATTGGGATTACAACCCTCCGTCTGACGCCTAATAAAAATATGTGCGCAATCATATGGATTAGACCGTGGTGGCCGAACGCTTCCGCTTTCCGCCCGTTGGGTGACACTGGACATTCAACCATAAAAATACCCCCGCGTCTTTCGATGCGGGGGCAGTGTTGTCGTGTTTCATGCGGCCGATCAGTCGTCCTGTGGCAGCATCAAGTTAAGTATAACGGCCAGCAAAGCTGTTGGCGCGACGGCAGAGGTTGCCAAAGTTTTCCAGATACCAGGTAGATATTGCACAGCACTTGGCACTAGGTTGAGGCCCAGACCGACTGCAAGTGACACAGAGATAATGATCATGTTGCGACGTGACATCTTCACTTCGGTCAACATATTCATACCGGCCGCAGCCACCATTCCGAACATCACGATCACGCCGCCGCCGAGAACAGGCAAAGGCATGGAGGAAATGACGGCCCCAATTTTTGGGATCAATCCGCAGACGATCAAGAAAACCCCTGCGATGGTAACCACATGACGCGACATAATGCCGGTCATGCCCACAATGCCGACGTTTTGGCTGAAGGATGTATTTGGCAAGCCGCCAAAGACGGCCGCTACTGTTGTGCCCAGACCATCTGCATAGGTCGCGCCGGCGATTTCATCATCGGTTGCATCTCGGCCTGCGCCGGCTTTAGTTGTTGCTGAAGCATCACCCACAGTTTCGATCGCTGAGACCACAGATACCAATGTGACACCGATCACAGCGCCGAGGCTAAACTCGAACCCATAGGGCATAACGGTCGGTACTTGGAACCAAGCGGCTTTCGTAACGCCGCCGAAGCTAACCATTCCAGCTAAAATAGCGACAATGTAGCCGGCAATTAGGCCGATCAAAACTGCTGCATTGGAAATCAGGCCTTTGGTCATGAATTTGCAAGCCAAGGAGACGGCTACGACGGTCAAGGCCACAGTCCAATGCTTTAATGATCCAAAGCTTTCAGCGGCCATTTGAAAATCTGCCGCGCCACCTGCTGCGTATTTAATCGCAACGGGGATGAGGTAGAGGCCAATCGCCAAGATCACAAGACCGGTGACCAGAGGTGGGAACATGAAGCGCAGCTTTTGGATCACACTACCCAAGGCGAAGTGTATGATGCCGGCAATTAAACAGGCGGTGAGTGCGACGCTCAAGCCCTGGGTTGCGGCCACACCGGCCAAAACACCGACAAAAGCAAAGCTGGTGCCCTGCATGATGGGCAAACGCGCGCCAACAGGGCCCATGCCAACAGTTTGAAACAAAGTTGCCACACCGGCAAAGAGCATGGCCATCTGGATGAGGTATACCTGCTCTGCACCACCAAAGGCCAAACCAGCGGCTCCGGCGACGATGATAGATGGGGTCACGTTTGAGGCGAACATCGCTAGAACGTGCTGCAATCCTAATGGGATAGCCTGCCCTATTGGGGGCGTGGCGTTTGGATCGCCATAGTTGATATCAGACATTTCTTTTCCCTTCGTTGTGAGTATTGGCACCCGCCAATTATCGATCCTTATTTTTAATTTTTGGTATCATTTAATGCACTACCAATCACGCAATCACGCCCCTGGACCTATGGGCTGCGATGTCTGCAGTTTATCCATGTTTTTTCCCTAAGGTCAAAAGAACTTTGGTACAATTGTCGTATTCCTTGGATGCATGGGCGCGCGTCCTTGGGGTGGTCAATTTAATGCTTAGTTCACTGGCTCAACGACAGTCTTTAATCAATTGTTAGGACTTTTCGGCTCATAGAGTTTTTATTAACTTTGTGGCGATATCATGAGCAGCTTACAACGAAATGCCTCCGTTTTGATATTTTTGGGCGAATTGACCTCATCTGGCGCGGTGCGGATGCTTTCCGTGTTGTTACAAGCGACCGGGCATCGCTTGACGCTGGAAGCCAATGGTGGTGGGGATTGGCTGCGCGAAGATCTTGTTGAAATGGGCGAGGAGCTGTTGCGCGCAGCGCCGACCGGTCCGGCGCGATTGGTTCCTCTATGACCTGCGAGGTTTGCGACTGGAAGATTTTCAACCGGATGTTGACGCTACGACTCATCCTCAGGTTACCTTGCGACTCTCCGCGGCGGTGTTCAGCAATTGTCCGCCAAATCCTGCGCTGAGGGCGCGGTGCCAGCTTTGGAAGATATTGTGCTGCCATTGGGCAACTTAGCGGCCTATCTCAACGCGATGGGGGATCAGGCAGTTCCCTAGCTTGGCGCTCAGGCTTCCAAAATGACTGAGCGTCAGATTGACGAATTTATATTAGCCTTCGGTGGGCGCATTTTAGAAGCTGAGCAGGAAGAAGTGCTGCCTTTGCACCGATACTGGCGACATAGCTAGACGAGATATGTTACCTGTTCGGGAACAATGGCGCAATTGCAAAGGTTGATGTCGCACAGGCGCTTGCCAATTTGCCTTGATAAATTAACTTCGCCTTATGTTTATCGATGCTCTTCAGTATATCGCCCCCAGCCGCGCTGTATTTGAACAAATGCGCGCTGGGCGTTTGTCTGCTGTACATGTGACCGTTGGATACCACGAAGATTTTCTTGGCGTGGTGGAAAACCTTCAAGTTTGGAACCGTTGGTTTGAGGATTGTAGCGATGTGATCGCCCGCGCCGTGACCTGCGAAGATATCAGGGCTGCCAATGCTGCGGGCAAAACAGCTATTTTATTTGGCCTGCAAAATCCTTTGGCGATTGGGGCGGATATTGGGCGGGTCGAAGTCTTAGCACAATTGGGCATTCGCTTTTGCCAAATCACCTATAATCAGCAATCCCTCCTTGGCGCTGGTTGTTTCGAGCCAAATGACAGCGGCCTCACCGCCTTTGGCCGTGAAGTCGTCCACGAAATGAACCGGGTGGGCATGGTCATTGATCTGTCCCATGCGGGTCATCAAACCGCGATGGATGTGGTAGATTATTCGTCGCGTCCCGTCACCGTGACCCACGCCAATCCAGATACATGGCATCCCGCGCCGCGAAATCTGCACCATGATCTGTTGCAAGCCTTGTCTGACCGCATCGGCATGGTGGGCTTTTCACTCTACCCGCATCACCTGCGTGGTGGTAGCGACTGTAGCTTGTCCGACTTTGCGGCAATGGCGCAGGAGATGATGCAACGATATGGGGCTGGAATGTTTGGAATTGGCTCGGATCTGTGCCAAGATCAACCCGATAGCGTAGTGAATTGGATGCGGAATGGCCATTGGCGCAAGCATCCTGCACCGCCTGTCGCTTTTCCTGCTTGCCCAAGTTGGTTTGGCGACAACCGCGATTTCCCTGGCTTGGCGCCGGCGCTATCGGCGGCGGGCATGACAGAGGCGGACGTCGCAGGCCTTATGGGAGGAAATTGGATGAAGTTTTGGCAAGAGGCTTTTGTAAAATCATGAAAGATTCCGTGGTCAATCAGGGTGATCTGCGCCCGGCTTCTGAGGTGATGCGCTTACGGCGCATGGGGTCCATGTTTCCCTCGCGCCTGTCCTTCCTGCGCACATTAACCCGTCGTCTGATCGCGGACGGCAGCCGGGTGAGCCGGCCGCATTGGCAGATTGACGGCGATGGCTATGGCACGGCGGTTTATACGGTGACACTGGGCGGGCATCGCTATTCGCTCTTTGCCATGACCCGGCCGCTTGACCCGGACATGCGCACCGACCGGGTTATTGCTGAGGCTTGGGATGCGGCCTTTGTGCTGTATGATGGGGTCCCAGATGCAGCAGAGATTGCGCGCCTGGCAAGCCAGGCCCCTTTGCAAGAGGCGGGCCGATACACACAAAAAGATCTTTGCCTGTCGCGCGCCAATAAATCTGTCCGCTTGTTTGAGCAAATCGTCAGCGCCCTGCGCTCGGGCAGCCCCTTGCCGATGGGGATGATACATCAGATCGGCTATTTGATGCGCACCACTGCGGTCTACGGCAATGGCAAGTTTGGCATTGCTGATCGGCGCGTCGTGGCGCAACGGCCGGGGCTTGAAGGGCCGTTCATGGCCGAAATGCTCACAGTCTGGCTGATCCGCACTTTTACCCATGATTTGATTGAGCATATGGGGGGCAGGCCTCTTCCGGCGCGGGTGAAACGGCAATTGGGCATTGGTAATTCAACCGGCTTAGGCATGGCGCCGTTTTTGGTATCGCACCCGCTCTTGCTGCACTCTTGGATGATTAGCCGCGAAACCGCTTTGGCGCGGGTGCGCGATGCGCAGATTGATGTCGGCGCGGCACAGAGGCTGATCGCCCTGGCACGGCGGTCCGCGCAACATTTGCTTGAATGGAATATCCCGGATCCAATGCATCAGGCGCGGATTGTAACGCTTCGGCAAGAATGGGCGAATTTCACGTTGGGGCTGACGGAGACCAGTCTGTGCCAGGAAGGTGCTGTTGAAGCGCTTATAGCGCGCAGCCGCGCGGGCAGCTACGATTTGCAAGAGTTGGTTGTCAGCTGGTTGATCGAGCCTTTTGGTGATTTGGTGGATGGCTTAACAGACTGTATGGCCAACCCGTTTGACCCGGTTTTGCATGCGCAGATGAGCTGTGAAGAGCTCCGTGTGCTCTTGCAGGAGCATTGCGACTTTGCGACCGAGATTGATTTTACAGATCCACAAGCCACTGCGCAATTTTGGTATGTCTCTGAAGCCAAGCTCGAGCCGCGAATTGGGCAACGCCAATCGGAGCCGGGCGCAGATCGTGAAAGCCCGCTGGATATCTCGCGGCGCATCCAGAACCTGGCCACGGATTTGCCAGGTCACAGCGGACCGATTTGGCAATTTTTGACACAATTTCCCGAGCATCGCTATGCCGTGCAGCGGGTACAGGCTTTGGCCCAGAATCATTATGCGGAAATTCGCGACAATTTGGTGGATGCGGATATGGCGCCAATTGATATGCTACGCTGCAAATTGTCGTTTTTTGGTGCCAGTAAATTTGATCCAAAGTCACAGCTTTGGACCCGGATTACGCTGGCGCAGGGCGCGCCTCTGGCGCAAGATTTGGCCGATGGCACTGCGCGCGACAATTGGTGGCTTCCGGTGTCCGCGCCATGATGGTCTCGTCCAATGAAGTACAAATGCTGGTGCTTAAAGCCTGCCGTGGGGTGGGTGTTCCAATGGGACAGGCCCAAGAGGTCGCTGTGGCTCTTGCGGAAACGCCGCAAGCCTTGGCAGCTTTGCTGCCGCATTTGGCACGGCCGCTGCAGCCTGCCAAGTTTGATTTTTCTGACGGCCTGACGGTGCAGGATGCATCTTTGCTGCGCGACTTTCCGGCCTGTGCGGATGCGGCTGCGCTCGGAGTGCAGCAGGTGCGAATCTGTGGTCTTGCGGCCTGTGACCTGGCCCATGCACTTGCCCGGTCCCGCGGTCTGACGATTGTGGCGGAAGGGGCAGATGTGGTTTTCACCGGAACAGAGGCGGTGCGTCCAGAGGCATCGCGTTGCGCAGTGCTTCCGGAAATTTGGCAGCAAGTCGCCAGCTTCGCCGCTTTGACCTATGTGCCAGAGACTGATGCCTCCCGTGTTGGCGGAGCCGGGGCTGGTCTGAGTGATAATGACTAGGCGATCATGACGAGGGCCGGCTGAATACGTCCGTTTCATAGCGCACATGTTCAAGATAAAGCCCATCGGGCGGGCAGACGGGTCCGCAGGCGGCGCGGTCGCGGGCTGCCAATGCCTCTGCCACCCGCTCGGGCGGCCAAGCGCCAGCGCCGCATCGCTCAAGCGTGCCGACCAGACTGCGCACTTGGTTGTGCAGAAAGCTGCGCGCTTTGACATGAAAGCGAATCTCCTGGCCCTCCGGATAATCATGGGTGGTGATATCTAAGACATCCAAGGTTTTGATCGGGCTTTTTGCCTGGCACATAGTTGAGCGAAATGTAGTGAAGTCATGGTTGCCCAAAAGAAAGGCGGCGCCGGTGCGCATGGCGTGTACATCCAGCGGGTGCCTGGATTGCCAGACCAAACCGGCATCATGGGTCACAGGGGCCGCGCGGCAAACGAGCCGAAACAGGTAGTCGCGCCCAATAGCGGAAAAGCGCGCATGCCAGTCTGGATCCACCTGCCGACAATCGAGCACCGCAATGCGATTGGGTTTCAGATGATAATTCAGCGCGCCTTTCAGCTTTATTGGATCCCAAGTCTTGTGCATATCGCAATGAGCAACCTGTCCCAGCCCGTGTACACCCGTGTCGGTGCGCCCAGCGGCTGCTATGCTGGGTAGATCGGGCTCTAGCTGTGCCAAGGCTTGTTCCAGCGCAGTTTGTACGGTGGGCAGATCATTTTGCCGCTGCCAGCCATAGAAACCTTGGCCATGGTATTCAATTTTTAAAGCATATCGATGCATGGATCTGCCATTAACCCGTAGATACAAATTTGGCAATTCCCGCAACGCCCAGCATGGATCACATTGGCGCGCGCCTGGGAAAGTTTAAGCCTAGGCAAAGAGGTCACAGCTTCCTATCTATGGGAGACAGACAAAGGGAACGCATGGTTTTAACATCAGTGACAGATCGCCTGGGTAATGCTGCGGGCAGCGCAGTTGGGGCGGTGTCCGGGCGTTTTGCGGATCGGGGGTATCCGCCTCGGGGTCACAGGGCTCAGCCGTGCAGGGAAGACTGTTTTTATCACCTCTTCGGTGGCAAATCTGCTGAATCGAGGGCGCATGCCGCAGCTCTTGGCTGCCAGTGAGGGACGCATTCAACCCAGTTTTTTGCAGCCTCAGCCCGATTATACGTTGGCGCGGTTTGACTATGAGGCCAATCTCGATTCGTTATTGCGTCCCGCGCCACAATGGCCCGAAGGCACCCAATCTATCAACCAACTGCGCCTGTCGTTCAGGTTGGCCCCGCAGGGGATCTTCGCAGCCATGGCACCACCAAAAACACTACATTTAGACATTGTGGATTATCCTGGTGAGTGGTTGCTTGATTTAGGCTTATTAGACCTGACCTTTGATCAGTGGTCTGAACGCGCATTGCAGGCCGCTGACGGGCGCGCTCAGGCCAAAGCGTACCGCTTCAAATTGACTGCTGTGGATGGGGCAAAACCCTTTGATGATGTAACCGCTTCCGAATTGGCCAAAGCCTATGCGGCATATCTCATTGCTGCGCACATGCTTTTGCCAGGTGATCTGGCCGGCTCCCCCGAGTTTAACTTCTCGCCTTTGCCTGCGGGCGCGGGCGACAGGCGATCCTTGCGCGCGGAAATGCGGCGGCGGTTTGAGGCCTATAAGGAAAAATTCTGAAGACGTTCTTTCGCGACCATTTTGCCAAATTGGATCGGCAAATTGTCTTGTTGGATGTGATGGCAACATTGATCACGAATCTGCGTATGATCCGCAGGATTGCTGAGATATATGGTGGCCGGTCCGGATTTTTCGGCAGTTGGCGTTTGACACGTCTGGTCTTTGGGCATGTGATTGCAACCGGGGCTGTGGCCATTGGCGATGATCTCATTGGCTCGGTCGCGGGTGGTTCTGTTTTGGCCAAACTCTCCAGGAAATTTGGCGAAGGGGTTATCAATGGTGCTTTGACCGCGCGTGTGGGCATCGCGGCCATGCAGCTGTGCCGTCCCTTCGCCTTTCAAGCCGGTGCATCACCCAGCGTGACTGGAATTATGAAGCGGGCGCTCTTGGGGGTTTTCGTGTCGGATCGGACGCGCTGAAGTGTTTTCAGCCCTGTGGCAAACTCTCTGCGTCAAGCCAGTTGTGCAGCGGCGCAGCGGGGTCTATAACCGGCGCAAGATGGAACGGATATTGATCATTCTACGAATTATATCCCCGGCACTGTGACAATGCAGCTGCCGGGCCAAAGGCGTTGGAGCCCACCGCGCCGCCTTTCCCCAGTTTATAAAAGATGAGACGAGATATGTCCGAGCAAGCAACTGACTACAAAGATACACTCAATCTGCCTAAGACAAATTTTCCCATGCGCGCCGGCCTGCCAAAGCGTGAACCCGAATGGCTGGCCCGTTGGGAAGATATCGGTATTTATGACCGGTTGCGGGAAAAAACCGGTCGTGAGAGTTTTACCCTGCATGACGGGCCGCCCTATGCCAATGGCAACCTGCATATCGGCCACGCACTCAATAAGATCCTCAAAGATATGGTGGTCCGCTCGCAACAAATGATGGGCAAAGATGCGCGCTATATCCCAGGTTGGGATTGTCACGGTTTGCCCATTGAGTGGAAAATAGAAGAGAAATACCGAAAAAAAGGCCGAGATAAAGACGCGGTTCCGATCGTCGAATTTCGTCAAGAATGTCGCGAATTTGCCGCGGGTTGGGTTGATATCCAACGCGATGAATTCAAGCGACTTGGCATCACCGGCAAATGGGAAAATCCGTATTTGACTATGGATTTTCATGCGGAACGGGTGATTGCGGCGGAATTTCAGAAATTTTTGATGAATGGCACACTGTATCAAGGTTCAAAACCTGTGATGTGGTCGCCTGTTGAGAAGACGGCGCTTGCGGAAGCTGAGGTTGAATATCACGACAAGGAAAGTTTCACAGTCTGGGTGAAATTTCAGGTGGTTGGCACGGGTGATGCGACGTTAGACAGTGCCAAAGTTGTGATATGGACCACGACGCCTTGGACCATGCCGTCGAATAAAGCGGTGGTTTATGGTGCGGGAATTTCCTATGGGCTTTATGAGGTGATCGGCCGGCCTGAGGAATGTTGGGCGCGGATCGGTGAGCGGTTTATTTTGTCAGATGCATTGGCCGAAGATGTCTTGGGCCGTGCGCGGCTTGAGCCGTCGATGTATCGCCGCCTGTGTGATATCACGCCTGAGGATTTGGCGAAAATCCAGTTGCGCCATCCTTTGCATGGTGCTGACGGTGGTGAGGGCGAGTGGGATGACATCCGAGATTTCCGGGCGGCTGATTTTGTCACCGACAGTGAAGGCACGGGATTTGTGCATTGTGCACCCTCGCACGGTATGGAAGAGTTTGAGCTCTATCGCGACCTGGGCATGTTGGAGCAGGTGATTACCTATAACGTGATGGAAGATGGGCGTTTCCGCGCTGATCTGCCATTCTTTGGCGGCAAGGCAATTCTCAAGCCCAATGGCAAAGAGGGCAATGCCAATAGCGCGATCATTGAGAAACTGGCCGAAGTGGGTGGATTGCTTGCGCGCGGAAAAATAAAGCACAGCTACCCACATAGCTGGCGCTCTAAGGCGCCTCTGATTTATCGCAATACGCCACAATGGTTTGCCGCAGTCGACAAGCCGGTCAATGATGGGCAAGACACTTATGGCCAGACCATCCGTGAGCGGGCGCTGACCTCCATTGACGAGCTGGTCACTTGGACGCCCACGACCGGGCGCAATCGGTTGTATTCGATGATTGAAGCTCGACCTGATTGGGTTTTATCGCGCCAGCGTGCCTGGGGGGTGCCTTTGACGTGTTTTACCAAAAACGGCAGCCTGCCCACCGATGACGATTATCTGCTGCGCAATGACGAGGTGAACGCCCGCGTATTGGACGCTTTTGAGGCTGAAGGTGCGGATGCTTGGTATCACGACGGCGCGAAAGAGCGGTTTTTGAGCGGTATTGTTGCGCCTGAGGACTATACGCAGGTGTTTGATATCCTAGATGTTTGGTTTGATAGCGGTTCCACGCATGCTTTTGTCTTGCGCGACCGAGCCGATGGGTCTGAAGATGGCTTAGCTGACCTCTACCTTGAAGGCACAGATCAACATCGCGGATGGTTCCATTCCTCAATGCTGCAATCTTGCGGCACGCAGGGCCGCGCGCCCTATCGGGGTGTTCTGACCCATGGGTTCACGCTGGATGAAAAGGGCATGAAGATGTCTAAATCAATCGGCAATACGGTTTCGCCTGAGGATGTCACCCGGCAATATGGAGCGGATATTTTGCGTCTTTGGGTGGCGCAATCCGATTACACCAGTGATTTGCGGATTGGTCCGGAGATTCTCAAAGGTGTGGCCGATAGCTATCGCCGTTTGCGCAATACGATGCGGTTTATGCTCGGCTCATTGGCGGATTTCACCGCAGCAGACCAGGTGGCGCCCGAGGCAATGCCGGAGCTGGAGCAATGGGTTTTGCATCGCTTGGCGCAATTGGATGCCACCGTGCGGGAGGGCTATGCGGCCTATGACTTCCAAGGGGTTTTCCAAGCCTTGTTCCAATTCGCAACCGTTGATCTCTCCTCATTCTATTTCGATATTCGCAAAGACGTGCTGTATTGTGATGGCGATACTCCCGAACGCCGCGCCACTCGGACGGTATTGGATATCCTGTATCAGCGTTTGACGACCTGGCTGGCACCGGTTTTGACCTTCACGATGGAAGAGGTTTGGCTCGAGCGGCACAGGGAGGAGGGCAGTTCGGTGCATTTGCAAGATATGCCGCAGACCCCATCCAGCTGGTCCAATCCTGATTTGGCTGAAAAATGGTCCAGCATCCGCAAGGTGCGCCGTGTGGTCACCGGGGCGCTGGAAGTGGAGCGGCGTGAAAAGAACATCGGTTCCAGCCTTGAGGCGGCGCCGGTTGTCTATGTATCTGCCGATGTGGCAGAGGTGTTGAAATCTGTGAGCTTCGCAGATTTGTGTATCACATCTGGAATTGAAGTTTCGACCGAGACAGCGCCAGAGGCCGCTTTTGTTTTGGAAGACACAGATGGGGTGGCGGTGTCCTTTGCGAAGGCCAGCGGTGAAAAATGTCAACGCTGCTGGAAAATTCTTCCCGATGTGGGTCAACACAGCCATGCCGGTGTCTGCGGGCGCTGTGATGCCGCGCTGGGCTAGGGCACTGTGTGATTTCGGAGCGGGGGGCCCTGTGCGCCCCGCTTTCGTTTGCAAAGTGCGGACGCTGTGACTGGGCCAGTGTTCAGCTCGGTGGTTTTTGCCGCCGTGTTGCATGCCAGCTGGAATGCTTTGGTCAAAACTGGACAGAACAAGCAATCGGGTATGCTGCTTCTGACTCTGGCTCACGGGTTCTTTGGGCTTTGTATTCTCCCCTTTGTTCCGGTGCCGCAGGGCGCGGCTTGGCTGTGGCTCACCGCCTCGGGCCTTATACACATGTTTTACCAACTGTTCCTCGGCTTTGCCTATGAGCGCGGTGATTTAAGCCGGGTCTACCCGATCGCCCGCGGCGCGGCGCCGTTGATCGTTTTGATCATCAGCCTGTGTTTTGGCATTGATTCCTTGCGGGGTATGGATCTGCTGGGGATTTTGGTTTTGGGGCTTGGGATTGTTTTGATGGCCCATGGGGTGTTCCGCTCGGGCGAGGATCGCCGGCTTATTCCCCTGGCGCTTGGGTCAGCGGCCGCCACGGCGGGCTATTCCTTGGTGGATGGGCTGGGCGCGCGTGTGATGGGGGATGCGCTGGCCTATGTCGCGTGGTTGCTGATTTTTTCTGCGGTGTTTTACACACCCGTAATTTTGGCGTTACGCGGTCGCTCGGTGCTTCCGCGGGGAGGCGGGCAGATCGCGCTTGGGCTTTTGGCCGGATTTGCTTCTTTTATTGCTTATGCGATTGTGGTTTGGGCGATGACAGTAGCGCCCATTGCCCTGGTCACCGCGTTGCGCGAAAGCTCCATTCTGTTTGCCATGCTGTTGGGCTGGTTTTTCTTCAAAGACACGATGGGTCCGACCAAGATCTTGGCGGGGCTGGTGATTGTCGCCGGGGTCGTGCTCACGCGTTTTTAAGAGTCCGTAGTCATTTGCTGGACTATACCGACAAATAGTAAATATGCCGAACAGGCCACCAAGCCGAGATTGGCCACATAAACCTCAGTGAAATTGCCCCAAGCAGCCCAAGCCGCGAAGCCCACCCAAGCCAAAGCAACGGGCAGGGTCAACGGGCGCCAGCGCTCCGTGCGCATGGGATGAACAAATTTAAGCGGCAGGAACATCGAAACGGCCAAGAGCGAAACTGCCGCAAGAATAACCCAATGGTTAGGTTCGGTGGCAAAGATTACAATCACCGCCATATTCCAAGCGCCAGGAAAGCCCTGGAAGGAGTTGTCTTTCGTCTTCATGCGCTGGTCTGCGAAATACATCGCGCTTGCAAAGGTGATGACAATGATTGCCATCCAGCCGGACCACCCGGCCAACAGGCCACTGGCAAAGAGCGCATAGGCAGGAATGAAGACATAGGTGAGATAATCAATGATCAAATCGAGCAGCACCCCATCAAACAGCGGTGCGTTGGTTTTGACGTCATAGCGACGGGCCAAGGGGCCATCTATCCCATCAACGAAAAAGGCGACGACCAACCAGACAAACATCATGTCCCATTTTTCATTGACCGCTTCCAGCATTGCCAACATGGCAAAAACAGCACCGGTTGCAGTCAGCAAGTGAACAGCCAAGGCTTTAATTCGAATATCCATATACCCGTATAGGCGCAATTGCCATCAAGTGGCAATCAAGCTTTGGGATGGGCGGCGTTGTAAACATCCATCAAGCGAGCGGTATCGACGGCGGTATAGCTCTGCGTGGTTGAGAGCGAAGCATGGCCGAGCAGCTCTTGGATGCTGCGCAGGTCACCGCCGGCGCTGAGCAGATGCGTGGCAAAGGAGTGGCGCATGGCATGCGGGGTTGCGCTTGCGGGCAAACCCAATTGCATCCGCGCGACGCGCATGGATTTTTGAACCAATCCCGGCCCTAATGCGCCGCCGCGTTTTCCTCGGAAGATCGGATCTTTTGTTCCGATATGAAAGGGACAGAGCTCTGCATATCGCGTGAGCGCGGCACGGGCGACCGGTAAAACCGGCACCAAACGCTGCTTGCCGCCTTTGCCGGTGATGCGCAAGACTTCGGGCAAGGGATGATCTGCCCCAGTTAATCCGAGTGCCTCAGATATTCGCAGACCGCAGCCATAAAGCAGGGTTAAAACGGCCACATCGCGGGCGGCAATCCAATCTTCTTGGGCCTGGATCTCGACGGTCTTAATCATGTCATGAGCGGCATCCTCCGCCAGTGGGCGGGGCAATTTGCGCTCGAACTTTGGCGCGCGTGCCAATAAGACGGCTGTCGGTTCAAGCGCATGTCGCTCGGCGAGCCAACGAAAGAAGGTTTTTACTGCACAGAGCGCACGCGCCAAACTGCGACTGCTCACGCCGCGGCTGCGCTCATGTGCCATCCAGGCACGCATGTCCCGTGTCGCAATGGCGGCCAGTGGCGCCAGCCCTTGCCGATCGCCGCGATGCTCAGCCATGAAAGCGGTAAATCTGGCGACATCGGTTGCATAGGCACTTAGAGTGTTATCGGCCGCAGATTTCAAAGCGCGCTCATGTGACAGCCAATGCTGCATCGCGTCGCGAATGGCCGGTGATATCAAGGTGAGGTCAGACCTCTGTGACATCATCGCCCCCTATGCCAGCCACCGGCGCAGGGCGCGCTCAAAGATTGTTGCAAAAAATGTCAACAAATCTGTTCCCTGGGCGGGAGAAAATTGCTCGGGATCTTTGGCCGCGAGGATCAACAATCCGGGAAGGGTGCCCGCGCCAAAATCAAGCCGCAAACAAGCTTCAGACCCTACGGGTGTGATCTCTTGCTGATAGACAAAAATATCTGGGTCCGTGACGGTGCGCAGGGTTACTTTTTCTTCCAAACTTGCGGACAGGTAACGGGCGATGAAGCCCAAAGGCGCGGGTTTCACACCAGGGCCCAGCTGCGCGAGGCTGGGATCGGGACTTTGATTTTGAGTTTCGAAAATCAAACAGGCGTAATCTATCCGCAAAATATCAACCATCTCAGTGCCGATCATGGTCAAGAAGCTGCCAAAATCAGTCGGCTCCATGATTTTCAATAAGGCCCGATGGATTTGTTGCGTGCCAGCGAGATTGTCATAAGCGGCTGCAATAACGGAGCGGTTGGTTTCTTCAAGCCGGTCCAATTGCGCCTCAAGCCGCTTCATGGCAACGCTGCGCAGGTCGACGATATTCTGCCCTAAGGCTTCATCATGAGATGCCAGCAGCGCGCGCATGACATCCGGGGCATCAAGAACGATGCGTGGGTTCTGAGTGATGATATCGCGTAAAATATCTTCGGCTTGCGCTGCGGTTTGCGGTGTCATGGCTGTCCCATTCACTGATGCGATGGTTGTCCCATAGGGGCTCGGGACAAGGTTACCGTAGGTTAGAGAATTTTCTGACCTGTTTTTGCCCAATCCGACATAAATTGCTCCAAACCCTTGTCGGTCAATGGATGATTGGCCAGGGATTTGATGACATTTGGCGGAGCTGTGATCACATCTGCTCCGATTAAGGCCGATTGAGTGACATGGTTAACGGTGCGGATAGAAGCGGCCAATATTTGCGTGTCAAATCCAAAGTTATCATAAATCTGGCGGATATCTGCGATTAGATCCATACCGTCGATGTTCACGTCATCTAGGCGGCCGATGAAGGGGCTTATGAAGGTTGCCCCGGCCTTGGCGGCCAAAAGCGCTTGGTTGGCGCTGAAGCAGAGGGTGACATTCACCATTTTCCCCTCACTCGACAGGGTCTTACAAGCCTTGAGCCCGTCCCATGTCAGCGGCAATTTGACCGTTATGTTTGAGGCAATTTCCGCCAGCTTGCGCCCTTCGGCGATCATATCTTCCGCTTCGGTCGCAACCACTTCGGCGCTGACCGGGCCCGAGACCAATTGGCAAATCTCGCGTGTAACTTCAATAATATCACGACCAGATTTTAAGATCAAAGAGGGGTTGGTTGTCACCCCGTCGACCATGCCTAAATCGTTCAATTCGGCAATTGCGTCTATTTCAGCAGTATCAACAAAAAATTTCATGGCGTATGTCCTTGATAGGTTGGCCTTCGTTGGGGCAAGCTTTATCGGAGTTTTTAGGGCACTAAAAGCCCTGCTGTTAAGGAAATGTCGTGTCAGAGCCCCAATTCTTTCATCAAGGTGACTTGGTTGCCGTCCTAACCAGCCAACCGCTGGATCGGGTGCTTGATTATAAGGCGCCGGAAGGTGGATGCTGGCAGGGGGCTTTCGTCGAGGTGCCTTTGGGACCGCGAAAGGTCTTAGGTGTCGTTTGGGGGGCTGGCGCGGGGGATTATGACCACGCCAAGATCCGCCCCGTGATCCGCGTGCTTGATGTGGCGCCCATGCAACAGGGTATGGCAGAATTCCTGCGTCGGGTCTCAGACTACACGCTCACACCAATGTCGAAAATGCTGCGCTTGGCCACGCGCGCGCCGGGCTTGGGCGATCCGCCCTCGATGCGGCAGGTTTACCGTTTGGGTGCGCAGACTGAGGTCCGAATGACCGACGCACGGCAAAAAGTGCTCGCGGTTTTGGAAGAATTTGCAGAGCTGAGCTTTACGCTTAAGGAACTGTCAGAGGCGGCAGGTGTGACCGCATCGGTGATCAAAGGCCTGGTGAAACTGGGCGCGGTGGCAGAGGTGGCCACGCCGCAAGACATGCCATTCGCGCATTTAAACCCGAGCTTGCCCGGCAAGAGCCTGTCAGAGGATCAGGCCCATGCGGTTGCGCAATTGCAGGCAAATACCGCAGGCTATTGTACGACGCTTTTGAAAGGTGTCACAGGATCGGGGAAAACGGAGGTTTATTTGGAGGCGGTGGCCAGCTGTCTCAAACAGGGGCGACAGGCCTTGGTCTTATTACCTGAAATCGCTTTAACAGCAGAGTTTTTAACCCGTGTGGAGGTCCGCTTCGGCGCGCGCCCAGCACAATGGCATTCGGGCGTCACGATGACGGAGCGCCGCCGCACTTGGAAAATGGTCGGGCAAGGTCACGCGCAAATGGTTGTGGGTGCGCGGTCGGCCCTTTTTCTTCCGTTTCAAGATTTGGGCTTGATCGTCGTCGATGAGGAACATGATAGCAGCTACAAACAAGAAGACGGCGTTCTGTATAACGCGCGCGATATGGCCGTGCTGCGCGCGTCTTTGGTTGGCGGTCAGGTGGTACTCGCCAGTGCAACGCCCAGTCTCGAAAGTTGGGCCAATGTGGAGGCCGAAAAATATACGAAAATCGAACTGAAAAGTCGCTTTGGTGCGTCGGTTCTGCCCAAGATGATGGCGATTGATATGCGGCAAGAAGATTTGCCGGCGGATCGTTGGATATCTCCCAGTTTGCAAAAGATGGTTGAGGCACGCATCCGGGCGGGGGAGCAATCTTTACTTTTTATCAATCGCCGCGGTTATGCGCCCATCACCCTCTGCCGGGCATGTGGCGATCAGGTGGGCTGCGATCATTGCGATGCGCGGATGGTCGAGCATCGTTTTCAGAAGCGTTTGATGTGTCACCAATGTGGCGAAAGCAAGCCAGTGCCGAAAATTTGCCCCAGTTGTGCGGCCGAGGATCGTTTGGCTGTGGTCGGGCCGGGTGTGGAACGTCTGGCAGAAGAGGCCACAGCGCTCTTTCCGGAAGCGAAAGTCGCGGTTCTCTCGTCAGATTTATTTGGCTCTGCCCGCGCACTTAAGGAGCAAATTGCCAAACTCGCGGCCGGTGAGGTGGATGTGATCATTGGAACGCAGCTGGTCGCGAAAGGGCATAATTTTCCAAAGTTAACCTTGGTTGGTGTGATTGATGCGGATTTGGGGCTGCAAGGTTCAGATTTGCGCGCCGCAGAACGTACCTTTCAGCTTATGCGCCAAGTGGCTGGACGTGCCGGTCGGTCTGACAAGCCGGGCGTTGCGGCATTGCAAACCCATCAGCCTGAACACCCGGTCATTCGTGCAATTCTGGATGGCGATGAAGAGGCCTTTTGGAGCGCTGAAGCGCAAGCGCGTGCACAGGCCGGTGTGCCGCCATATGGGCGATTGGTAGGAGTTGTTTTATCTTCACCCGATGCGCAGGAGGCCTTTGAGGTGGCGCAGGCCATGGCGCGCAATTGCCAGCCCTTGACGGACATCGGCGCACAGATCTTTGGGCCGGCACCGGCCCCCATTGCCCGCATTCGCGGCCGCCACAGGGTGCGTCTCTTGGTCAAGGCGGAAAAAAACGCCCCAATTCAGGCGGCTTTGAGCGCTTGGATGGCCCTATTTAAACTGCCAAATTCCCTCCGCTTATCAATAGACATAGATCCGCAGAGTTTTTACTGAAAGCGTCCGGCATAGCCTAGCGGCCAGACCAAATGACTTGGCCCGGCTATTGCGCTGCAATGCCGTCCAGGCCGGGATCGGCGAGGGCCACAATATCGAACATGATCCGATTGAGCTCAAAGTCCTTGGGCGTGTAGATGCGCGCGATGCCCATTGCGCGGAGCTTTTCTGCATCGTCATCGGGAATAATTCCGCCCACGATCACCGGAATATGGCTCAGCTCAGCCGCGCGTAGCTTGGCCATCAACTCTTCCATCAAAGGCATATGTGAACCGGAGAGGATCGACAGGCCGATCACATGCACCGCGCCGTCGCGCGCGGCTGTGATGATCTCGTCCGGAGTGAGGCGGATGCCCTCATAAGAAATCTCCATTCCGCAATCACGGGCACGGGTTGCGATTTGCTCTGCGCCGTTGGAATGCCCATCCAGACCCGGTTTGCCCATCAAAAACGTCAGCTTGCGTCCCAGTCGGTCGCTGACCGCCGCGACTTGATCGCGAATCTCATCTAAGCCTTCCGTACGATTGGACGGGGTGCCGCTGACACCTGTGGGGCCTCTATATTGACCGAAAGCTTGGCGCAGGACATCGCCCCATTCTCCCGTGGTGACCCCGGCTTTCGCGGCGGCAATAGAGGGCGGCATAATGTTGCCGCCATCGAGCGCGGCTGTGCGCAGATCCCGAAGCGCATCGGTCACGGCTTGCGCATCGCGCGCATCTCGCCAGCGGGTGAGGCGCTCGATTTGCTCGGCTTCGGTTTTGGGATCCACTGTCATGATCGCATCATCGCCCGAGGTGAGCGGACTGGCTTCTCCGTTTTGATAGGCGTTGACCCCGACCACAGTCATATCGCCGCTTTCAATTTGCCCAATCCGTGCGGCGTTGGAGTCGACCAAACGCGACTTCATATATTCGATCGCCTCTACGGCTCCGCCCATGGAATCGATCAGTGCCAGCTCAGCCCGCGCGCCCTCCTTGAGTGCTGCGACTTTGCGTTCCACCGCGGGATTTTCGTCGAACAGATCCTCATATTCCAAAAGATCGGTTTCATAGGCCATAATCTGTTGCATCCGCAGCGACCATTGCTGATCCCAGGGACGCGGCAGGCCCAAAGCTTCATTCCAAGCGGGCAATTGCACAGCGCGGGCGCGGGCCTTCTTGGATAGGGTGACGGCCAGCATTTCGATCAAGATGCGATAGACGTTGTTTTCCGGTTGTTGTTCGGTCAGGCCCAGAGAGTTGACCTGAACACCATAGCGAAAACGCCGCATCTTCGGGTCGCTCACCCCGTAGCGCTCGCGGCAGATTTCATCCCAAAGATCCACAAAGGCGCGCATTTTGCACATTTCAGTGACAAAACGGATGCCGGCGTTCACGAAAAAGCTGATCCGCCCGACCATCTGTCCAAAATGTTCTTCGGGCACTTTGCCTTTGAGGTCGTCCAAAACCGCAGTTGCTGTTGCGAGGGCGAAGGCCAGCTCCTGCTCTGGTGTCGCGCCGGCCTCTTGCAGATGGTAAGAGCAGACGTTCATCGGATTCCACTTGGGCAGATGCGCGCGCGTGTAAGCGGCGATATCTGTGATCATCCGCAAGGAAGGCTTGGGCGGACAGATATAGGTGCCTCGGCTCAAGTATTCCTTAATGATATCATTTTGCACAGTGCCTTGCAGCGCGCTGATATCGGCGCCTTGTTCATCGGCCGCGGCAATATAAAGCGCCAGCAGCCAGGGTGCTGTGGCATTGATGGTCATGGAGGTGTTCATCTGATCAAGTGGGATATCTGCAAATAGCGTGCGCATATCCCCCAAATGGCTGATAGGCACGCCCACTTTACCGACTTCTCCGCGCGCTAAGATGTGATCGCTGTCATAGCCAGTTTGCGTCGGCAGATCAAAGGCGACCGATAGGCCGGTTTGCCCTTTGGCGAGATTAGAGCGGTAAAGAGCATTCGAAGCCTCGGCCGTGGAATGGCCTGCATATGTTCGAAACAACCAGGGACGATCTTTTTGCACTTGGGTCATGACGAGCCTCTCATTCTTGTGTGCGAAATATAATTGCGCATTTCCACTTAATGGAGGAATAATCCCACCCTGTCAATTCGCTGCAACGCGGCAATTTTTCTATCTGGCGCAGACCCGCCTTTTCGGGCAGTTTGGCTGAATGTTTGAGACAATCGAACTTCCGATGTGGTTTGTGGTGATCGCGGCGGTCTTTGCTGCGATTGCCGCTTTAGAGCGCGCCTTGATCCCTTCGGTGCGGTGGTTTTTCCGGCGCAGAATGCAACGCGTGGTCAGCCGGTTAAACGCGCGTTTGGACCGGCCTATTGAGCCGTTCAAATTGGCCCGCCGCCATGATATGATCCAAAGACTGCTTTATCATCCAGATGTGATGCAGGCGGTCAATGATCATGCCCGCAAAGAGGGCATCCCGGAAAATGTCGCCTTTCAAGAGGCTCGGAAATACGCACGAGAAATTGTACCGTCTTTTAGCGCGACGGTCTATTTTACTGTGGCCAGCACCATTGCCCGCTTTCTCAGCGAGACACTTTACAGGGTGCGAATTGGGCGTTTTGAGGATGTCTTGAGCGGTCTAGACCCCAAGGCAACTGTGGTATTTGTCATGAACCACCGCTCAAATATGGATTATGTTCTGGTGACTTACCTGGCCTCAAAACGGTCTGCTTTGTCTTATGCGGTGGGCGAATGGGCACGGATCTGGCCGATCAGCTTGCTCATTCGCGCGATGGGCGCTTTTTTTATTCGCCGCAAGTCGCGCGGGTTGCTGTATCGGCGGGTTCTGGCCCGCTATGTGCAAATGGCAACGCAGGGCGGGGTGACGCAAGCGGTGTTTCCTGAGGGCGGCCTGTCTCTGGATGGGCGTTTGGCGCCGCCGCGTTTGGGTTTTCTGAACTATGTTCTTTCCGGTTGGGAACCACAGGCTCGGGACGTAATTTTCGTACCAGTCTCGATCAACTACGATCGGGTCTTAGAGGATTACATACTGCTGGCCGCTGGCAAGCGCGGCCAAAGGCGTTTTGGCGCCAATATCTCAGTGATTGCGCGGTTTATGGCGCAGCAATTCTGGCTTTGGTTGACTGGCCGGTATAAGCGCTTTGGGTATGCGGCGGTCCATTTTGGCAAGCCGGTTAGCCTGTCAGACTTTCATAGACGGGAGGGTGCGATCTCCTCGCCAGTACTTGCACGCGAGATTATGGCCCAGGTCGAGGCTGGCATACCTGTTTTGCCAGTTCCACTAATCTCATTGATACTCATACAGAAAGCGCCTCTGCGCGCATTGGAGCTCAATGCTGCATTTGTGGCTGTGATGCAGGCGGTTGAGCCGGAGTATTTGCCAGCCACTCCAGATGCTTGGACGGAGGCGGCGGAAGCGGGCGTGCTGAATTTGATGCAGCGCAAGCTGGTTGTGCATGACGCGGGGCGTTATGTCATCACTGAGAAAGGAAAATCTGTTCTGCCCTATTATGCGGCCAGCCTATCTCATATCTCAAAAATATTGACTAAGTAATTAAATTACAAATTAACGCAAAAATTAGTTGCAATATTACGCGATGAATTTTATCCAATGAGGTGCAGGTTGATTCTGCATCGCAGCAATATCGTAAGGGGCCTCTCATGCCATTTGATTCAAACTCACCCTTGACCGCCTACACCGCGGAGAAAAAAGACCTCTATGACTTGGGCGAAATGCCGCCCTTGGGTCATGTGCCAAAACAAATGTACGGTTGGGCCATCCGCAAAGAGCGCCATGGCGAGCCAGATACGGCTATGTTGCAAGAGGTCTTGGATGTGCCGGAGTTGGACAATTACGATGTTTTGGTCTTGGTGATGGCGGCTGGAATTAACTACAACGGTGTTTGGGCCGCATTGGGCGTGCCAATCAGCCCGTTCGATGGCCACAAGCAACCCTATCATATCGCGGGATCTGACGCGTCGGGCATCGTTTGGGCCGTAGGCTCGAAAGTCACACGCTGGAAAGTGGGCGATGAGGTTGTCGTCCATTGCAACCAAGATGATGGTGACGATGAAGAATGCAATGGCGGTGATCCAATGTATTCGAAAACCCAGCGCATCTGGGGCTATGAAACCCCTGATGGCTCATTCAGCCAGTTTACCCGTGTTCAAAGCCAACAGCTTATGCCGCGTCCGCAGCATCAAACTTGGGAAGAAAGCGCCTGCTACACGCTGACCTTGGCCACGGCCTATCGCATGCTCTTTGGTCACGCGCCGCATGAGTTGAAACCTGGGCAAAACGTATTGATTTGGGGTGCATCGGGCGGGCTGGGCTCTTATGCCGTGCAATTGGCCAATGTGGTCGGTGCCAATGCCATTGGTGTCATAAGTGACGAAAGCAAACGTGATTTTGTCATGGGGCTGGGCGCCAAAGGCGTAATCAACCGCCGTGATTTCAATTGCTGGGGAGCCATGCCCACGGTCAACACCCCGGAATATGCCGCTTGGTTCAAAGAGGCCCGTAAGTTTGGCGCCGCGATTTGGGAGATCACAGGTAGGGGCAACAACCCTGATTTGGTCTTCGAGCATCCTGGCGAGAGCACCTTTCCTGTCTCAACCTTCGTATGCAAAAAAGGTGGTATGGTGGTTATCTGCGCTGGCACCACCGGTTACAATTTGACCCTTGATGTGCGCTACATGTGGATGCATCAAAAGCGCCTTCAAGGCTCTCATTTTGCCAATCTCAAGCAGGCCGCCGCCGCCAATCGGTTGATGTGCGAAGACAAGTTGAACCCATGTTTGTCTGAAACCTTTGATTGGGTCGACCTGCCCGAAGCACATATGAAAATGCGCCGCAATGAGCATCTGCCAGGCAATATGTCAGTATTGGTGCAAGCGCCCCGCTGCGGATTGCGCACGATTGAAGAGACGCTCGCGGTTGCGCGGTAAAATAACCGCCGGGAGCAATTAATTTGCTCCCGGCAGCCAGGGGCGCGCAATAGCTCTGGCCCCACGGCAAGCCATTGGCTAAACAAAGGCATGTCACAGACCCTAATTTCCTATTCCGAAGATCAGGCTCAGGCCTATGACACCATAACAGAAATTCTGCGCTCTGCGGGCGTGGATCTGACCGATGGGCGCGTCACCCCGCTGCCAGCGGGTAAGGACAGCGTGGCTGCCGTCATTGGCAAGGCCGGATCGGGTAAAACCCTGCTTTTGGCGCAGCTTTATCATGCGCTGAAAGACGCGGGGCTGAACATCCTGTCTGGAGACTATGAACCCCGAGCGCGCAAAGACCGCCGTACTTTGGCGATTTTGGCACCCACCAATAAAGCTGCGAGCGTGTTGCGAAATAGAGGTGTGCCAGCGACGACCATTCACCGCATTCTCTATACCCCGATGTATGATCCGGAGTATGAGAAAATCGCAGAGTGGCTCGGTGGCAATGGCGCGCGCCCCGAGGTGGAAGGGGTCAGTGACCTCGCGTTGGACCGGGCATTGAGCTTTTTCTCCTCTAATGCCTCTATTCCCGGCGCTTTGGCGGCAGCGGGGCTGCGCGGTTCGGACTTCATTACCGGATGGAAGCGCCGCGAGGAGCCTTTGGATATCGGTTTTGTTGATGAAAGCTCCATGCTGGATGCGCAGCAATTGGAAGATCTCAAAGAGATTTTCCCCACGTTGATTTTGTTTGGAGATCCGGCACAATTGGCGCCGGTGAACCAATCCGGGGCGATGGTGTTTGACGCCTTGCCGGAGGAGCGGCGCTTGGTGTTGAGCCGGGTACATCGCCAGACTCAGGACAATCCAATCTTGGATCTGGCCCATGCTTTGGGCGACCCTTCTTTGCAGTTTTCTGATTTCGAGCAGATGGTGCAGGACGCATCCAAGCGTGATGATCGGGTGGTGATTGGCCAAAGGGTTGAATCTGACCTTATGGCTCGGTCACCGGTATTGGTGTGGCGAAATGTGACTCGGATCAAGCTCATTCAAGCGTTCCGCGGGGCCTATCAAGCCCCGATGGAGGAGCTCTTGCCAGGCGAGCCGTTGATTTGTGATGGAATCGAGCTTCCTTTGAAGCACCGTAAAAAGCGGTTGGATCTAGAGGCGCGCGGTCTGATCAAAGGCGCGCAGGTGGTTTATCTTGGCCCTGGCCGTAAACCCGGATTTTCGCGCCTGCATGTCATCGGTGCAGAGCAACCCCAGCTGAGCGCCGCCAGTATCGTCAAGATAGAAATGCCCGATGAGGAAGAACCCTTCATTCCTTTCGCCGCTCGCATGGGGGCCACATTTTTGCATGGTGCAGCGGCGACGATTCATAAGGCTCAAGGCTCTCAATGGGATACGGTACAGGTGTTTGCGCCGGATATTTTTGTCGCCGCCCGCATGAACCGTACAGAGGCGGGCACCCAGCTTTGGAAACGTTTGGCCTATGTGGCGATCACACGCGCTGAGAACCGGCTCATTTGGGTTGTGCGCAACCGGCTGGCGCGTCCGAGTAGCGCTCTGGTGGTCGATGACTTGACCGCAGATGTGCCGAATTTTGAACTGACGATGGAGCCGATTGAAGATCAAAAAGACGGTGCATTCTGAAGCAAAGCGTGGCGGGCCCACCAGAACAACCGTGTTGGTACTGAATTCCCGAGGACCTGTATGTACAGGTGGGCGCCAGGTAAAAGAACCAGGGTTCAATCAGAGCCAGCTCCCTCGGATTGCGTATGGCCACTGGAATTTGACCGCTTTCGAGAAGGGCAGAACCCGCCGCTGTTGGAGATAGGCTTTTGCACGGGCTTGTGCAAGGGTTCACTCGACAATCGGTGCACCACCGGCTTGGGTGAATTTGGCGATCATCCCTTCCATGCGGCCCATCCGCTCCTCCGCGCCAGGCGGGGCGATGAAATCGTGCAATATTGCCTGCCATTTCGCCGTGGCCCGGGCTTCGGCGGTCAATGCGCCATTTTTTTGCCAAGTGCCAAAATTTGTCAGATCGGCATTTACAGGTTCCAAAAAGGCTGTGCTGTAATGCTTTAAGGTCTGATCTGTTTCGAAAAAATGTCCGCCCGGAGCCACTTGCCCTATGGCATCCAGCCCAATGGCTGCAGCATCGGCAGCCACTGGTTTGCACAGATGCGCAATCGCTTGCAGCGCTTCGATGTCTTGGATGAATTTCTCAAAGCCAAAGGTCAGCCCGCCTTCAAGCCAGCCAGCCGCATGGATGACCATGGTTGCATTGGCTTGCAGGCAGCCCCAGAGCGACATAACGGTTTCATGGGTGGCCTGCATGTCATTGGTATTGGCTGCCGCACCGGCGGCTGAACGCCAGGGCAGGCCGATATGACGGGCCATTTGCCCTGAGCCGATCGACATTTGAATATGTTCCGGCGTGCCAAAACTTGGTGCTCCAGATTTCATATCTACGTTCGAGCCAAAGCCACCGTACATTACAGGAGCGCCAGGTTTGGCCAATTGATTGAGCGTAATGGCGGCCAAGGCCTCGGCATGTTGCAAGGTTAAAGCCCCGGCGATTGTGATGGGCGCCATAGCACCGGCCAAACAAAACGGCGTGACAATGCACATTTGACCGGCGCGGGCGAAGTCTATCAAAGCCTGCGCCATGGGCCGGTCCAGCATGCGCGGGGAGTTTGTATTGATGACCGTCGAGCAATAGGGTGCCGCGGTAAATTCGGCATAGCTAAGGCCCAGGGCCGATTGGATGATGTCAAAACACTCCTGCACCTGCTGCCGCCCCCGGCCATAGACGGTCAAGGCCTTATCTCCCAAGCCCATCTGAGTTTGCATCATCGCGTAATGGCGCAAATGCACCGGAATATCTTGCGGTTCAGGTGCCGGGCTAAGTTTGTGGATGACGTCGAAACTCTGCATTAAACGCACGGCGTCTTGGTAGCTTGCCAGATCACCGGCTCTGCGGCCGCGGATGGCATCGCTGACGTTGGGACATCCGCCGCCCGGGGTGAAGATCAGCTGTCCGGGCGCGACCGGCAGATTGCGTGCACGATTGGGCGCATGCAGGGTGAAGGACTTTGGCGCGGAAGCCAGCGCGGCCTCCACCATATCCGAGCCGATCCGCAGCATCTGCCCAGATGCAACAGCGCCATGTTTCGTGAGCAGCTCAATCGCCTCGGGCAAAGGCACCTTAATACCAAGGTTTTGCAAGACATCTAAGGCGGCCTGATGGATGGCCTCCACCCGATCTTCCGAGAAAATACTTTGCGGCTCAAAAGGATTTTTCAGGACCGACCAACTGTGTGTCGCGCTGGGCAGTTGTCTCGTTTTGCGGCGTCTCATGACTGGCACCATACCTGCGTTTGCGCTGCGCGCAAGAAGCGGCTTGCCCTTGCGCCGCCTGCCCATTCGTCCATACATGGCGCATGGATGAGAGCAATGTTTCAAAACTGATGCCGGGCCAGCTTTTGGCGCGGGGCGTGTGTCGTCATTTGCTGAGCTATGATTTCGTTTCAGTGGAAGAATTGGTGCCGACACCCGGTCGCCGCGTGGATGTGATGGCGCTGGGTCCGAAAGGGGAAATATGGATTGTCGAATGTAAATCTTCCCGCGCCGATTTTCAATCTGACCATAAATGGCAAGACTACCTTCAGTGGTGTGACAGGTATTTTTGGGCGGTAGACCAGGAGTTTCCCAGTGAAATTTTACCCGATGACACGGGGCTCATTATAGCCGATGCCTATGATGCTGCGATCTTGCGTATGGGGCCAGAGCATAGGTTGGCACCCGCGCGGCGCAAAGTCATGATCCAAAAATTTGCCCGCCATGCCGCACGCCGAGCACAGGCCAGTCGTGACCCCGGCGTGGCGCGTTTTAGCGGTTCTGCCTGAGGGACATCGCGCTTATTTTGCCACCGCTGCGGCTGCTCGGGCTGCGCCCATTATTTCTTCGGCAATATCATTTGCTTCATCAATTTCAAAATCCATCGGGATTTCGGCATCGCCGGCTGTGACGAAAATCCTCACCATGCCTTGATCCGTGGGTCCAATTTGCAAATTGGCTTCGATGTCTTTTTCTGTGTTGATGCCCATGGGTGTGCCTTTCAATTTATGCCTTTGGGGTAAGGGGCTTTTGAGATTTGATCAAGTGTCTTTCCAGCGGCTTGCACGCAGCCTTGAGCCTCCGCCAAGGCCGCTGCGTGCATTTTGACGCATTTTGTGGGTCGATCGCGTTTATTGCACAATCGAGCCCTTGCATTCACGCAGCAGCCCCGCTAAATCGCTAGCAGTGCCGCCTTAGCTCAGTTGGTTAGAGCGCCTGATTGTGGATCAGGAGGTCCCTGGTTCGAGACCAGGAGGTGGTACCATTACTTTCAATAGCTTGGCGCTTTCTGCACTGCGCGTGCCGAATTTCAATTCAGATATTAGCCAGACAGATGCGCGCGACACACCGTAGAGTGTCGCTATCGGTTTGTAGATTTGCTAATCTATATCCGCCACGCGCCCGCAGGCCTTTGCGTCGCTGAAAAGATGGTGTCTTTCGCACGCCGTTGCACAGCGAGGTGTTTGCTAAGACCTCTTTGATCCATTGAAACTGCGTAGCGGGCTATATTTTACAGTGTTCTGCCCAATAACCACTGTCCCAATAAAGATCGAAGCTCACTTCTAAGCCATCTTCTACGACAAAATGATGCACGCCTTTCCCACTCAAGCCGCCGTCCGCGGTGAAGGTACAAAATACGCAAACGTCGGTATCATTGGAAACGACATTGTCTACGCTGAGATTAAAGCCGGGCCAGGCATCATTAAGTCTGGCGAGCATATTGATGAGCAAGTCCTCAAATCCAATATATTCGCCGCCCAAAGGATGGTTGGCATGGAAAGTGGTTTTACATTCGGGATGGTATATTTTCCCTAACGCTTCCATGTCACCAGACCCAAAGGCCGCATAGCCGCTCATTACGATTTCTTCTGCCGTCATCATATGTCTCCTTCT
>Ga0208971_1000236_pt1 | contig 42218 bp, 40 predicted proteins | sample AOAMet1_18_M0_10_2_FD_188229 | JGI IMG/M metagenome (GOLD analysis project Ga0208971, IMG submission 188229) | Ammonia-oxidizing marine microbial communities from Monterey Bay, California, USA - CAN11_18_M0_10 (SPAdes) | ecosystem: Environmental > Aquatic > Marine > Intertidal zone | place...
TGGGAGAGAGTGAAGAGCCTTCAGCGGATAAAGAGCCTTCAGCGGATAAAGAGCCTTCAGCGGATAAAGAGCCTTCAGCGGATAAAGAGCCTTCAGCGGGTAAAGAGCCTTCAGCGGGTAAAGAGCCTTCAGCGGGTAAAGAGCCTTCAGCGGGTAAAGAGCCATCAGGATCAGCGTAGGCGAATCCGGATAACAGCAACGCAGATAGCACACATAACGTGCCCGCAAGCCCTCTTGTTGTGATCTCTGCTCTCATGGGGAACGGATTATTTTTTTGGCGTTTCTTTATAGTTCACAAATTGCTTGCCGGGGTTCATTCGACTCATCTGGTCGTGTTGATTTAAGTAGGCACGGAGTCGGCGCTGCTTTTCTTCATCCAGCTCTACAAGTTCAGGGGTTCTTGGCTGAACATCACTCTGATTTGCCACTGTCTGGACATCGAGTAGTGGCGACTGGTTACTGGAAGCAGTTTCCATAGCGGCCGTCTGTGGCCCTGCATCGGCGAGAGGCACTGATTCCGATGGCTCTTGGATACCGATAAATACCGCTATCACCATCGATGCCGCCAGCGCCATACCTCCTGCAATGACGGCCCTTGGCGACGCTGCTTTTTGACTCTCCCTGGAATGACTGTCTTCGCTTTCAATCGCGTCAGTAATGCGCGTGAATAACTGTCGATGATGCTCAATGGAAACCGAGCCTCTCTCGGCTCTTAACGTTGAGCCGATCTGCTGGTACAACGCCCAGCTGGAGACAAGAGATTCATCGGAACGAAACTCCCTGACCAGCCGATGTACCTCTATCTCACTTGCCTCGCCGTCTATCAATGCCGACAAGGACTCTCTTTTCGTATCCAGTGTGCTTCTAGTCACTCTCTTCCCTCTGGCCACTCACAATATAGGGCCATCAATCAATTGCATCAATGCTTTTCTCAATCGCTTCCCGGGCTCTGAATATGCGGCTTCGGATCGTCCCAACCGGGCATTCCATCACCTCGGCAATTTCTTCATAGCTCATCCCTTCAAACTCCCGAAGGGTCACCGCAACCTTTAATTCCTCCGGCAAATTCTCAATAGCATCAAAGATCACTTTCTGTAGCTGTTCGGTCGCAAGATGGCTTTCGGGACCGGCAACATCCTTTAAGACAGCAGAATCCGCTTGAAATTCCCCATCAACATCAATATCTGTGTCTGGCGGCCTTCGGGACTTGGAAACAAGGTAATTTTTAGCCGTATTGATCGCTATTCTGTACAGCCAGGTATAAAAGGCACTATCCCCCCTGAATCGCGGCAACGCCCTGTAGGCCTTTATAAATGCCTCCTGAGTAACATCCTGCACCTCATCGGGATCACGAACGTAGCGGCTGACCAGGCCTCCAATCCTGTGCTGATACTTCAGCACAAGAATATCAAACGCTCGCTTATCACCACGCTGGACCCGCTCTACCAGCTGTCTATCGTTTGTTTCTGTCGTGTTCAATCTACCCCCACGGACTGGCGGAACACTGGTTTGACCCCGGCTTATTCACTACATCCATTCCTACGTACATCTGATTACTCGATCAAACATTAGTTCAATCGGACTTGAGACTTCGTATCATAACAAACGGTCAGCACATCAGACCCTATACCCCCCCGATTAGAAGGTGTAATCTGCCGCCCTCATGAGCCCTGGAGTAAATGTGACTCAAATCGAGCACCAGTATGATGTGTTGATCGTCGGCAGCGGCGCTGCCGGCATGACCCTTGCCCTCAAACTTGGAAAGCAGTATCGAATAGCAATGCTTTGCAAGGACGACCCCACAGAGGGTTCGACTTACTATGCCCAAGGCGGTGTTGCCGCAGTAATCGACGAATATGACAGCGTTCAATCTCATATCGAGGACACCCTGGGCGCCGGCGGCGGTTTATGCCACAGGGATGTGGTCGAGTTCACCGTTCAGAGGAGTGCACAGACCGTTAACTGGCTTGTGGAGCTTGGGGTTAACTTCGACACCCGCACAACCGGGGACGGAAACACCGAGTTCCACCTCACCATGGAAGGAGGTCATAGCCATAGACGCGTCATCCACGCCGCTGACGCGACCGGGCGCGAGATCGCGGAAACCTTAGGCAGCCACCTGGACACCCTCGACAATGTGACCATCTTCCCACGCTATGTCGCTGTGGACCTTATCACGCGGGACAAGATCGGGCTTCCGGGGAAAGACTGTGTTGGCGCTTATGCCCTTAATCTTGAAAGCCAGCAGGTCGAACTCTTTCGGGCAAGATACGTTGTTCTGGCTACCGGTGGCGCGTCAAAGGTCTACCTTTACACCAGCAACCCTGACACGGCATCAGGTGACGGAATTGCCATGGCCTGGCGGGCCGGATGCAGGGTCGCGAACCTGGAGTTCAATCAGTTTCACCCGACTTGCCTCTACCATCCAAAAGCCAAATCCTTCCTAATTACCGAATCCTTACGGGGCGAAGGCGCCAAATTAGTTCTTCCGAACGGGCACCGTTTCATGCCCGATTTTGACGAGCGCGCTGAGCTCGCACCCAGGGACATAGTGGCACGCGCGATTGACCATGAAATGAAGCGGCTCGGCTGTGATTGCGTTTATCTCGATATTCGCCACAAAGGCAAAGATTTTATAATGACGCACTTTCCTACTATTCATGCACGATGCCTGGAACTTGGCATCGACATCATCAAAGAATTAATACCGATCGTTCCAGCAGCCCATTACACCTGTGGCGGGATTATGACAGATACGCACGGCATGACAGACTTGCCTCACCTGTATGCCATTGGTGAATCAAGTTTCACAGGGCTGCACGGGGCGAACCGAATGGCTAGCAACTCTCTGTTGGAATGCATGGTGTTTGCAACTGCCGCGGCAGAGCACATCAATTCACACCCTGAGTCACTCGAGCCCCATCTGGAAATTCCCTTCTGGGACGAAACGCAGGTCACCAATTCAGATGAAGATGTCATTATCTCGCACAACTGGGAAGAACTTCGTCGATTCATGTGGGACTATGTGGGGATCGTTCGGTCTGACAAACGTCTGCAACGGGCAAGACGACGTGTACATCTTCTGCAGCAGGAAGTCACCGAGTACTACAGTAACTACCGGATTAGCAGCGACCTTCTGGAACTGCGTAACCTCATTCAGGTAGCAGACCTCATGATTCAATGTGCAATACAACGCAAAGAGAGCAGAGGATTACATTACACTTTGGATTACCCCCAACAGGCTGTGCAGGCCAATGATACGGTGCTGACCCCGCCTCTTTTTGGTTAGCCCACTTTAGATCAGGAGAGGTTCAGCAAACTGGACTCCTGGTGGCGAATGAAGACAGTAAGTCGACGATAGGTGTCTTTCCCACAGGCGTCCCTACCAATAACCACCTTCAACTCTTCACCCTGCAGCCTGAAACCAAGCACCACAAAAAAATAACCCACATGCAGCGGGCTTCGAAGTTGGGCCTGCTGCCACCGCCCATCGCTGAAACCAAGCGCCCAGGACCCATCACGATAGACAATCTGTTCGACACGCAACGTTTGACCCCGAGAGTTCCGGCTGTGCACCAGTTGGATGAGGGAAGTGACCAACGCCAGTGAGAGCGCCCATTGCAGAGGCTCCCAAAATGTCGGGTTTATCCACAGAGCGACAAGGGCCGCCAGGTGTGTCGAAAGCGTCAACAGGCTATGCAGGCGTGAATGATTCAGGACCAGGTATAGACGGTCCGCAGAAAAAGTTTCAGGGCTGGACACGATCCAGGATCTTTTCAACCAGAGCTGCCAGGTCTGGATCATCGGATACGCCTTTTCGAGAAAACCACTCGAACAAATCAGGATCGTCCTGTTCGAGCAGCTTGATGAATGCCTGCTGCTCACCGGACTCTAATTCAGAGAACACCTCATCGAAGAACGGCAAAAGCAGTAAATCCAGCTCCAGCATTCCTCTGCGCGACCGCCATCGCAAGCGATTATATTCAAGTTCACTTAATTCCAATTGTTTCCCCCAGCTAATCTGCACTACCTAACCTAAACAAAAACCAATAGGTCTTTCGATCATAAAAGCGTGTAAAATGACCATTCACGATGGCGCATAAATATTCATGTCACAGAAAATTCAGTCGCAAAACATCCGGCTCGATCATTTTGGCTTCCTGAAAATTTCAGGCGTCGACGCCATCGCTTTTTTACAAGGTTACACCACTTGTGACCTTGCTGCCCTTAAGGATGACTCTGCTCAACTGGGCGCAATTTGCAACATACAGGGACGAATGCTGGCCAGCTTCATTGTCATCCAGCAGGGCCAGGATCTGGTGCTCCGCATGCACCGATCGCTGGTACCAAAAACTATCGCGTTCCTGACCAAATATATCGTGTTTTCAAAAGCTGAACTGGCGGATATCTCTGAAAACCTACACTGCTACGGCTCACTCGACCCGACATCAACAGCTGGCGAATCGCCTTATCCCATTAGGACAGATAACGGGACCATCACCGTAAACTTTGGTAATCGCAGCGAGCAGTGGAGGAGCTCCAGACAAACGGCTGGTGCTAGCGACAGGACCAGCCAATGGTCCGATGCTGAACTAGAAGCGGGTGTCGCCTGGGTTGACGACAAATCCTGCGAAGAGCACCTTCCCCAGACGCTTAATTATCACCATCTGGGCGGCATCAGCTTCACAAAGGGTTGCTATCTGGGTCAGGAGATCGTCGCAAGAATGCAGTACCGCGGCGCACTGAAAAAAAGATTACATAGAATCGAAACAGATGCTCAAAACAGGGAGCTGACATCAGGCAATATCGTTGTTGCAGGCTCCTATGCTTGCCTTGCCATCATTTCGAACCCTGCGGAAGAACCCGTCACCGTCACCTGGAAAGACGGATCTATGAACACAGCCACACCCCTGGGACCCGCCGCCAGCCTCGAGCTCAAAGATTAAACTTCAAAGGATCGTTTCTCCCGTGAAGGGGAAAGTTAAGCCTTAAGCAGAACAGACATCAGCTCAATCAACTCCAACGTTTCAGTTTTCAGCTTCTGGCCACCGTTCACTGACCAGCATGAGGCGAGGACAAGATCCACATAGCCCACCATCAAAATTTCGTCTGAACTGTATTCACCTTGAAGCGCTGCGATTCGCTGTGTGAGGATACTTTCCATCGACATCGAATGGCGTCGATCTTCAAAGAAGTTATGAACAAAGCGGCCGTACTCGAACAGTCTCGGCCCAATAACCCCCTTAGGGTCAACAACGATGAAATCCCTGCTTTCGTGCAAAAGAATATTGTCGTGATGTAAGTCACCGTGCAGCAACCAACCGGATTCATATCGTTTGGCAGCCTTCGCGAGGATCGTTTCAACGCGTGTCATGTGAACCCAAAGCGCTCGCGCATCTCGATTTTGATTGCATTTCGCAAATGCTAAAGAGCACCAGTGTCTATAAGTTGGAAAATTATCACTATCACTCACCCGCAGAGGCGTTTTTTCAATCAGCTGCCTCACCTGGCTGGATACGCTGTATTCGGATTGCGTTTGAGCAAGTATCCTCACACTTGCACCCGGAATTACTCTCTCCATCAGGACGGCGCCAGCCTTCTCGTCAGAATCAACGAGCTGTACGCAGCCTGGTCGATTCCGCCAATGGGCGAGCACTGCCATTTCAGTCAACATTTCAGGATGTGGAAAGCCTGTCTTCAGTATCAGTGGTTGATTGCCCCGAGTGACCCTGAAAACAATATTGATCGGCAAACCATTATCGAATGGCTCCTCGAAGCTAAGTTGCCATTGCTTTCCCAGCTCCGCAAGCCGCCCGGGCAGCTGTTCAAGCCATTCCTTTCCTGCCTCGCCAAACTCTCGGGCAACAGCAAGCGTCGTGCGTTCAGGAATCATCACCATCGGTCAGCCACTGCTGGCCAAATCACCAAGCGGATGCTCCCCCGTCCAGACCGGCTGGAAATGCTCGTTCAGGTAATCTTCAGGCACATCGGAAACAGACTGATAAACCCAGGCAGGATTTTTATCTTTGTCGACCAGTAAAGCACGCACCCCCTCCGGAAAGTCAGGGTGTCGTATACACTGGTAGGCAATAACGAGTTCCATCTGGAACATTTCTGCAAGCGACATTCCCTCTGACCTTCGAATCTGCTCAAGAAATATTCTGGCAGTGGTTGGCGAACCGCTTTGATAGGTCGCGACAGAACCCGTAAGCCACTCATCAATCAGCAGTGCGGATAATCCTGAGTCAAACGCGTCAAAAAAGTCCTCTGCATCAAGACAGGACTGAACAAACCCTGCTATCGCCTCACGGTGATTCAGCAGGTTTGTCGGCAGAGTTTCACCGACAGCGTAACCGGATAGGATGTCAGTGATCGTTGTGGCGTTCGCCGCCGGATCCTGGTTCCACTTCTGGTTAGCAAGCTCAACGAGTATTGCCCGCTTATCGTTCTGTGCCACCACCACATCGAGCAGGCCCAGCGCGATAGCATCACCTGAAGAAAGCATGCAGCCCGTCAACCCTGCAAAGATTCCAAGATGGTCCGGAAGCTTTGACAGGAAATAGGTTCCCCCTGCATCGGGGAACAAACCAATGGTGATTTCCGGCATCGCGATCCGGGTCGAAGGTGTCCCCACGCGATGCGAACATCCACCCAACAGGCCTAGCCCACCCCCCATCACAATACCGTTCCCCCAGGCAATAACGGGTTTCTTTGCTGTGTGAATCGCATAGTCGAGTTTATATTCATTCAGGAAAAACGATTTTGCATAGGGATTATCTTCCCCACCGGATTCCTTAATGCTGTGATAAAGGGCAGTGATATCTGCACCTGCGCAGAACGCCTTCTCGCTACTGCTGTCGAGGATAATACAAGAGATACTGTCATCGTCCAGCCAGGCGTAAATTTTCTCTGCTAACTGGTCAATGGTGGCCAATAGCAGGCTATTAAGGGGCTTCTCTCGCACCATTCGTGCAATTGCGATGGCCTTATCAGCCCCAAGGTATTCGAACTCCACTAACGAATCCATTTGGTTTCCTTTCTACAATAAATTTAGACACGCAGTAATCAGCCTAGACACGCCAGTCAATCGCCGTTTCGCCCAGCTCCGCAAGCAGGTTATTGCAGTGCGAGAAATGTTTACAGCCAAGAAAGCCCCTGTGCGCGGACAAGGGTGAAGGATGGGGCGCCGTTAATACGCTGTGCTTCGCTCGGTCTATTACAGCACCTTTTTTCTGTGCATAGTTTCCCCATAACAAGAACACACAGGGTTTCTCACGCCTGGACAAACACTCAATAACGCGATCAGTAAAGATCTCCCAGCCCTTCCCTTGATGGGATGCTGCATGGTTCTGCTCGACGGTTAGCACGCTGTTTAGCAGTAAGACGCCCTGCGCAGCCCAGCCTTGCAGGCAACCATGGTTGAATGCCTTCTCATCGAATCCGAGGTCCGACTGGATCTCTTTATAAATATTTTTTAGTGAGGGGGGCAACGGTACGCCCTGCCTCACTGAAAAACACAAACCGTGAGCCTGATTAGGCCCGTGATAGGGGTCCTGCCCAAGTATCACCACTTTTACAGATTCAAATGCTGTGCTGTTCAGCGCATTGAAGTATTCAGAACCACCGGGATAAATGACCTTGCCCGCAGCCTTCTCTGCTACAAGAAACTCTCTGAGAGATGCCATGTAGGGAAGGTCGAACTCGGGCGCCAGCTGCTCAAACCAGCCTGGCTCCAGCTGAACTTCTTTGCGTCTGGTCATCCTTTTAGAACGAGCCTTTAAACTTTCGAACGCATATGTGGAAATAACAGGACATCCCGGATCGAGGGTGAATCCGTGAGCAGCATCACCAGTCGATCGATGCCAAGCCCTTCACCGGCAGTCGGCGGGAGTCCGTATTCAAGGGCCGTAATATAGTCATGATCATAGTGCATAGCTTCATTGTCACCGGCTTCTTTTGCATTGACCTGATCCCTGAAGCGCTGGGCCTGGTCTTCTGCGTCGTTAAGCTCCGAGAAACCGTTAGCGATTTCCTTACCTAGCACAAACAGTTCAAACCTGTCGGTTACGTCCGGATCATGATCGCTGCGCCGAGCGAGCGGTGACACCTCGGTAGGATGCTGTGTAATGAATACGGGTTGTTCGATTTTGTCCTCAACCAAGACCTCAAACACCTCCATCACCAGCTTGCCAAGCCCCCAGCTCTCATGAACTTCTACGCCGGACTTCTTCGCCAGCGCCCGGGCCTTATCGATATCTTTAAGATCGCCGGGTTCAACAGATGGATTGAAATCACAAATCGCCTGGTCCATGGTTGTTCGGGCAAAGGGTTTACCGAAATCGATGAGAACACCGTTGTAAGTAAACTCGGTGGTTCCCAAAACGGACATGGCTACTTCCCTGAACATCTCTTCCGTCATATCCATCAGGTCATTGTAATCCGCATAGGACCAGTAGAATTCCAGCATAGTGAATTCCGGACTATGCTTGGTCGACATGCCCTCGTTCCGAAAGTTACGGTTGATTTCAAATACTTTCTCAAAACCGCCCACAACCAGCCTCTTCAGGTTCAGTTCCGGCGCGACACGTAGGTACATATCTGCATCAAGTGCGTTGTAATGAGTCGTGAAAGGCAGCGCAGTCGCGCCTCCCGGAGTGTTCAGCATCATCGGGGTTTCCACCTCCATGAACTCACGCTCAATCAGGAACCGCCTGATGCCATCGACAATCTTTGACCGGCGAACAAACAGTTCCCTGGTATCTTCGTTCACCATCAGATCAAGGTAACGCTGACGGTATCGTGTTTCTGTATCCGTCAATCCTTTGTGTTTATCCGGTAAAGGACGCAGAGATTTCGTCAGCAACCGGATCTTGCTCACTTTGACGGTTAGCTCGTCTGTTTTAGTTTTCATCATGGAGCCTTCCGCACCCACAATGTCGCCAATATCCCACTGTTTGTATTCTTCGTAGACTTCCTCGCCTACATCATTCTGGCGAACATAGAGCTGAATCCGCCCGGACACATCCTGAAGGGTCAGAAAGCTGGCTTTCCCCATCATTCTGCGCAGCACCACACGCCCGGATACCGCGGTTTCTGTCGTATCACTCTCAAGTTCTTCCTTGGAGTTTTCCCCGAACTGATCGTGCAACCTGGACGCCAGGTGTTTTCTCCGGAAATCGTTCGGGAAGGGATTACCCTTTAACCTCATCTCGTCCAGCCGCGCTTTGCGCAACGAGAAAATATCGTTCTCGTCCAGCTGAGCTTCGTCGTTTTTTTTGTCCTGGTCTTGGTCTTTTCTTGTCGTCATGGCTACAAGCCCATCTTTAAGCTGGCTTCGATAAATTGATCCAGGTCTCCATCGAGTACTGCCTGGGTGTTACTGGTCTCTATGTTAGTTCGCAGGTCTTTAATACGCGCTGAATCAAGCACGTATGATCTTATCTGGCTTCCCCAACTGATATCTGATTTGTTTTCTTCCACTACCTGCATTTCCGCTTTTCTTTTCTGATCTTCATGTTCGTATAGCTTTGCCTTCAGCTGTTTGACGGCCTGATCCCTGTTCTTGTGCTGAGAACGCTGGTTCTGGCACTGCACGACGATACCGCTCGGAATGTGCGTCAGGCGAATAGCAGAATCAGTTTTATTGACGTGTTGGCCGCCTGCACCGCTTGCCCGGTAGGTATCCACCCTGACATCAGACATATCGAGATCTATTTCAATGTCGTCGTCCAGTTCAGGAGAAACAAATACCGATGCAAACGAAGTATGCCTTCGGCTGCCCGAATCGAATGGCGATTTTCTGACCAGCCTGTGCACACCTGTTTCCGTCCTCAGCCAGCCGAACGCATGCTCGCCTTCAACGTGAATAGTGGCGCCTTTGATGCCAGCCACATCGCCATCAGAGACTTCCATGATCTCCGTTTTAAAACCGTGCCCTTCAGCCCAACGAAGATACATACGCAGTAGCATTTCAGCCCAATCCTGGGCCTCCGTACCGCCGGAGCCCGCCTGGATATCCAGAAAAGCGCTGTTGCTATCCATCTCACCGGAAAACATGCGATTAAATTCAAGAACCTCAAGTCTCGATTCCAGTTCTTCGAGGTCAGTAAGCCCTTCGTTGAACAGGGACTCATCATTTTCTTCAGCAGCAAGCTCGACGATATCCGCAACATCACCCAGACCCGAGTTGAGTGTTTCGATTGTGATTACCACTACTTCAAGCGCCGATCTTTCCCGCCCCAGTTTTTGAGCATATTCCGGATCGTCCCAAACGGATGAATCAGCAAGCTCAAGCTCTACTTCTGTGAGGCGTTCCTTACGATTGTCGTAGTCAAAGATACCCCCGAAGAACTTCAGTGCGTTGCCTGAGGTCTTTTATATGGGTCAAGGTTGCGTTGGTCTCTAACATACTGATTCGTCTGCTCTTTGAGCCGATTTTAGGCAAAGTTCTATAGGATGCGCATTGTATCGAAATGGCTAGCCCGTCGCTACAAAATGACGGAAACGATCAGTTGAGGTTTTTCCATACCCCTGAACCTGTTCACCTCGAGACGATAGGCGCAATGGATATTCCTGTTTTCCGACAGGCCTCCATGATTGAAGCAGATCGCTTCCACCGGGTCTCCCGTTTCCGGTTGCAGCAATAACTTGAGATGGCGTCCACCCACAATTCTCTGATCCAAAATTTCGAACTTGTCGTCAAACTCCGGTTCCGGGAAACCCTGTCCCCAGGGCGCAGCCCGTTCAATTTCCTTAGCTAACTGAACCGTTACCGGTTCCGCCATTGCACCGTCAGACATCACTACCTGTTCAATTCTCGCCTCACCCAGCGTACGCCTCACTTCCTGATCAAACGCTTCCCGGAAGCGTTCATAATCAGCCTCAAACAACGACAACCCGGCAGCCATGGCATGGCCACCAAACTTAAGCAGCAGCCCAGGGTGTCTGGTCGCAATCGCATCCAAGGCATCACGCAGGTGAAACCCCGCGACAGAACGTCCAGAACCTTTTAGCTCGCCATCACCTGCCGGTGCAAACGCTATCACCGGTCGATGCGATTTTTCTTTGATTCTTGACGCCACAATACCAACGACCCCCTGATGCCAGTCTGGTCGATAGAAACAGAGGCCTGCAGCCGTCTCCTCATCCAGCGATAACTGGTTCAAATGCGCCAGGGCTATATCACGCATATCAGTTTCAATTTCCTTACGCTCATTGTTTAGCGCATCCAGATGCTCTGCTAGTTCAAATGCCCTGACTTCATCGGCAAGCAAACACTCGATGCCTATCGACATATCCTGCAGGCGACCAGCAGCGTTAAGCCGCGGCGCGATCGAAAACGCCAGGTCACGGGTTGTCAGGTGCTGCGGATTCACACCGGCAGTCAGCAACATGGCTTTCAATCCCGGGCGACAGTGCCCGCCACGAATCCGCCGAATCCCTTCTTCGACCAGGCGCCGATTATTCTGGTCCATGGGCACAACGTCCGCCACAGTGCCTAACGCAACCAAATCAAGGAAAGAAGCCAGATTAATTTCCGCGTGGTGAGCAAACCAGCCCTTGCTTCTAAGCTCGGTTCGAAGGACCGACAGCAGGTAAAACGCAACGCCTACCCCAGCCAGGGATTTACTGGGGAATTTGCAACCTACCTGGTTTGGGTTAACGATTGCTGCCGCGGCAGGAAGCTCGTCACCGGGTAAATGATGGTCTGTAACGACCACTGAAATTCCGAGAGTGTTTGCATGAGCAACCCCATCTACACTGGCGATCCCATTATCCACGGTCACAATGACAGCCGGTTTGAACTGAACCGCAACGTCGACAATTTCAGGGGTCAACCCATAACCGAATTTGAACCTGTCCGGCACAAGATAGTTAACCTGGCGGGCACCCATCGCCCGCAGCGCAGTCACCATTAAGGTGCAACTCGTCGCTCCATCGGCGTCAAAATCACCGACAATCAGGATCGACGAGTCGGACTCCAGTGCATCAGCAAGAATCGTTGCTGCTTCGCCGATGCCAAGAAAAGAATCAGGGGCCAACAGTCCTTTAAGGGAGTGATCAAGATCATCAGCCTTGAGCACACCACGTGAAGACAAAATCCTGGCGAGAAGCGATGACGTAAAACTTAACGGCTGCTGGCCTTCCCGTCGAACAATCCGTTTTGTCATTTAATCTCGCCAGGTTTGCAAACGTCGCTTTAACTACAGGTTGGAAACGCGGATCATTGAGACTTTCGACGTCACTGCTTCATTTGCTTCAATCTCGCTAATCGCATCCACCATTTCAGACTCCAGCACTTCATCTGTCAGTATGACGATTTGCGCATCCCCCCGCCTTGCATCTTTCTGAATGAGGGCTTCAATACTGACCCTATGCCGACTGAGTATGGTTGACACATTCGCCATCACACCCGCCTGGTCTACAACGCCTAGTCTCAGGCAATAGGAGGACTTGACCTTCTCTATGGGAAGAATATCCGTTGGCGCGAGCGATGCAAACCCAAGATCGGGAAGTTTGCCGCCTCGTACAATATCGATGATATCGGCCATAACTGAAGATGCTGTCGGCCCGGCTCCAGCTCCAGCACCGTAATACATAGTGGAGCCGGCCGCGTCCGAACCAACCATTACTGCGTTCATCACCCCATTTACCTGAGCAAGCATCTGGTCTTTCTCCACCAGGGTGGGGTGAACACGTAGCTCAAGGCCATCACCGGATTGACGCGCAATGCCGAGATGCTTGATGCAGTAGCCCAACTCATTAGCAAACTTGATATCGTCTGCGCTGATTGCAGATATCCCCTCGGTGTACATTGCACTGAAATTGAGCGGAACACCGAAGGCTATCGCCGCAAGAATCGTAAGCTTGTGCGCTGCGTCTATGCCCTCGACATCGAAAGTCGGGTCTGCTTCTGCGTATCCAAGCGCCTGTGCTTCAGCAAGTACATCATCGAACGAACGGTTACTGCCCTCTCGTGACATCTCAGTGAGAATGAAGTTGGTGGTGCCGTTAATAATGCCTGCTACCCACTCAATGGTGTTGCCAGCAAGGCCTTCGCGAATTGATTTAACGATGGGTATACCACCCGCTACAGCAGCTTCATAGTGAACCGAAACACCTGCTTGTTCAGCTGCCGAAAATACCTCATCGCCATGCAACGCTATTAAAGCCTTATTCGCGGTAACAATATGTTTACCGTTCGAAATAGCCTGCATGACGAGGTCCTTCGCGACATCTGTGCCACCGATCAGCTCGACCAATACATCAACATCGGGGTTATTCGCCACCTCGAAGATATCTCGGGTAACGTTGGTAGAACTAAGATCACAATCGGGATGATCACGACGACAACCAACCTGCGAGAGAATAATGTTCCGCCCAACCTTCCGTTCAATGTCAGCTCGATTGCTTTCAAGTAAATTGAATAAACCGGAACCGACTGTACCTAAACCACAAATTCCAATACGCAAACTATGACTCCATTGACTAGTTCTTGAACATCCTGCGAATACCGCGAAGGGCCTGTCGCGTTCGATGCTCATTCTCGATCAGGGCGAATCGTACATGGTCGTCTCCGTACTGACCAAATCCGACACCCGGTGAAACCGCAACCCTCGCCTCTTTCAGAAGCTGCTTGCTGAATTCAAGCGAACCCAGGTGTTCAAATTGAGGTGGGATTTTCGCCCAGACAAACATCGTCGCCTTGGGCGGGGTAACCTCCCAACCAATGGAGTTTAACCCCTCACACAACACATCCCGGCGTTTTCTGTACATCTCGCGAATTTCTGCGACACAGCTCTGGTCTCCCTCTAAAGCGGTGATCGCTGCCACCTGCACCGGGGTAAACATGCCATAATCCAGATAGGACTTGATTCGCCCCAGGGCACCAACCAGCGTTGGATTGCCGACACAAAACCCAATTCTCCACCCGGGCATATTGTAACTCTTTGACATGGTAAAGAATTCAACAGCTATATCTTTCGCGCCCGGCACCTGAAGGATGCTCGGCGCTTCATAGCCGTCAAAAGTGATATCGGCGTAAGCTAGATCCTGCACCACCCAGATACTGTGTTCCTTTGCCATTTTGATCACCTTCTCGAAGAACTCCAGGTCGACACATTCGGTCGTTGGATTCCCAGGAAAGTTGATCACAAGTACTTTGGGCTTCGGCCAGGTATTAACAATCGCCTTCTCCAGTTCTTCGAAGAAATCCAGATCTTGGGTCAGAGGAACATGTCTGACGTCCGCATCCGCGATAACAAATCCATAAGGGTGCACCGGATAAGACGGATTCGGAACAAGGACGGTGTCTCCCGGCCCAAGCACTGCCATCGCAAGATGAGCAATGCCTTCCTTGGAACCAAGCGTGACAATGGCTTCTGATTCCGGATCAAGATCAACATCAAACCTTTTTTTGTACCAGTCACTGATAGCCTTTCTCAGGCGGGGAATACCCTTGGACTGAGAATAGCGATGGGTGTCTCCCCGTTGCACGGTTTCTACCAGCTTATCGACAATGTGTTGGGGGGTTGGCTGGTCAGGATTCCCCATACCAAAATCGATGATGTCCTCCCCACGCGCGCGCGCTTCCCGCTTCAACTGATCTGTAATACTGAAGATATAGGGAGGTAAACGTCTAATTCGCGGAAAATCGTCCATTAAAAGGTCTTCTTTCTAAAAAGCATCCATAAAAAAGCCGGGCCTGCACCAGAGTGCAGACCCGGCACTCATTCGGGGGTCTAAATTACCGCTGCTGCAGCGGTTGCTGTCGTCATGGCAATCGCCAACCTATATGTGCACGCAGCCATTGCAGTAACTGCAATGGGTGGAACGCTTGTAGGAAGTTGAACGACCACGCTGGTTGCCCGATTGTCTAATTTCCCGACATCTTACCTAAGTCGCGCACTCAGGTCACGCGCCCAGTGCTTCCCGCTCGCTGGCCTCTTGGCTCTGGCACATAGAAATAAACCAGCGTCGCCCCAACAACCAGAAAAAAGATGGCAGCAATAAAAACAGATTCGTATCCATACCAGGTCGCCATAGCACCACCCAGAAGAGGACCGATTGATCCTGCGACCTGGGCTACGGTGTTAGCAATCGCAATTCTGGCCGGCCGGTTATCCCTGTCCCCGAACTCCAGCACGATACTCCGGGAAGAGTTTTCAAACCCCTGGGACGCGGCACCGATACCAGCAAACACGACTACTGTCATGCCATAGGTGGGTGCTAGCAAAAGCATCGCTGACGCCAGGACCCACAACGTGGTAGACAGCAGAAAGACGAGTCTGAACCCCCGCGCATCCGCAATCGCACCCCAGACCAGGTTAGACACTGTACCGGCCATGGTGAAAGCAAAAGTAATAATGCCAAGAGTCACCCCCGACAGACCAATGCTGTTACCCGCATACAGGATATAAAATGGCATCGCCATCCTTCCCATCGTCGCTATTGCTCGCGCCACAAAGTATCGAGTAAATGCACGGTCCTTCTGCAGCAACTCTGGCACTTCCTTGAGCTGCTCCCACAAAGACACCTGCCGACGAACAGTCGGTGGCTGGGGTTCCCGCACCGCAATCAGCGAAACCAAGCCAATGGTTGTCAGCACAAACGCCAGGATAAAGGTGAGCGAGTACCCGGTGACCGAGGACTCTTCTCCAATCAGGTAGGTACCTCCAAGGTAGGCGACCGACGCAGATGTTATGCCCGCCAGAAAATTCCGCAACCCGGTTAATCGGCCACGTTTGGAAACCGGAATCACTTTTGACATCAGGAAGTTAAAAATTACTCCCTGCATTCCTTCAAACACGCCAAACAGTCCCATCAGGCAGATAATGGCAATCAAAGTGCCCTGCTCGCCCAGCAACAGCCCGGCAACGCCCATCAAAAGTACGCAGAACCTCATCGCCGCCCCCACCATAAACCCAATGGGCAGGACTCTCCGTCGGTGCGAGATCAGGTTGGCGCCAACCATGGGAGTCAGCATCTGACCGAAGCCCTGAAGAGACAAAGCCAGGCCAACGATAAGATTGGAACCACCCGAGAGCATTAAAAGATAGGCCGGAATGAAGGTTGGCGCGTTAATAAAACGAAAACCCGTTTGCCCCAGCATTCCGTGCACCAGATGGGCGAAGAAATTTCGCGTCAGGTTTCGCTGTACAAAGATTTCATAGCGCTGCTCGGCGTGTCGATCGGCGCGTGATGATTCACTCATGTGGCGGTGAGTTCTGGGGTGAGTTTTGAGGTCGCAAGTTCCAGGATCGAATTATCCGACTCCGATCCCAGACGGCGGGTGAAAACCTAGTTTATTCCTAGTCGGCGGGCCATATCCACTGCAGGCAGATACCCTGCCTGGAGAGTGCCGTCCTCGTACACCACCGCTGGTGTTCCGGTGACACCAAAAGCACCACCCATCGCATAGTGCTCTTGCACCGGGTTTGCACAGGTCTTCATCTCGATGTCTTTGCCTGCTTTCGAGTTCGTCATAGCCTTTTGTGGATCGTCAGCACACCATACCGCCACAGCCTTGTCATAAGAACCTGAGCCAACGCCCGCTCGTGGATAGGCAAGATACCTTACGGCGACCCCTAATTGGTTAAGCTCAGGGACTTCCTGATGAAGCTTCCGGCAATAGCCACAGTCGATATCCGTGAACACTGTAATCGTTGCCTTGGTAAGTTCCGGACGTGGCGAGAACACCACCATGTCAGATTCATTCAGACTCGCCAGCAGTTGTTTACGTTGTTTGGTTCGGCTTTGCTCTGTGGAGTTGACGAATCCAGACGGCTCAATAAAGAACAAGTCACCGGCAATAAAATAGTCCGCGGTCTCATTCATATAGAGAATCATGCCACCCTGCATCAGGACTTCAAAATATCCTTCCAGGACACTTCGCTTAACCCCCACTACGGGAAAATCCGGCCTGGTCAGCAGCAGTCTCTCTCTCGCTTCGGCAGCAGTCAGAGGAACAGGAACATCAGTCGCTACTGCCGCTATGGGAAGTGCCAACAATGCAATTATAAGAAATCTAGTAAGAGCCATAACTCCCCCGGTTCAGAAAAAACAGCGTTACTTTGCATTAAGAGCCTCTAGTCTGCAACGAAAGGTTACGCCAGCGGCCCGATTATCCGCGTGGATGGTGCCTCTCATGGAGTTCTTTCATTCGATGCTGGGCGACGTGCGTGTAAATTTGGGTTGTAGATAAGTCAGAATGGCCCAGCAACAGCTGTACGACGCGCAGATCCGCGCCGTGATTCAGCAAATGGGTTGCAAAAGCATGCCGCAGGGTGTGGGGCGATAGCTTCTTCTGAATGCCCGCGGTCTGCGCATGAGCCTTGATTCGGTACCAGAAAGCCTGCCGCGTCATCGCAACGCCTCTATTGCTAGGAAAGACGCAGTTCTGGGCAAGATTTTTTTTAAGCAGTTCAAGCCGCGCTTCGGCCAGGTAGCGGCTAACCCAGACGATAGATTCTTCACCCATTGGCACGAGCCGTTCCTTCGAGCCCTTTCCCACGATTCGTATAACGCCCTGGCGAAGGTTGATTTCACTGAGCTGAAGGTTAGTGAGTTCGCTGACTCGAAGCCCGCACGCATACAGAACTTCCAGCATCGTTCGATCACGCACACCCATGGATGTGTTGGTATCCGGCGCCGCAAGCAGACGTTCAACGTCCTGCTCCGTTAGCGTTTCCGGCAGCGGACGACCGAGCTTCGGGTTTTCTACCCGAAGTGTCGGATCATCACTCAGCATTTTCTCTCGCAGCAGGTAACGATACAGAGCACGAAGGCAGGAGAGACATCGAGCTGTCGATCGAGCCTTTAGTCCCTTGCCCATTCTGTATGACAGGTACTGAAGTATCTCTTCACGACGGATGGCGATGATGGATTTGGCCTGCCTCTGCGCCCAGTCGCCAAACTTCTCGAGATCACCTCTATAAGCCTTGAGGGTGTTATCGCTCAAGCCTTTCTCTAACCATAGCGCATCAAGGAATCGATCGATAAGCGCCTGGTCGGATGCGGTGGTCATAACGCTATCTTACTCCTAAAACAAAAAAGCCCGGATAAACCGGGCTTTTCTTGCTAAGGCGGCTCTAATTGAGCTTCTCTTTGATTCGAGCCGCTCGACCACTGAGCTCTCGAAGATAGTATAGCTTCGCCTGCCGAACGTCACCGCGACGTTTCACCGTCACGCTGTCTATCTGTCGGCTATGTGTCTGGAAAGTTCGCTCTACGCCAACCCCATGTGAAATCTTACGTACCGTAAATGCAGAATTCAGACCGCGATTACGCTTACCGATCACGACGCCTTCATAGGCCTGAAGTCGTTCCCGATCACCTTCACGAACCCGCACCTGCACAACAACAGTATCGCCACTACCGAACTCGGGAAGATCTGATTTCATCTGCTCGTTTTCGATGTGTTCCAAAATTTTATTCTTGCTCATTTCTCGTTCCTTCAAGTCTCGCGTTTCGCAAGGTACTCATCTAGTAGTTGTTTCTCTTCTTCTGTCAACGTCCTGGCTGTTATCAGGTCAGGACGCTTTTTATACGTTCTTCCAAGTGACTGCATCTTTCGCCAACGTGCGATCTGACCATGATCGCCACTCATCAGTACCTCCGGCACTGTCAAACCATCTTCGGTTTCCGGCCTCGTGTACTGAGGGTAGTCCAGCAGACCATTCGAAAATGAATCCTGCTCAACTGAGTCTGCATCACCCACCGCACCCGGCAGTAGCCGGGTTACACCATCTATTAGTAGCATGGCCGGTAACTCTCCACCACTGGCAACAAAGTCACCGATGGACACTTCCATATCAATAACCGATTCAATTAACCGCTCATCGATACCTTCATATCTTCCTGCTACCAGGATCACTTCCGGGAGCATCGCCAACCTCGCCAGATCAGCCTGGTCAAGCGGCTTTCCCTGCGGCGACAGATAGATCACCGGGCACTGCCCCTGGGCTTTATTTTTCGCCGCATTTATTGCGTCTTTTAACGGCTGGACCTTCATCAGCATGCCCGGGCCGCCACCATAAGGCTTGTCGTCTACCGTACGGTGTTTATCTTCTGTAAACTCACGAGGGTTCCAAACTTCCAGAGCGAGCAATCCTTTTTCGACCGCCCTTCGAGAGATACCGTAGTCCGTGACGGCCTTAAACATCTCAGGGAATAACGACACGACACCGATCCACATGACGCTACCCTTTCTCTCTAACTCGTAATCTGAATCCCAATCCCTTTTAACTGCTAGTAGTCCGAATCCCAGTCTACTGTCACAATGCCGGTTTCCTGGTCTACCTGCTTTACAACCTCACCCTCTACATAGGGGATCAGTCTCTGTTCCTTATCGATGCTGTCATCGGTAGGTTCAACTACCATGACGTCATTAGCACCAGTCTCTAACATGTGGTCAATCTGTCCGAGAACCTCGCCACCGCTGTTCCTAACTGCCAACCCTTCGAGCTGAAACCAGTAGAACGCTCCTTCTTCAAGGTCTGGCATCGTATCAATGCCGACATGAACCTCGTACCCGATCAGATCCTCTGCACGATCCCGGGTGTCAACCCCCTCAAGTTGGACAATAAGCCGTTTACCGCTGGCTTGCCCCTCCTTGACCGTGATTTCTTTTTCGGCTCCACCCTTACGGAGTATCCAGGGCGAGTAATCAAGAATTGCTTCCAGCGGGTCGGTGTAAGAAAAGACTTTGACCCAACCCTTTAACCCGTGGGTGCCATTAATACTGCCCAGACGTATTTCATTCACATCTGGCATTCACGTATTAGGTTATGCAGCTTCTTCGCTACTTTTGCCCGCTGTTGCTTTGCGGTAATCCTTAACCACCTTTCTTACTCGGTCCGACATCTGCGCGCCTTGTCGTACCCAGTAATCGACCCGTTCCAGATCAATCCGGGTGCCTTCTGACGCACCACGGGCAAGTGGGTTGAAAAATCCCAATCGCTCAATGAATCGACCATCTCGGGATACACGGCTATCAGCCACGTGAACGTGATAGAACGGGCGCTTCTTGCTACCACCTCTCGCCAAGCGAATAGTGACCATCTAATTGTTTTCCTTTAAAAATTAGTGTTCCGAAGCCCTGCGGGTCCTCGAAAGGGGGCGTATTGTACGGCAAAGACCCCGGAAATAAAATAGCTCGTGACTTTACAACCAACCCGGGCATCAAAACTCATAAGTTATTGTTTACTAACATCTATTTCCATTATCTACCCGGGAATCCACCACCCGGCGGCTGCATCATGCCTCCCATACCTCGCATCATGTTGCTCATCCCGCCTTTTTTACCCAGCTTCTTCATCATCTTCTGCATCTGTTTGTGCTGCTTCAGTAATCGGTTGATATCCTGGATCTGCGTTCCGGAACCGCCGGCAATCCGCTTCTTTCTGGATCCGTTAATGCTATCAGGATAATGCCTTTCCCCTGGGGTCATTGAATTGATGATGGCTTCCATCTGAATGAACGACTTATCGTTAATTTTTCCCTGGGCGGCCTGGGACACTTTGCCCATACCCGGCATCTTGTCCAACATGCTCGCAATGCCACCCATGTTGTTCATCTGCTGTATCTGATCCTTAAAGTCTTCAAGGTCGAACTTCTTGCCTTTTTTAATTTTTCTGGCAAGTTTCTCAGCTTTCTTCTTATCAATTTTTTGTTCGGCATCTTCGATGAGCGACATAACATCGCCCATGCCAAGAATTCGCGATGCAATCCGATCAGGGTAAAACGCGTCCAGCGCATCAATTGTTTCACCGACACCCATATACTTGACGGGCTTACCGGTAATGGATTTGACAGATAATGCTGCACCACCCCTGCTGTCCCCATCCGCCTTACTAAGAATCACACCGGTCAGCGGCAACACATCGCCAAACGCCCGCGCAGTATTCGCGGCGTCCTGACCTGTCAGCGCATCAACCACGAACAAAGTTTCCGTTGGCGTCAATACCTGATGAAGATCACGGATCTCCTGCATCATCTCTTCATCAATACCCAGCCGGCCGGCCGTGTCGATGATAAGCACATCGGCAAATTGTTTTTTCGCCTCTGCCAATGCAGCCTTGGCGATAACAACTGGCTTCTGGTCGATGTTCGACTCAAAGAAGTTGAGCTGAGCCTGCTCCGCCAGGGTTCGAAGCTGCTCGATTGCTGCAGGCCGGTATACGTCTGTGCTCGCGACCATCACAGACTTCTGGCTTTTGTTCTTCAACCACAGACCAAGTTTGGCCGTTGACGTTGTTTTACCCGCTCCCTGAAGTCCAGCCATCAAGATCACTGCCGGGGGCTGCACAGAGAGGTTAAGTTCGCCTTCCCCGGCTCCCATAACCCTGACCAGTTCGTCATTAACAATTTTGATAAAAACCTGTCCGGGGGACAGGCTTGCTGCGACTTCTACACCCAGGGCCCTGGCTTTAACGCTCTCAATGAAGTCTTTGACGACGACCAATGCAACGTCGGCTTCCAACAGGGCTATTCGCACTTCCCGCAGGGCTTCCTGAATATTTTCTTCCGTTAGTTTAGCTTTGCCTGTAATAGAGGAAAGCGCGGAGCCAAGCCTCTCTGTTAATGATTCGAACACTGATTTACCTGATACTTGTGACTGGTTTGGGCTAGTATAACGAATCCCACCGGCCCGTTGTGAAGTGGTGAATAATTGATTGGATTAACGATATGTTGATGATCACCTCAGGCGTTGCCGCCAGCCTTTGCTATCTGGCTGCAACCGGATTACAGCTACAAAGGATGCTGAAAGGTAGCGGCGTGGGTAGCTGGGTTAAACTGCTCGCCGCACTTGCCATCATTTTGCATGGGTTCACCGCGTCCTGGGGTTTCAGCAACACCAATGGTTATGACCTGGGTATCTACCCGATGCTTTCGCTGATGTCCCTTTCCATCGGCGCCATTGTTCTAATCAGTAGTCTGCGGCGGCCGGTCGATAACCTGTTCGTTTTCGTCTTTCCTCTCGCAATCAGCACCATTCTTCTCCAGATTATTTTAAAAGGTGACTACACGCCGATCCAGGATATTACCCGAGGCATCTTCGGCCATATTGCCTTGTCTATTATTGCTTATAGCCTGCTTACGATCGCAGCAGCACAAGCCCTGCTCCTTTCCTTTGGTGACAACATGCTCAGGCATCACCGGCTCGTCATCCTGAGGAACCTGCCACCGCTTGAAACCATGGAACACCTGATGTTCGAGATAATCTGGGTCGGGCTTGTTTTCCTGACTCTGAGCATAGGATCGGGGTTTGTTTTCCTGGACGATTTTTCGGAGCCAGGCTTGATTCACCATACCGCAATTACACTGGCTGCCTGGATTGTGTTCATGGTTCTAGCCTGGGGGCGTTATCAACTGGGCTGGCGAGGGGCGATAGCCTCGAGATGGACGTTGTTCGGTTTTGTACTACTCGTTCTGGGCTATTTCGGCAGTAAGCTTGTGCTCGAGGTTATTCTTGGAAAAAGTTGAGTTTTACAGCACTTGACACCGAAAAGCGTAATCCGTACAACTGCAATCTCTGAACTTCCGCGAGGTCTCCATTCTTGGACGATCTGTCGACAGGCGCTTTATTTGGCTCCATTGCCCTACTTGTCATAATCTCTGCCTATTTCTCAGGATCTGAAACGGCCATGATGGCGCTCAATCGCTATCGGCTGAAGCATCTATCCAACAAAGGACACGGCGGTGCATCCCGCGCGAACAAGCTGCTGGAGCAGCCCGACCGACTGCTTGGCGTCATCCTGATTGGCAATAACCTGGCAAATTTCACTGCGGCATCATTAGCAACCTTGCTGGCAATAAAACTCCTGGGCGACGATGGCATCGCCGCGGCACCTATTATTTGCACCATTGTGTTTCTTGTATTTGCTGAGGTTGCACCAAAAACACTCGCCGCGCTTTACCCCGAAAAGGTGGCACTCCCCTCTTCCTACATGCTGCAATTTCTTCTATGGATTTCTTATCCGTTTGTCTGGCTGGTGAACACTACGGCGAATGGCTTCCTGAAGTTATTTGGTGTCAGCCCCGACGATGCCGGTGAAGATAACCTTAGCGTGGATGAACTGAGAACTGTGGTTTTTGAAGGGTCCCAGATTGCCGGGCACCACCAGGACATGATGCTTGGTGTACTCGACCTCGGCAACGTTACCGTAGACGACATCATGGTGCCAAGAACGGAAATTATCGGCATTGACATTGAAGACGACATGGACGAGATAGTAACCCAGTTCCGTTCCAGTCAGCACACACGCCTTCCTATATTCAAGGAAGATGTAGACCGCATTATCGGTATGTTGCATATTCGAAATGCCGCGCGATTCCTGATTGATGGCGAGCTAACAAAAGCCGCTCTGCTTCAGGAATCGGTTGAGCCTTACTTTGTTCCTGAGGGCACGCCGCTACAGAAACAGCTGATTAACTTTCAGAATGAGAAAGAGCGTATCGGACTTGTCGTTGATGAGTATGGAGACATCCAAGGAATCGTCACCATCGAAGATATCCTTGAAGAGATCGTGGGCGACTTTACCAGTAATATTGCAGCGACCAGTGTGGATATCCATCCACAGAAAGACGGGAGCTACCTGGTAGACGGCGGTACGCATATCAGGCTTATTAACAGATCACTTAACTGGACCCTGCCGGTTGAAGGACCCAAGACGCTCAACGGTTTAATCACCGAGTATCTTGAGACCATCCCTGACGCAAACGTCTGCTTCACCATCGAAGGCTACCGGTTCGAAATCATCCAGATCCAGGACAATATGATCCGGACGGCCAAACTCTCTGAGCCTCCAGAACCATTTTAAAGAACAAGAAACACGTGCGAGGTGATATATAGATTGAAGGGGAATGAAGGAAGTTAGATCTAACTCCCTCCGCCCCCTTTTAACTCAGGCTAGCGCCATTTACGATTGATGGCGGCGATAATAGACTTGAAAGCAGCGGTCGTCGTGTTCTGACTGATACCAACACCATAGTACTTGTTACCATCCTCATCAGTGATGGCAAGAATACAAATTGCCTGAGCCTCGGAGCCCTCATTCAAGGCATACTCCTGATAATCCGCAACATTAAGCGGTTCATTCAGCGTTGTAACCATCGCGTTGATAAATGCATCTATTGGACCCGAGCCAACGCCACTGACGTCAACTTCATTATCCGCAACCCGGATCTTCGCCTGGCAACTCTCACTATCTTTCCCTTCAGTTTGTACCTGGTAGTCCAGCAACTGGTAAGGGCCCTCAACATCAATGAACTCGCTAACGAATGTCTGCCAGATAACATCGGGTTTGAGTTCTCCACCATCTGCTTCCGAGACCGCCTGCACAATAGGACTAAATTCAAGCAGCACTGATCGCGGCAGTGAAACTCCGAAGTAATTCTCAAGGATGAAGGCAACTCCACCCTTTCCCGATTGGCTATTCACTCTTACGGTTTCACGGTACGAACCCCCAACATCAGAAGGGTCGATGGGCAGATAGGGTACTTCCCATGCGTTATCACTACCAGACTCAACAAACTGCATACCTTTCTTAATAGCATCCTGGTGAGAACCCGAAAACGCCGTAAATACAAGCTCTCCCGCATAGGGTTGCCTGATGTGAATCGGTATCTTGGTGCACTCTTCGGATACCTCAACGATCTTTGACATTTCACCGAAATAAAGTTGCGGGTCAATACCCTGAGAGAACATGTTCATCGCCATGGTCACCAAATCCAAATTACCGGTTCGCTCACCATTACCAAAGAGTGTGCCTTCTATTCTTTCCGCTCCGGCCATTAGTCCAAGCTCGGATGCAGCCACACCAGTCCCGCGATCATTGTGCGTATGCAAGCTGATAATCGCGTTTTCTCGATGAGGCAGGTGTCGCGTAAAATACTCAATCTGATCCGCATAAACATTGGGCGTTGCCATTTCAACCGTACTGGGCAGGTTCAAAACGATCTTGTCATCGACAGTTGGCTGCCAGACATCCATCACCGCCGCGCATATCTCAACCGCAAAATCCATTTCAGTCGCCGTATAGCTCTCGGGCGAGTACTCCAACGTGAGCGCTGTTCCTGAGGCAACCAGTTCACGGGTATTATCTTTGACGATCTGGGTCGCGTCCGTTGCGAGATTAATTACTTCCTCACGGCTTTTGTTAAACACAACCTTTCTTTGCAGGGTCGATGTTGAGTTGTACAGATGGAAGATGACTCGCTTGGCGCCTGCCACCGCTTCACAGGTTCGCTTGATTAATTCCTCTCTTGCCTGACACAACACCTGGATCGTGACGCCGTCCGGAATACGATCTTCTTCGATGATCTTTCGGACAAAATCGAAATCAGTTTGTGACGCCGCAGGAAAACCCACTTCAATTTCGGTGAACCCAATGTCCAGCAGCAAGTCATACATTTTCTGCTTTTCGTTCGGCGTCATCGGTTCAATCAGCGCCTGGTTGCCATCTCGCAAATCGACGCTGCACCAACGCGGAGCGTCAGTAATGACCTTGTCCGGCCAGGTTCTGTCAGGCAAGGGAATGGGCTTAAATGGTTTGTATTTCTGGAACGGCATCGTCTTTCGTGTGACTGTGCCACTCGTTCGAGCAGAATTTGTCGATTGATCTTCAGCATTCATTGTTGGTATCTCGAGTATTCAGTTGGGAAGCTGCTGTTTAAGCAGGAGTCGAGCAATGCAGGAGTTTGGAAGGCCGCCTACAACGGCAGTCGTAGCAGCGCCAGAAGACCAGGCGCAGACGCAAGCAGCAGAGTGGGTCTGCTGGCTGTTGGAACCGTGTCATTTTTAACAGTGTTCATTGTGTTCATTGTCTGCTTTGTCAGTATTGACGGTAATTGTGCTTTCAGGAGCAAAACTATAGCTTGCTCAGTATAATTTGCAAGTCTAACGATCCTACTCGGGGCCATATTATTTTAGTGGTTTAAGATCTTTCCTGAATCGCTTGAAGTTTCTTACGTACCCCTGAGCACTCATTACAAGACCCTTAGTGGCCGCCTCGTTAAGCTCACGTACGATCTTTCCAGGAGACCCCATTACCAGGGAACCATCTGGGATTTCCTTACCTTCAGGGATCAGCGCATTGGCACCGATCAGGCAATTTTTCCCAATCTTGGCCCCATTCAGGACTACTGCATTTATACCTATCAGGGAGTTGTCTCCAATTGTACAGCCGTGCAGCATCACCTTATGGCCTATTGTTACACCGCGTCCAATTGTCAGAGGCATACCTGGATCAGTATGCAGCACCGATCCATCTTGAACGTTGGAACCTTCGCCTACCGTGATAACGTCGTTGTCGCCACGCAGCACCGCGTTGAACCAGACACTTGCGTCATTTTCGAGAACGACAGACCCGAGTACCGTCGCGGTATCTGCAACCCAGCAGTCCCCATTCATTTCCGGTGTCCTGTCCCCCAGTGCATAGATCATGATTTGTTAACTCCTGATTGTTCTTACGAATATTATTTGCGGAAACTCTAGCATACTGCCACGTCAGTCAACGGCTACTTCAACCCAACCTTCATAAACTCTATGACTATCATTGAAGTCAGCCCCCATATTTCATGGCCATCAAACTTAAATGCCGGAACCTGATGAGATTCCCCGTGCCTGGAAATATCGTCAATACGGATAGGTGTTGCGGTCGAAAAATAGGCCAGAGGGACTTCAAACACTGATGCAATTTCATCAGGATTCGGACGCAATCGAATACCCTGGCGAACAATCCCCACGTAGGGTTTAACCAGCAATCCATGCTTGGAAACAACCGGCCGAAGCGACCCAATGACATCGACATCTTCAGGAGAGACCCCCAACTCCTCTTCATTTTCCCGCAGCGCGGTGAACTCCAGTGAGTGGTCCGTTCGATCTTCCTTACCTCCAGGAAACGCTACCTCACCGCCATGGCTACTCAGCCCACGGGCCCGCTCGGTTAACAGGATACGCACGCCAGAAGTATCCGCCAGAATAGGCACGAGTACGGCGGCACGAGCACGTTCTTGATGAATTGAATGAGGCTCAGCGGGTTTGTGCTGCTGCAGATTTTTTCTAATGTCGCCGATCACAAGACATCCTATATACTAGGTCACATGAAATATTGTAGCCAATGCGGCGACACCGTGTCGCACATCGTACCCGAAGGGGACAACCGTCCAAGATATGTTTGCACATCCTGCAAAACCATCCACTACCAGAACCCCAAGGTAGTGGCCGGTTGCCTGCCTTTTTTTGAAGACAAGGTGCTTTTGTGTAAACGTGCGATTGCACCCCGCAATGGCTATTGGACCCTGCCCGCCGGATACCTTGAAAACGGCGAGACAACATCACAGGGGGCAGTTCGAGAAACCATAGAGGAAGCTAACGCCAACGTTGAACTTGGGGATGTTTACACCCTGTTCAGCTTGCCCCACATTTCCCAGATCTACCTGTTCTACCGGGCAAGACTGATAGATCTTGATTTTTTTCCAGGCCAGGAAACCCTGGAGACGAGACTATTTTCTGAACACGAGATACCGTGGAACGAGTTGGCTTTCCCGGTCATCACCGAAACCCTCGAACATTACTTTCAGGACCTGCCGGCGGGCCACTTCCCAATAAGGTCACAGGACATCGTGATCGACCGCAAACGGCACCCTATCAAATAGCCGAGTTTAATTGAAAACTAACCGACCCAGGCGCGAGCATTTCTGAAAAGGCGCATCCAGGGCGCGTCCTCTTTCCAGCTATCCGGTCGCCATGAATATTGCACTGCCCTGAACACCCGTTCAGGATGAGGCATCATGGCGAGCACCCGGCCATCTTCGCTCGTTACAGCCGTTAACCCGCCGGGGGAGCCGTTAGGGTTGCAGGGATAGCTCTTGGCAGGCTCGCCATAGTGATCGGTAAAACGCATCGCGATTTGCTCGTTACGCTCAAGGTCGGCCATCGCCAAACTGGTCATCGTCGCTCGACCTTCACCGTGGCTCACTACAATCGGCAGCAAAGCGCCGCGCATACCCTTCAGGAAAATCGATTGCGTCTGCTCGATACGCACAAGCGACAGCCGCGCCTCAAACTGTTCTGACTCATTACGAATAAACTTCGGCCATGAGTCTGTTCCTGGGATCAGTTCTTTTAGCGTTGCCAGCATCTGGCACCCATTACACACGCCCAGGGAGAAGGTGTCGGGCCGATTGAAAAACCGCTGAAACTCGTCCCGAACCCTGGAATTGTAAAGAATGGATTTCGCCCAACCTTCCCCCGCACCCAGAACATCCCCATAGGAAAAGCCGCCACAGGCCACCAGGCCTCTGAACTGTTCCAACGTTGTTTTTCCTGAGATCAGCTCACTCATGTGAACATCAACCGCTGTAAAACCGGCCCGCGTGAAAGCCGCTGCCATTTCCACCTGACTGTTTACACCCTGCTCTCGAAGTATCGCCACCAGTGGCCTGATACCAGTTGCGATCATCGGCGCGGCTATATCCTGGTTGATGTCGAATTGGTGTTCGACCGATAGCCCCGGATCATCATCTTCAGCCACAGTATTGAATTCTTCCTGCGCACACTTGGGATTATCACGCAGCCCTTGAATCTGGAAACTGCTCCGCGCCCAATGTGTTTCCAACTCTTTCCTGGTGGACAAAAAGAGCTCTTCCTTTCCCTGTTTGATACTGATCGACTGATCTAGGCGGACACGTGCAATTTCCTGCCCGACCAAGCCATGATTCGCAAGCTCTTCCATTACGCTTTCCAGCGTCCTGGCATGCACCTGAATCACAACGCCGAGTTCCTCGTTAAAGAGGAAATCAATCGGGTCATTGCCAGAGGGGACGACAATATCTAGGCCGGTTCGCGCTGCGAATGCCATCTCCAGCAGCGTCGTGATCAAGCCACCGTCAGATCGATCATGGTATGCCAGAACCTCATCCAGGTTTTTCTGCAGGAACTGGAAGAGTTTTTTGAGCAATTCAGGATTTTCCAGATCCGGCGCTTCCGTTCCCATGGTGGAATAGGTCTGCCCCAGAATGCTTCCACCTAAACGCTGTTTGCCTGCCGCCAGGTCGAGCAAAAGTATGACTGTATCCTCCGGCAGTGGCCGGAGTTCCGGCGTTACTGCTTTTCGAATATCAGAAACGGGAACAAAGGCTGAAACAATCAGCGATACCGGGGAAGTCACCGCTCTGGAATCTCCATCTTCCTGCCAACGTGTCTGCATCGACAGGGAGTCCTTACCGACAGGTATAGTGATACCAAGCGCTGGACACAGCTCGATGCCGACGGCTTCAACAGCGTCAAACAACGCTGCATCTTCGCCCGAAGCACCTACCGCGGCCATCCAGTTCGCCGACAAACATATGTCTTCGATTCTCTCTACTCTTGCCGCGGCAATATTGGTCAGTGCCTCGCCAATTGCCATGCGGGCCGAAGCTGCGCTGGACAAGATAGCCAGCGGAGTTCTCTCGCCCATCGCCATCGCCTCTCCGGTATACCCGGAAAACCCTGAGGCAGTCACTGAGACATCTGCAACGGGTGTTTGCCAGGGACCGACCATCTGGTCACGGGCGACAAGCCCGCCAACGGAGCGGTCACCGATAGTGATCAAAAATTTCTTACTGGCGACAGTAGGATGACTCAATACACGGACTAACGCCTCGCCCAGATTAATTCCGGATGGCAATGGCTTTGTTTTTACAGCTTCACGGACAACTGACTTGTGTAGCTTCGGCGGCTTACCAAAAAGAACGGATAAGGGGATATCGACCGGCGAACCACCAAGCATTGAATCGGTCACTTCAAGCTGATCGCCTTCTTTAGCTTCGCCAACAATTGCATAAGGGCATCGTTCCCTTTCACAGATCCTTGCGAAACGTTCGACATCGTTCTGAGGGACCGCAAGCACATACCGCTCCTGGGCTTCGTTGCACCAGATTTCACGCGGTGTCATACCAGGCTCCGCATTCGGGATTTTTCGAAGCTCGAAAGAACCACCGACACCACCATCCTTGACCAACTCAGGAAGGGCGTTCGACAGACCACCTGCGCCCACGTCATGGATGAACTGAATGGGATTGTCAGCCCCCAATTGCCAGCACTGGTCGATAACTTCCTGACAACGATGCTGAAGCTCTGGGTTTCCGCGCTGCACACTCGCAAAGTCCAGGTCCGCGGTGCTTTCGCCTGATGCCATGGAAGAGGCAGCTCCACCGCCTAAGCCAATTAACATCGCAGGACCGCCGAGTACAATCAGGGCTGCGCCGATCTCAATACCGTCTTTCTGAACATGTTCTGCCCGGATGTTCCCTAAACCGCCGGCGATCATAATGGGCTTATGGTAGCCGCGAATCTCGCCATTCACTTCCTGCTCGAAGGTTCTGAAATACCCGGTAATGTTAGGGCGGCCAAATTCGTTATTGAAAGCTGCTCCGCCAATTGGTGCACTAATCATGATATCCAGAGCGGACGAAATACGATCTGGTTTACTGGCATCTGTTTCCCAGGGTTGTTTCGAGCCCGGAATATTGAGATTGGAAACCGTGTAGCCTGACAACCCTGCTTTCGGTTTACCACCCCGGCCGACGGCCCCTTCGTCCCTGATTTCTCCACCGGAACCGGTTGCTGCACCGGGGAAAGGCGCTATTGCTGTCGGGTGGTTGTGGGTTTCCACTTTAATCAGGATGTGAACGTCTTCCTGGTACTCCTTATACTCTCTGTCGCGCGGGTCCGGGTGGAAACGGCTGGATGGATGTCCCGAGATAACCGCCGCATTATCTTCATAGGCAGACAGCACACCTTCACCGTTGGTCTTGGCGTAGGTGTTTTGAATCATGTCCATCAACGAATGATCTTTTTCCTCACCATCGATGGTCCAACTGGCCCGAAACGTTTTGTGCCTGCAATGTTCGGAATTCGCCTGTGCGAACATCATCAGTTCCACATCGGTAGGATTGCGATTTAACTCAGTGTAGGCATCTTCAAGGTAACTGATTTCGTCACTGGTCAGCGCCAGGCCAAGCTCCACGTTGGCGAGTTGCAAGGCCGAAATTCCTTGACCCAATAAATCAACCTGCCCCAATGGACCGGGCTCTGTTGCTTCAAACAGGTACCCGACTTCAGTCGTACCAACGACTTCTTCAGTCATACGGTCATGAATAAACTGATCGGCTACATTAGGTTTGTCAGCGTCAATACGATAAGCGATACCGCGCTCAATCCTGATGACCTTTTCGAGGCCACAGATTCGAGCAATATCAGTTGCTTTGGAACTCCAGGGTGAAATCGTGCCACTTCTTGGCACCACCAGGCGCAACAGATGATCGGATGACATCAGGTCGCTACGCTGGTTCTCCTGCGCGCCATAGCGCAGTAAGCCAGTCAGGACAGCCAGATCCTGCTGATCAAGCTCTTCGTTCAGATCGACAAAATGCATGAACTGTGTGTCAATCCTGTTGACATCCAGGCCCTCAGCGGCCAATTCAGAATGAAGTTTACTAACCCTGAACGACGACAAAGCAGTCGGCCCCGGCAAAACCAGCATTACCATTATTTTCTTCGCTCCCTAAAAAAAGCTGACATCAACGCTTTGCATTCCTTTTCCAGCACACCTTCACTTACAGTAACTTTGTGATTCAGGCCGGGATTATCCAAAACCCTGAAGGAGGAGCATACCGCTCCCGCCCTTGGCTCTCTTGCTCCGAATATCAGCCGCTCAATTCGGGCGTGAACAAGCGCGCCAGCGCACATGGTACAGGGTTCAACGGTCACCACCAGCGTGCAGCCCGGTAAACGGTAGTTCCCAAGGGTTTGCGCTGCATCCCTGAGTGCCATGATCTCTGCATGGGCTGTCGGATCATGACCGCTAATAGGCTGATTGAACCCCCGACCTATGATTCGGTTTTCACGGACGACGACCGCACCCACGGGCACTTCATCATGTCGGCCAGCTTCCCCGGCAAGCGCCAGAGCAACCTGCATCCACTCTTCGGACATCAACCCCACGCTATCATTACCGTCGGTTTACGGGATTTAATATCAATCGAAGCATGCGCCTTTAGCGCAAAGGTAAGAGCAAAGGTAAGAGCAAAGGGTAGAGCGGTCATAACGTCTATAGTCTTCTAGGTTAAACGCGCGGCAGCCTCAACACACCATCTACCACCACCGACCGCGCCAACGGGTTTCACCGGCAAATTGACTACAAATAGCAAGCAAAGGCAAGCTGAAATAGGCGATAAGTACCGTTAATTTCCTGCCACCGGGCTCTCGATTTTCGAGCGGCATTTTAGGGTAGTTTGAGCCCAGCAGTAACGCTCAGAAAGTCAGGGGACTTTAATGTGTCACTTATGCCTGCGCGAGCCGCTCGATCCCGGCTAAAATGTAGACCACCACGCGCTCAATTGTCTCGTTCCTGTCAAACCCTTCGGTTGCGGCAAGCTCTGCCGCGGCGATAGACGCGCCTGACGACATGCTGACAACCATCATCGCCTGGCGCTGATCCAGGTGATACTGTTCTGCCGCCATGCGCACCAGGAAGCGAGCAACCTGGCGACTATGTTGATCACGTTTGGCTTTAATCTCTGACGCAATTTCCGGTTGAGAAAGCAGCAGCGGCAAGATATTCCCGGGCGCGTGGTGGTCAAAATTACTGGTGACGGAAAGCCGGACGATATCTTCGAAGTTTTTCACTTCGCGCGCCACTGAACGGAACTCCTCGGCAAAGCGCTGATACTCCCGCAGAAGGAGTGTCTGTAGCAATTCAGGGCGACTCGAAAAATAGTTATAAACCAAAGGCGCTGACACACCCGCTGTTTTGGCCAGACCTTCCATTGTGAATGCCTGTACCCCTCCCGCAATCACCATGGTAAGCGTCGTGTCCAGCAACTGATTACGCCGCGCTGTCGGCGAAAGCCGGGTTCTTAATCGCTGCTTCTCCATCACCGCATTCTATCTTTATTATTGACAATCTAAAATAGTGTGGTTATTTTTGACTGTCTAAAATAACCATAGCTAGAGATTAATCATGACCTACGCTGCTCATCGACGCATTATTGATGTCGATTCACACCTGATTGAACTTGATGACTTTCTACATACTGCCGCCAGTCCCGAACACCTGGATCTTGTGCCATCAATGCTCGAGCAAAAAGGACTGCCAGTTGTTAAGGCCGGGCTGGACCGCGGCCGGGAATTATTCGAAAAAAGGCAAAATGACCCATCAAGCATGGCTAAATTTGAAGCCTCGCTCATGGACAACACTAAAAATGGCTGGAGTCGGCTAGGCGCTTTTGACCCCAAAGAGCGTTCGCACACGCTCGACCTTTTAGGGTTTGAAATGCAATGGGTATTGCCGACCTTTTCTTTTCATCAGACCCTGGCCGCTGCCAAAGGAAAAGCACTCGAGGCGACTTCAATAACGCTCAACAAAGCCATGGCAAATTTCTGCGCCCATGACGATCGACTAAAAGCAGTCGGTTACTTACCGCTTAACCTGGGACCAGAAACAGCCAAAGCCATCATGGACGAAGGCTTCTCCCAGGGTTGCTACACGTTCCTGCTGCCCACCAACGAACCGAACCCAGAAGGTCGCTCATTTACGCATCCGGACTTCGATCCAATATGGGCAACCTTCGCGGAACGACAAACGCCCGTTGGCTTGCACGTTGCCGCCAATGGTGATTACAACCCGGTCTCGCCCAGTTTCAAGAATAACGGCAGGTCGGAGCTGGCTTTGGGCGGCGATGCACCGACCGGCGAATTAAGCCTGTTAAATATTGGCGCCAGCGCCCAGTTATTTTTATCCGCCATGATCTTTGATGATGTCTTTGCACGCCATCCCGAACTGCGCGTTATCAGCATGGAACATGCTGCGTCCTGGTTACCCTCGTGGATGCACCAACTCGACTTTACGGCGAAATTGTATAAACGTATGAGAAAGTTTGAAGAGGCACCCTCGGTAACGGCCAAGCGCCACCTAAAAGTCTCGCCATTTGCCGGCGAACCTGTCGGCTGGATAATCGACAACGTTGGCGAAGACATGCTGGTGTTTGCATCGGACTACCCGCATCCAGAAGGTACGGGTGACCCTATCGCCAAGTTCGAACGAACCATGTCGAACTGCAATCAAGCCACCATGGATAAATTTTACTTCGGTAACATGTTGGATGTCATGGGGCTGTCCTAAGCCTCAATTGCGCTTCCAGCTTATATCGTTACCTGCCAGGGCACCTGCGCGTCTGGCAAGCTCGGCGCGCAGACCCTATTTAGGAACCATTCACGTACCATTGCGTTAAGACGCTAGCCATACCCTGGCTCATGTGGCACCTTCATTATAAAAATCGGCAAAGTGTTGCTCTCTGTTATCTTTCAACATTCCAGCGGTTTCATCCATAAACCTATTTCGATCGCTTCTGGTTCTAAATATCCAAATGCACACGGTATCGTTGCTGTGGTAAATCGCTTTTAGCTCGTCATCGATATCACAAATTTCTTGTGGAATATCCGCTTCGATGCAAATCATCTTGCCCCCCGACCTGCATCCTACATGCAGCTGATCAATAACAAAGTTCTACCGCCATTAGACAGGGCCGGCGCTTTCTAGAACGGCCTGTAGCGCCGGTTTTTCACTTTTACATTTAGCCCTGTTTCCCTAGTTATAGTTAAAAACCGCTTCCAGGGGGATACCAAATTCATTGCTAATCTTAAACGCAACCTCCAAGGAAGGAGAATATCTATCCTTTTCAATTGCGATTATTGTCTGACGAGTTACCCCAACCTTTTCCGCTAAAGTTTGTTGCGACATCTCACCGGCCTCGAACCTCAACTTTTTGATGTTGTTGGTTATTTTCTTCGACAACTTAAAACCCTTTTCGGTAGTAATAAAGTTGAGTTAAAAAATGAGTAACCTCTGCTAAAACAAAGAACAAAAGTAACAAATGAAACACGCCACCAGGCGTCGTTAAGATAGGTAAATGATCAAACCAGGTATTTAGTAAAATGTGCCCCATATAAAACCAAATGCAGGCACTTAAAACCCAGTAGCTGTATCTGTAAGAAACCTTTTCGATCAGCTTGTCTCGCTCATCTGCTAGTTGTGAATTATTCTTAAAGCTCACAAACACCTGAATAATGCTTTCTAAAACAGCGATCAAAACAATCAGGATAATGAATTCAACTAACCCCGGTGGTTCAGCGCTAAGTCTTAAATTTGTAAAACTTCCATAGAAATACCATCCGAATACCAGCAAGGTCACTCCTAGAGAAGCGATTAAACCTTTTTCCTTATTCGAAAACTCCATACAATTCCCTGTGTCTACTTATTTTTACATAATGTATAGTATTTTTTACACATAATCACACGCCTTTTTCGTTACTTAAGGTTGAGAATCGTCACCGTGGTGTAGTGTGTTGTGGTGTGTTTACGCTTATGCGGGTCCGCTTTTCCTACATCCAAGCTTCTCAAACATAGCGTTAAACTTTGCCAACCTGTTTTGTATTGTTACTGTTTCGCTTGGCAGCCGGTATACGCAACTCACTGTTCCGGTGAATACTCAAGGTAATCAAGTCTGCCATTTAGAAATGGCTGCTACTTTTACTGAGCCAGATCTCCCAAAGTTGCCTCCGGCACTTTACGCCGACCCCACCAATAAAGTTCCCATGACAACTGACCTGGTTTGACCGAGCTAGCACCAGGACGTAAATTGCTGAACTACAGAAAAGCACCGGACAACAGACGATGCGAAACGACGCAGAGCTTCTCGACTACATTCTTTCCCACATTGATCACGGTACAACCGATCTCGGTGATGAAATTTGGTACGAGCCAGTTGAAAACTACAGTTCTCAGGCGCGCTTTGATTCAGAGCGCCGACTTATGCGACGGTTACCTATCCCATTTTGCCCGATCGCCGCATTGCCTGAGCCTGGCTCATATGTGGCGCGCAACTCTGCTGGCGTACCTATTGTGGTAGTCCGAGATCTCGATGGGACTATTCGGGCATTTCGAAACGCCTGCCGTCACAGGGGTATGCAATTGGCTGAGGGTTCAGGACATACAAAGCTATTTCGTTGTACTTATCATGGCTGGGCATACCGGTTGGATGGTCGGCTTGAATACGTACCGCACGATCACGGCTTCCCTAACCTTGACAAAGATGGCAACGGTTTAGTGCCAGTTCATGCGGTAAACGTCCAAAGTGGACTGGTATTTATCACACAGGATCAACCCGTTGGGCCTGGCGCACTGGAATCCTTACCGGATCTACTATCAGACGATCAGGTCCTGTTTGAATCAGATGAGCACGTGGACAAGATCAACTGGAAACTCACAGCGGAAGGTACGCTTGAGGGTTATCACATCAAGCCAACGCACCCGGAATCCTTCTTTCCTTATGGTTATGACAATTTAAACGTCATTGAGTTACAGGGGCCGAATTCCCGCGTCTGCTTCCCCTTCAGGCGCATTGAAAAATTACGCGATGCGCCACGGGAAAACCTGTCACTCGATCGTATGGTCACGCTGGTCAACCGTATATTTCCGTTTGCCTCGGTCACCCGACTTGCTCAGCATTACAATGTTAGCCTGGCTGAACCCGAATCACCGACGCGAACCCGATACTTCAGTTACAAACTCACGCTGCCAATCACTGATGGCGGCGCAGTCACTGAAGAAATTCTGGCAAGGGCTAAAAAAGATGCCGCTTTCCTTTCTGATACCGGTAACAAGGAAGACGCGAAAGTAGTGAGTGACATTCAAGCTGCCATCGGTTCAGGTGCCAACACCCACTACCAGTTTGGTCGGTTTGAATCAGCGATTGGACACCTTCATCGAAATCTGGCGCGCTACCTGGAACGATTGGATCAGCTTGAGCGCGACGTTTGATCAATGGCGTACACAATTTAAAGGGGTAGAAGATTCGAGTTGGCTCCTGGCATAACCCGCCATGGCCGCTGCTAGGGTCTGTTGCTCAGAAACCCAAATCACGAATGTACTCGAAAGATAAGCCCGTGAAGTTCTGACAAGTTAACTTGTCAGAATCCTGCAAACGGATTGTCGCCGGACTGGTGATCATCATTGCCGTTATCATCAATATTTACCGTAACCGCAACGAGAGCGTGGGCGATTTTTTCCAGTCCTGCTAAAACGTTAACCTTCCACATTGCTTAGCGAGGAGCCGACCCGTTAAAACAAATATTGCCTTGACAGCGTACCCGCTGTATTCAACGATAGGCCCTGTACAGACATTGCACAACCAATGTCTACAAAGTATCTTCGGATCCGCTAATCCAAAAAATCTAATCAGGGTAATGTCGCCATCAGGGGAAAAGCAGTCTAAAAACATCATTCCGTTATAGGGGAAAGCCATTTGGACCGACTAAAGAAATCGACGCTGTTTTACTACAGCCTGGCGGACCTGCCCATCGCCATGTCACTGTTTCCGGTGGCGGTGTTCATTCCTCGCTTCTGGACCAGCGACATGGGGGTGCCACTCGTCACGCTCGCTTCCATCGGCATTGCAGTGCGTATCTTCGACGTAATCACCGACCCGTTGATGGGCTACATCAGCGATCATACGCGCAGCCGCTTCGGCCGCCGCAAGCCGTGGATATTCCTGGCAACACCCATCATGATGCTCTCTGTTTATATGCTTTTCATACCGCCAGAAGGGGCCGGCACCGTACACTACGCGATCTCGAGCGTGGGACTTTCCATCGCCATCACCATGATGCTGATTCCCTACTACGCCTGGGGCGCCGAACTCTCCACCGACTACAACGAACGTTCACGAATTACCGGCGGACGGGCTATGGCCGGCATCGCCGGCAGCCTATCGGCACAATTAGTGCCCGGAGCAGCACTACTGTTCTTCGGTATTGGCGGCAGCAACCAGGTGCTGATGCTGGTGGGCACCACCATGCTGGTTCTCATGCCTATTTGCATAAGCTTCTGCTTGAGAAAGGTACCCGAACCCCAAACGTTCCAAAAATCCGTAGTGCCCGTGCTGGCGGGCCTCAAGCTCATGTGGCAAAACCGGCCGTTTAAACAGCTGGTACTGGCATTTATGATCGGCTCTATCGGGCTGAGCATCACCACCCCCCTGTATTTGTTTTTCATCGCCGATGTCTTGAACGCCGAAGACAAAGCCATTTACATGCTGACATTCTTTTTTCTCTCGAGCTTCGCGGCAGTGCCATTCTGGGTATGGCTGTCCGGACGGATCGGTAAACACCGCGCGTATCTGGCGGCTTTCTTCCTGCTGGCGTTTGCCCACCCACTCTACTTGTTGCTGGGCGAAGGCGACTTCTGGTGGATGCTACCCATCACGATACTCACCGGGTTTGCCGGAGGCGGCTTCTCTTCGACCTTGCCCAACTCCATGAAAGCTGACGTTATCGATCTTGACACGCTCAATAGTGGCGAGAACCGCGCTGCACTATTCTTCTCCTCCTGGTCATTCGCCCAGAAAGCCACTGGCACTATTGGCGGGAGCCTCGCGTTGTTTGGTCTGGCGCTCTTCGGATTCGATCCCTTGCCAGAGGCAGTCAACGGGGCCGACGAGTTGTTCGGCCTGCGCTTTTTGTTCTCCACCTTTCCGTCTCTGTTCTTCCTGGGCGGTGCCGCCATTGTCTGGAACTATCCAATCACTGAAGAGATGCAACTCGATATCCGCGCGCAGATTGAGGCCAGAGATCAGGCCAGTTTAGACACCTCGCCCGCATAGACCGGAACTAACTAAGCCACTCGACGATAGTCATTATTGCAAGTCGCAGATCAATTTACCCAAACGAGCGACATTTCGACGGGCCTGATACTCTGGCAATCGAATCGTGCAGGCAGCCCCACCTTTACTAAAGGTGAGCTGCTGGGTACCGGTAACCATTTCAGCCTGAAACAAACCATTCCCATCGGTTAGGGCAAGCCCCTCGACACCCTTAATGAGGGCGTTCTGTAAAGGCTCCCCTGTGCTTAAAAAAACCCGCCCTATCCCAATCAACACCTGCGTGAGTGTCGCCTGAACAGAGATAACATTCCCCGGGTAGAGCGTCATTGGACTTCCCTTATAGTCAATGCTTTCGATCGACCTGCCCGATGGAGAAAAACTAATATCGTATGTTCGATACGCTGCAGCAGCAATAAAAACCTCTTTATTCGCTTCTATGTTGGCTTTCGTTGAACCATTCATTTTCACTTTTATAAGATTATCGCTATTTTCTGGCCCCTCCACTTTTACAACAAACCCAGAATTACCAGAACGCTTGCCACCCAAATAGATCCTGCTTCCGGTTGACGCAACCCTTGTGCTCATTGAACCCGTATACTCCCAGCTGTTTGCATCGATATTGCGCTTAGCGGTAAACCCCGCTGTGCCTCGATGCGTTTTAGCCCGAAAACTGGATGCTATAGCATTTTGTTGTTGGTGATCGGCACGCAAGGAGAAAGCATAGTCGTTACCGGCAGGCGTATTTCGCTGCCACCTTGTATCAATACTTCCGGTTAGACTCTGCGACTGTCCCAACTGGTTAGCTTGCTCTGTTTGATAGATGGCAGAAGCAGAGGACTTCCAAGGCCCATTACTCATCCTGAATTGTAAATTGACAAGAAACAATATCTCACCGTCATTGCTTGATAGTTCAACATTGCTGCTCATATCACTCATCCAAGGCGGCGCTGGTGGCGACCATCGGGCGCCATAGCTTTTGCTTTCGGATGCCCTATAGGCCACTGTTTCAACACCCGGCAAAGCACTGGTTTGGGCATAGTCCGCAAAGACGCTAAAGGCGCCATGATTTTCTGTCGAAAAATAGGCGCTAATATTCGCCTGCGTAATCTCTGACCCAAGCTGAGATACCTCGTCAGCCTTCAAATTTCCGCCAGAAATCTTTCTCGCACTGATATTTACATTGCCACTCTTGTATCGATACCTGAAACGAATATCCCCCGCTATTCGAGAATACTCATCAAAGGCCAGCGCAGCAGACACCTCGTATTTTTCTCTCTGATGGAACACCCCACTTTCGAGCATAGTAGACTCAGCATCTGCAGAGAACCCCAGACTCGCGGCTGTAGAGGTAAACAGTCTTCTACTGTAACCCGCACGAACAAAACGGTCGTCGGTAGTTTGAGGCAATATCTCATCGGAAACCGTCTCTACATACTGACCCGCCTGAATAAAAAACAGTGCCTCCCCTTCCGGTGGTATTTTCGAATTTTTAGAATAGAACCGACGTTCAATTCGCACCAAACCTGATGAATCCGTGATTCGCAACTCAACGTCATAGGCACCTGACGGCAAAGAGGTGGTGTTTATCTCCTGGTTGCCTGTGTCGTAATAGGCGGAGCCCAGCAACCTGTCATCCTTGTAAATCTGAACCAGACTCCGGGAGTTAAGAAAAACAGTAAAGGTAGTACCCAACGCGAGCTCTAAATCCAGCCTGGTGGTGAGCGATGAGCCAAAGGTCGCACCTAAAAACTGTTGATTTTGCATAAACAAAAAGCTGCCAGCATTCGCCCTGAAAATGCCCGCTTGATAATCCAACCCTTTCACCTCTCGTTGCAGTGCAAGGGTGTCTATAGTGAGGTCGTCCTCCGACGTAAAGTTACTGTCGATTCTAAGCCGAGTTTCAGCAAAGCTAACCAGCGTATTGTTAGCCATATTGAAGGTCAAATCAGCGTCAGTAGAACCACTGACGTAAAACGACATATCATCAAAGGCCGAAAAACCAGCATCTGACTTAGGCAAATAGCGCAACTGCTCAAGCGTTCGTACCTGAAGTAGCTCCTGCCCAATAAATAGATCAAGCTTGAGCAAGCCTTGATCAAAAATAACGCCCACTGTTCTGGTCAGCAGCTTGCCACAATTGCTAGACCTTTTGGACTTACACCGTAAGTGGGCGTTGGTTTCTAAAGGGAACTCGATTAACCGGCGAAACTCCTGCGGGTCCAGCAAATCAGGCAGACGTGCAACAAGCGGCTGGGAATCAAGCACAGTGATCGAACCGGGTTCGAACCTTGCAGTTACAGAGGCGAGGTAAACCCCGCCATAAAACACGTCGATAATAGTCTGTTGCGGCCTAGCTAAATCCTCAAAACCCTCGGGAATCCAATCCTCTGCGCTTGCTGCAGGGATTATTAGCAGGAGGCTTAATGCCAGGGGTAAAGTGCGACTAATAAAGCGAAGGTTCTTCCTCACTGGCGACGGCTTGAAGAAAGAAAAGGAAAATAACAGGAAACTCACTTTTGCTGGGGTTTGAGCCGCGCCATTGTCGGTTCACCTATGGCACTGAAATAACTTTTGAACCGTCGAACACTCTTGCAACATATTGAGCCGGCCCGTCAAACGGCAACTCAACAACATACTCATTACCTGGATAAACTCGCTTTGAAGTAAGGTCAACGCAATCATCCTGGTCATCTGGACTGCACTGTACCCCATCTCTTAGCAGGTAAAATGAGTTACCGGGGTTAGTAAATACCACTGTTTTGCCTGTTCGAGTGAACCTTGGCAAGGCCTTGGGCTCGAGCGGTGGCACAATCACCAATGCTTGATAGGCTAGTGCGATAGTGACCAGCATTTGTGATTCTTCAAGCTCATCCCCTTCCTGACGCTCAAACTCTATTGGTTTTTGTATCGGCGTAAAGTTGACTCGATAGTAAACTTCGTTAGTATCAGGCTCCGCCATATTGAGCATACGAACGATAGCGCTGCCACTCGGCTCGATCAAAAGTTTATTGGGCGTGACCAAAAGCCCGGCATCCTCATCAATACTCAGGGGAGCAAGCTCTCGCTCTTCTGTGCCTGGATTCATTACCAAAAAAGGCGTAACCGACACAAATAATCTGTCCGAATCACTATCATTGCTCACAATGACATCCTGTCTGGCTTGATCCGAGTCATCAAATATCACTATTGCACGGTTAAGCATTACGCCCGCATGAACAGTAGGCGCGAAAAGAAGGATGAGCGAAATCGCGAACGAGTACCCCATGTTATTTGGCTTAATCCTCATTATCTGCTCTCCTATTATCTAACCACACTAGCATTATCCGCAATTAACAGCATTAATCGACTAACGAGGTACTACTATCAAGGCGACTTTAACAAACTCTCCCTTCGGCTCCTCTGATATCAACTGCTTTGGCTCGCTGCCTGGTGGACTATTAGGGTCAGTTGTTATCATAGTCACCTGAACCTTCGTTGCAAGAGCTCCACCGGGGCACTTGCTATCGCCG